>Ga0334882_1001826_pt1 | contig 23846 bp, 25 predicted proteins | sample GraSluR1_MG_5_FD_207226 | JGI IMG/M metagenome (GOLD analysis project Ga0334882, IMG submission 207226) | Sludge microbial communities from methane-producing bioreactor in Wageningen University, Netherlands - Granular Sludge_15_04-R1 | ecosystem: Engineered > Bioreactor > Anaerobic >...
AGCGTTCTGTTTATAAACATGTATATCTGAATGTACTTTTAATAGGCATCATGATTAGCAAAGGTTATAAGAAAATTGAAGAAATTTCCAACCTCGTAGAATTCACTTAAATCGGACACCTTGTTTAATGATAATGCATGGATTTTAGAAATAAATGCTCCTAAAAATACAATAGGGTGCTATTTAGAACAATATTCAATTTATCAAGAAGAACTAGAATTTCTATTACCTAAAAATTGTATTTTTGAGATATTAAATGTTGATTTCGAAAATAGAGAAATAAAATTAAAAATTAAAAATATTTATAATATAAAAATATAATTTAAATTAATAAAAAGTGATTTTTATGAAAAGCTTAACTGAGTTATTTACAGAAAAAGAATTGGAAGAATTAAATGAATACTTCGAGAAAAAAAGAGAATACCTTAAAAATAACCCTAAAGCAGCAAGAGAATATTTAAGAGAAAAAGGAAGATTAGAATCATTAAGTTTAGCTAATAAATTAGAATAACATTTCTTTTAAATACAAACTGATATCATGAAAGAAATAAAAGAAGAAAAAACATGTATCATTTTTAATAATCATGTATCAAAATAGTTAAATATAAATATGATGACTATTCTTTTTTATGTGAATAAATTATTTTTGATTTATTATTTTTGCTTGGAAATTTAAATATTAAACCTTCTTTAAATAAAAAGTTAAGATCCTTACTAGCAGTAGGTCTAGAAACTTTAAAAAAATCCATATATTTATTAATAGAAAATGTTTCATTAGAATTAACCATTAATTCTAAAGCTGATATTTGATGTTCATTAAGACCAATATCTTTTAAGTTTATTGTATTTGATTTAGTTGAAAGAACATTCTTCATTTCATCATTTGTTCTATTGTAAAAGATAATTTTAAATAAATCTCCATTTTGTGAAATTTCTGTAAATTTATCATTTTTTTCTTCTAAACTACCAGTATCAATATTTTTAAGTTTTAGAATAGCTGAATTAATTGCATCTTGATTTTTACCATTATTAATTTTGTTTAAACTTATTTCAATTTGTGAACTATATAATGGGTCAGTATGGTCTCTTTCAATATTATATCCAGAATAACAATTATAATCAAATTTACTAAATAAAGACATTATTGTATCTTCAAATGATTTTTCATCATAAATAGAAATCCTCTCCTTAAAATATAATATTGTATTAAATGTATAAATAATTATTAGATAAATAATATTAATGTTATAATATAAAACATAAAAATATAATTATTTAATATAATTTAATGGTGAATTAATGATAAGTTTACATAATAAAAGTCTAGATTTTATTAATGAAGAGGATATTTTATATTTAATTCAAAATAAAACACTGGAAAATCAAAATTTAGAATCTTTTTAAATATATTAAATAAAATTAAATGAAATAATGAAGACATTAAACGTTGTTGCAGCTATTATTACAGAAAACAATAAAATTTTAGCTACAAAAAGAGGGTACGGGGAATTTAAAAATTTATGGGAATTTCCTGGTGGAAAAATTGAAAATAATGAAACAAAAGAAGAAGCTTTAATTAGAGAAATCCAAGAAGAACTAAATATTAATATAAAAATTAATAAATTCCTTTTAAACATTGAATATCAATATCCTGACTTTTATTTAAATATGGATTGTTTTTTATGCACAATTAAAAAAGGTAAAATAGAATTATTAGAACATAATGATGCTAAATGGTTAAAAAAAGAAGAATTATATTCAGTTAATTGGATTCCTGCAGATATAGAAATTATTGACTATTTAAAAAATATGGGTGATTAGAGTGAATAATGAAGATAATATTATAATTGGTGCTAAAACTGCATTAATCAATGAAAATATAAACTCCAATGATAATTTTAAACCTAAATTCATATCAAATAACCTAAATAACAAAGTTTTAACTTCAATAAAAGAAGAACTACAAGATTGTGATGAATTTTATATTAGTGTTGCTTTTATTACTAAAGGTGGAATCACCCCTTTACTTCAAGATTTTTTAGAACTAAATGAAAAAGGAATTAAAGGTAAAATTTTAACTACTGATTATTTGTATTTTACAGAGCCTGAAGCTTTAAAAAAACTAAATTCATTTGAAAACATTGAAGTAAAATTATATTCTGAATCTAATTTAGGTTTTCACACTAAAGCTTATATTTTTAAGAAAAGTAACATCTATAAAACCATTTTAGGAAGTTCTAATCTAACATTAAATGCAATTACAAAAAATAAAGAATGGAATATTGGTTTAACATCAATTAATGATGGTGAAATTACAAAAGATATTTTAAATGAATTTTTTGAGTTATGGGATTTAGCAGATCCATTAGAAAAATCATTAAAAGAATATGAATTAATCTACACAGAAACTAAAAAATTCAAAAATATTAAAGACATCACTAAATTAGAAAAAGAATCAAGTAAATCATTAATTCCTAATTCTATGCAATTAGATTTTTTAGAAAATATTAGAAATTTGATTACAAAAGGAGAAAATAAAGCTCTTTTAATATCAGCTACTGGTACTGGTAAAACATTAGCATCTGCATTCGCAGTTAAAGAATTTAAACCAAAGAAATTTTTATTTTTAGTTCACAGAGAACAAATTGCAAAACAAGCTATGGAATCATATAAACAAATTATTAAAAATAAAGATTTTGGTTTATTATCTGGTAATTATAAAGACACATCTAAAGATTACCTCTTCTCAACAATTCAAACAATGTCTAAAGATGATGTATATACTAAATTTCATCCGAGTGAATTTGATTTTATTATAATTGATGAAGTTCATAAAGCTGGTTCTTTATCTTATCAAAAAATTATGTCTTATTTTAAACCTAAATTTTATTTAGGAATGAGTGCATCACCTGAGAGAACTGATAGCTTTGATATTTATAAATTATTTGATCATAATATAGCTCATGAAATTAGACTTAAAGAAGCTTTAAAAGAAGATTTATTATGTCCTTTTCACTATTTTGCTATAAGTGATATTGAAATAGATGGTAAAATAAACAATGATGATTTTTCAGACTTTAACAATTTAGTTTCAAGTAAAAGAACTGATTATTTAATTGAAAAATCAGAGTATTATGGTTTTTCAGGTTCAAAAGTAAAAGGATTAGTTTTTTGTAGTAGAAAAGATGAAGCTCAAAAATTATCTGAAAATTTTAATAAAAGAGGATTTTCTACTACTTTCTTAACAGGTGAAGACTCTCAAGAAAAAAGAGAAGAAGCAATTTATAGATTAACATCAGATGAAGTTAAAAATAAGTTAGATTATATTTTCACTGTTGATATTTTTAATGAAGGTGTTGATATTCCAGAAATCAACCAAGTTCTTTTAGTTCGACCTACAAAATCACCAATAATTTTCATTCAACAATTAGGTAGAGGATTACGAAAAAATAAAAACAAGGAATATGTTGTTATTTTAGATTTTATAGCTAATTATAAAAATAATTTCATGATTCCAATAGCCTTATCTGGTGATAAAACATATAACAAAGATAATTTACGTTATTTTTTAATGGAAGGAAATAAAATCATTCCAGGTTCATCTACAATAAACTTTGATAAAATAGCTAAAGAAACAATTTTTAAATCAATTAATAATACTTCTTTTTCTAAAAAAGCTTTATTTAAAGAAAAATATAATAATTTAAAATTTAAACTTGGAAAAATTCCATCTTTAAAAGAGTTCTATGATTATGGTGATTTAGACCCAATATTAATATTAAACCATAGTTCAATTGATAATTATCATTCTTTTTTAAGTTATGCAGATAAAGAATATGAAGGAATATTATCTGATAGTGAAAATAATTCTTTAAAATTTTTATCAAAATGGTTAGCTAGTGGAAAAAGACCACATGAATTAATAATATTGAAATTTTTAGTTTACAAAGGATATTTTACAATTGAAGATATTTCAAAAGTTTTAAAAGAAGATTATAATGTTATTAATGATTTAGAATCAATTAAAAGTGCTACTGAATTTTTAAAAATGAATTTTATAAATAACAATGAAAAAAAGAAATATTTAGATGTATCATTTATAGGGGATAATTTTAATATATCCCAAGATTTCAAATCAAATTTAAAATCCAATAACTTTAAAGAACATCTTAATGATTTAATAGAATATGGATTAAAGAAATACAAAAACGAATACAATAAAAATAAAGTTGATTCTAATTTATCACTATATTCTAAATATTCTAGAAAAGATGTTTGTAGATTATTAAACTGGGAAAATGATGATAGCTCAACAGTATATGGCTATAGAATTAAACATGATACTTGCCCTATTTTTGTAACATATCATAAAGATGAAACAATAACAAGTAGTACAAAATACGCAGAAAAATTCATAAATAATAAAATGTTTAGTTGGATGACACGAAGTAGATTAAGATTAGATAGTAAAGAAGTAAAAGAAATAGAAAATCATGACAAAACTAATTTAGCTATTCATTTATTTATTAAAAAAGATGATGGTGAAGGAGATGACTTTTATTATTTAGGATTAGTTAAACCAAGAGATTTTCGAGAAACAAGTATTTTAAATGATAAAAATGAGATGTTACCTCTTGTTAATATAGATTTAGAGTTAAATAATTCTATTAAAAAAGAATTATATGATTATTTAATAAATTAAGAACAATTTTCTCATTAAATAATAATTAATAATTCAAATAGATAAATTTAATTACTTTAATATTCAATCATTATATTATGTTTATTTTATTATTAAAAACAATAAATTAAGAGCTTAAGGTGAAATAATGGGGTTTTTAGAAAAAATACTCCTGAAGAAGATAAAATTAAAGAATTGACTGGAGGATTTTTATTATCTAATGATTTTCAAGTAATTATAAAAGAAAAAGGATTGTCTAGTAAATAAGGTTTTGAAATTCAAAAACAATTAAAAGAAGATGTTAAGAAAAATAATATAGCTTTAGACTCTATTGAAATAAGATTCAATTATTTATTAAATAAAAAAGCTCATATTTCTGGAAATAATAATATTGAATATGATAATTTAAATAAAAATTATCGGCACAAAATAGTATATAGTTAAAAACCTAATTTTTAGCAATAAGTTTTTCAAACCAATTCTTGGTTAATGATGTTTTATCTGCATTATTTTCGAATTATTCTATAAAAATCATTCGTTAAACTTTCAATATTTATTATTGGATTGGGATAGATGGAATTTTTAATAGTTCTCCATAATTGTTCTATTGGATTTAAATGATGAGAATATTTAGGAAGATAAATCGGTTGAATATTTAATAATTTACATATAATCTTTGATAAATAAGTTTTATGGACTGAATAATTATTTATTATGATAATAATTCTTTTTTCTGATGTTAATAATGTTTTGAAAAGTTTATCGAATTTTTCTTGATCTTCACAAAGTTATTTTAATTTTGTTCTGGTTTTAAGTATTTTTTTCATCTAAATCTATATTGAAATATTTCAATAAGTTAGAAGTTAATGTTTGTGTTTTTATTTTACTTATTTTTTGTTTATCTTCTCTATTTTCTTTGTTTATTGTGTTTTTAACTTTTTTTATTATTTGTTCTTTCGTGTTTTTGCTTATTTTTTAAATTTTTGGAAACTGCTTCTATAAATTCTTCATTAGTACTTATATAGATTTTCTTTTATGTATTCTTCATTTAAGTTTTCAGAATTCAAAATTACAGACAGTTCTTCAATTATTTTGGGATTTTGCATGTTTTTTATTCTTATTTTATAAAAACCCTGTTTACTATAATTAGATTTATTACAATCAGGTCAAATTGGATTAATCATGTGAGAATGCTTATTTTTAAATAAACCAACGTTTTTCTTAGCATTTTTACTTTTAGCTGAATTAAAAATATTTTCTTCTAATTTTTCATCAAAATTAGTATTTTCATCAGTGAAATCGAAAAATTTAAGTTGTACAAAATTAATATGACTACTGAGAGCAGTTTTTATTTGTATGATCATAAATAATAGTTCACTCTCAATAATATATAAAACTAACTATTTTTAAATCTTTAAAATACACAATTAACCATTTCAACTGTAAAAATCGAAAAAAAAATAACTATTAATAAAAAAAGACCAAAATCCATCAAAAAAAAAATTATGTGAAGAAAAAACTCCACACTATTTTACAAAATCAAAGAATTAATAAAAATATTATAATTCTTAAATTATGGAGTTATAATAAAAGCAAGAGATAATTCTCCACAGATGATGAATATTAAAATTTAAATTTTTAAGCTGAATCATCATGCACCTAATTCTTGAATATAACCATCAGGATTATTTTGACTTACAGGGTATTCTGGACCAACTTTTCCAAAGTCAGGATGTTGAGCATAAGGATTATCATCATATTCGGGATCATTAGCATATTGGTTGGTTTTAACAGGTTGATCACTTTTAGAAGGACTATTACCATTTTCTTTATTAGATGTTGGTTCTGTATTATTAGGTGTATTCTGTTTATTTTTAACATTTTTACCCTCATTGTTAATTATATCAAATACATTAGTTGAATCATTAGTTGAATTATTGTTATTAATATTACTACTATCCTCATTCCCTAAAATACTAATAGCTACTATTGCACCTAGTAGGATTATTATTCCTATAAGTATTCCTATAATCATTAAAATATATTTTTCATCCATAGTTCATCACAACCTTAATCATAGTTAATTATATATATTAAACTTCATAATATATAGATGTTTTCCATTTAATAATTTTTTGGTTTTTGTGTAATTTTTTATTTTTTGGTTGTGGTGTGTTGGTTTGTTTTGTCATTTAATTTTTGTGTTTATTTTAACTAAGTTCATGTTTATTTTATTTGTTTTTAATTAATATACTTTATATTAAGTTTATTGATTTCTTGTTTAATTTTAATAAATTTCATTTCATGTAATTGAGTTAACTTGGTGTAATATCATTAATTGAATTATATTGATTTATTTAAGTTTTATTTTATCTGTAACAATGTTTAAGTAGTTTATTTTATATTTATTTATATATTAGGTTTAATAAGTTTGAAAAAAAAATTGTTCGGATTGTAGATGATTTTAAGGAAAGGGGTAGATTTGATGTTTGTTGGAGGATGATATTTATTCAATTGTGAAGCATAGTTTTGATTTTGTGAGAAATAAGGGAATTATGTTTGATTTTAATGATTCTATGATTAAAAAATTAGTTAAAAATGATTTAGAATAAAAAAATACATCAATCAAATGATGATGGTGAAAATCAATTATTTAAAGAAATTATAGATGATTTAATGAAATTTAAAGAGTTGTTGGATTATGAGATTTATCATGATATTTTAGAAATTATTTATTTGGGTTCTAATAAAAGTAGACCGAATTTTGATCCTGTTTTAATGTTTAAAATTATCATTTTAGAAATATTTTATAATTTTAATGATAATAAAATTAGTAAATAAATTAAAAATCCTTGTTTTAAATGATTTTTAGATTATCCTGAAAAATATCCTGCAGAATCAACAATATAGGAATTTAAAGAAAAATTGACTGATAATAAAATAATGGATATCATTTGGCAAATTCATCAAAAACAACTAAAATCTTATGGTTTTGGATTAAATCATGATTAATTTTGAGTTTGCTCAAGATTCAACTATAATAATATTTTTTTTATTTATGGAGTAATTATTATTTATCTTAGACCCGAAAGAATACTATGACTGAATCTTAATGAAATATTTCAGTCATAGATGAATTTCAGTATCATGGTTTGAATCAAAAGTTTTAAATAGTTTAAAATAAATATAAGTACCTATAGGTCATGACTTAGATAAGAATCAACATTCAGTATATAAGTTGACATATCATCCTGGTGCTTGTAAATTAAATACAGAAGACAAGTATATAACTTCTGAAATATTCAATAGACTCATTGATAATATTTTTTTTGAATCAGACCACACATGATTTGTTATTTAAAACTATAACCTCAAATACAAACTATTAAAATTCATAAATGCTTACAAATCAGCTAGTAGTCGTTTAATAAAAAAAAGTAATATCCTGAGATTAGGAAAAAACTTTGGAAAGAATCCTTTTGGAAAATAGGATACTTCATATCTTATTACTGGTGGAGCAAGCTTAGAAATTGTGATAAGATATATACAAAAAAACAAAAAAAAGACTATGAAAACAGTAGTGAAATCTTATAAAATTAGGATATATCCAAATAAATCCTTGCAAGATAAATTATACGAGAATTTTGGATACAACAGATTTGTATTCAACCAATTACTTAACTATAATCGGTTAATTTTTAGTTTAGTTGTTAATAATCCAAAAATCAATCCTCATAACTATAAACTCAAACTTAATCGTTCGACACTTAATAATTGGTTAAATGTACTTAAATCAGACTATTCTTTCCTAAAAAATAGTGAAAGCACTAGTTTACAATCAACTTGCGATATATTCAAAGACAGTATGATTAGGTTTTTCAAGCACCAAAATCAGTTTCCTAGATTCAAATCACGAAAAAATCCAGTGCAAAGTATTCGTTTAAAGAACAATAACAATAGTATACGATTTGAACATAATAAATTAAGGTTACCACGATTTGGACTAGTGAAATACAGAGATAATAGGAAAATCTTAGGAGATATCCTTTCTGTTACTATTAAATATGAAAATAACAGATGGTTTGCAGTATTAAACTGTAAAAATGTCCCAATAAATCCATTACCAAAAACTGGAAATAATGTTGGTATTGATTTAGGGTTAAAGGATTTGATGATTTTTAGTAATGGTGAAAAGAGAAAGCCAATCACTCGCCTAACTAAAATAGAACACCAAATAGTGCGATTAAACCGAAATCTATCAAGGAAAGTTAAAGGTTCTAAAAACTTCATTAAAAATGTTAAGAAATTACATAAATTGTATAATAAAGTCTTTGATATCCGTAACGATGAATATCAGAAACTATCCACAAAAATAATCGAAAATTTTGATTTAATCGGTTTAGAAAACTTATCAGTACAGAACATGATAAAAAACAAACGATTAAGTCACAGTATAAGCCAAATATCATGGTCAAAACTTATTGACATGATAAAATACAAAGCCCAATGGCATGGTAAAAAATGCATACAAATAAGTAAAGTTTTCCCCTCATCAAAGCTTTGTAACAAATGTGGATACAAAAAAGAAGATTTAACACTAACAATAAGAGAGTGGACTTGTCCAGAATGCAGGACAAAACATGATAGAGATATTAATGCATCTATTAACATTCTTAATGAAGCTATCCGAATAAATAATAAATGTACTACAGGACATGTAGGAATTTAAGCTTGTGCTACTATAGAACATTAGTTCTATCTAAACAAGAAACTGTAGCTTATAATAGAGAGCAAAAATCTCCGATTGAAACTTCATAAAATAATCAGTCGGAGAGTATGTCAATTAAGTTTATATAATAATTTATGCGAAAATAACATTAAATTTTAGTCATTTAAAACTTTAATAGCTATTTTAAAGCATTAGCTATTGTTTCTGCAACTGAAATCAGTGATGTATCAGAGCTTATTGTATCACAGCTTGCAATGTTTTTACATCCTGAGGCATAGATTCTAATTGTTGCTCCTTTTACAAGTATGGGGTGAACACAACAAACATTTACATTTTTTGCTCCTTGTTCTTTTAAAATAGCTATTGCATTAACTATTGTTCCACCAGTAGCTATTATATCATCAATTATAATAGCTTCTTTTCCTTTAACAGAATCAATATTAGTATGTTTTTCTAGTTCTTCTTTAGATAAATCACATCTTAAATCTACTATACATGTTTCAACTTTATCTGGAGCTAGTCTAACTTTAGATAGGTATGTACATGTACAATCTAGTATTTTAGCTATTTCTTCTGCAAATGGAAATGCTCCTTTATCTGGAGCTATTATAACAGGTTCATCTTCAATAATTCCAGAAATATAGTTAGCTATTGGTTCCATAGCTGAAAGATTCATAGATTCAATATCAAAAAAATCAAGTACACTTTCTTCATGAATATTTATTGTTATGAATTTAGTAGCACCAGCATTTTGGATTAATTGTGCTATTGTTTTTGCAGATATACTTTCTCCTTCTTTGAATCGTTTTTCTTGTCTTGCATAACCCATGTATGGGTTTACTACAGTAATTTTAGAAGCACCTAGATCTTTTGCATTACTAATTAAAAAAAGTAGTTCCATTAAGTTTTCATCTTGTGGATAGTTAGTAGATTGAATTATAATGACTTCATTTGGGATTGAATCTTTAATTCTTGTATATCTCTCTCCATCTGGAAATTTCCATGTGTCAATAGCTGCGAATTTTTTATTCAATAATTTAGCTACTTTTGCTCCTAAATTTTGTGATGCTGAACCTGCAATAATCATTAAATCACCTAAAAAACATCAAGTTTATAATCTATATCAAAATTAATATAATCGTAAGGTAAATTACAGCATGTTTTAACAAGCCTGTATTTAAAGTGAACCTCACCATACTTTTTTAAATTATCTTCTAAATCTTTTGAAATAGGATCTATGCTATCTTTATTATCTACTCTTATACTTCCAAGAAAATTATATCCTATGTTTGTATTTGAAATTAATAATTCACTAATTCTAAAATTTTCCTCATATTTCTCTAGAATATCATTGGTTATATCTATAATCTCATCACTTATTTCATTTTTATCTATCATCAATATACCCCAAAAAATAGCATGATTAATTATATGAAATTATTGTAATTTATATTATTTGCTTTTAAAAAATAAACTCAAATTTGTATTAACATTTTAAAACCTATCACTATTAATATCAAACCACCAAATACTTCTAATTTATCTCCAAATATATCACCTAATGATTTTCCAAGTTTAACACCTAATATAGAAAATATTGCTGTTATTAAACCAATCATAATAGCTGGTGTAAAAACTGGTATATTTAATAGTGAGAAGGAAATTCCAATTGCAAATGCATCTATACTTGTAGCTATAGCTAAAATTAATAAATTCTTAAATGAAAATCCACATTTTCTATCATCTCTATCGACGTCACTTAAACAATCATGGATCATTTTTATTCCAATAGCTACAAGTATTAAAAATCCAAGTATTGGTGCAATAGATGAGATAATATATCTTATTTGCCAACATGCAAACCAACCTAAAATTGGCATTACAATATGAAAAGCACCAAAGAATAATCCAATAGCTATTGTTTGAGAACCATTAATATTAATTAGTTTAAATCCCTGACTAATAGAAACACTAAATGCGTCCATTGATAATGCAATAGCTATAATAATGATGGCAATAATATCCATACTTAAATATATATAGTTTATTAATATAAATATTTAATTATTTTTAGTTATATCTAAAAAATAGTAATACTTTTTCTTTATTTAGTTTTTTAAAAATAATATTTAGTTAAACAAAAAAATAACTTAATTTAAATGATTAAAAACTATTACTCATTATTTAAAATCATAATAAATAATTAATAGATAAAATTATTCCAATTAAAGAAATAGCTATTTGAATATATCCATGCTTTTTTATGTTAGGATCATTAGATTGAATCAAGTAAAATGGTAAAAACACACCAAAAAATGAGAAAAATCCAAAGTTTGAAAAATTTAATAGTAGATTTAAAATTAATCCACCCCAACTAAAAGCTATAGTTAAGATATAACTTATAATAATTAAATTTTTAGAATCAATAGATATTTCATTATGATTTTTTAAAAATAAGTCCTTACCACAATTAGCACAGAAATTATAGCTATCTTGATTTTTAAATCCACAATTAGGGCAAATTTTTACCATAAAAATACTTTTTAAATATAATTTATATTATCAATTTGAGGACGTTCTACTGGAAATCCTTCACCATTAGGATAACCTACTAAAACACCACAAACAGGTGTGAATCCATCAGAAATATTTAATTTTGATGTAATATCATTATCTGCACTTAAAGCTATTATTGGAGATACAACATAACATGTTCCAAGATTTAAATCTGTAGCTGCTAGAATCATTGTTGTAGCAGAACATGCACAGTTAATTTGTCCAAATCCTTCTTCAGGAGCAGAAAATATAATTAAGCAGGGAGCACCATATAATGGTTCATAACCTGGAGTACTAGCTCGTTTCTCGAAAAATTCATTTCCAGAGTTTAACATGAAGTTTTTTGTAATATCATTTAACTCTTTTAAAATATCCCTATCTTGAATTACTGTAATTTGAAATGGTCCTGCATTAGGAGCTTTATTTGACATCTCAAGTATAATGTCTAATTTTTCTTTTTCAATTTCTTTATTTTCATATCCTCTTATACTTTCACGTTTTTTTATAGTTTCTAAAGTTTCCATTTTATCACCTAAATTTAGCTATGCTTAAATATTTGTTTTTAGCTAATAAATAATTTGTTATTTTTAATTAAAATTAGATGAATTTAAAACTAATAAGAGTTTATTTTTATAAAATATATTTTTAATATTTTCTAAATTATTTTCAAACGAGTTTCTCTTTACAATTTATCTAATCGATGAATTTAATAACATTACTATACAATTTACATTTAAGATTTCTTTTATCAGAAGAATTAAAACATTATTTGTTTTATCTGAATTTTTCTGTTTAATGAACCTTTATTTTAAAATTAAATTGTATTTAAACAATAAATCTTAATATAATTATTATTTTAATATTGAAACAATATTTTTAAATAATATTATAAAATTATCACAACATACAATAAATAAAATCAATACAAAATTATAAAAACATGTTTTTAATTAAAAATATTAATTTTTAAAAGTATAAAAATGATTTTTAAAATATGTTTAAAATTAAATTCATCTATAGTTGATTACCTAATATTTTTTAATTAATTTAATATCTATATATAAATAAAACATGCATTTATATGAAAAAATTTGGTAACACACTATAAATAAAAAAAAGGAAAGCAACTAGTGGTGAGTTGCTTTTTTAAGTGGATTTTCAATACTGTTTTTAGTTACTTTAGAACTTAATTCTTTCATTTTATTAATTAATCCATCTTTTTTACTTCCACTAATTAAAATATTTTCTAAAACATCACTTAATGTATCTATTGGAACGATTTCAACCATTTCTTCATATTTCTTCTCAATCATGACATCTTTTAGATTAGATCTTGGAATTAAAACTTTTTTAATACCAGATTCTGCAGCAGCTTCTATTTTACCAGTAGCACCACCAATAGGCATTACATCTCCACGGACATTTAATGATCCAGTTAAAGCAATTGTTTGATCTATAGGTATATCTTCAACAGCAGAAATAACAGCTGCAGCTATTGAAACACTAGCACTGTCTCCTTCTACACCATCATATGTTTGTAAGAACTGTACATGAATATCATAATCAGAGATGTCTTTTTGAGTGTATTTTTTAATTAAAGCACTTACGTTTTGAACAGATTCTTGAGCAATTTCTCCAAGTTTACCAGTAGCTATTATTTTTCCTTCACGTTTACTTTGTGCAGGTGCTGCTTCTGCAGCTATAGGTGAAATAATACCACTTCTATCTCCAATAACAGCTAACCCATTAATAATACCAACTTTTCCACCTTTAGAATCAAATACACTGTATTCTTTTCTTTGAGAAATAGATCTATCAGCCATTTGTTGTTCTAATGTTCTTGAGAATTTTTTAGCATCAATAACATGTTTTGCTTGTACTTTTTTAGCATTATCTTCAATAGCTACATCTCCTGCGGCTCTAACTAGTCCACCAAGGTCACGTAATTTTAAAGTTAATGCATCTTTTTTACCTGATCTTCTTTTAGCTTCTAAAATAATTTCATCTAATGCATCAGTTCCAAAATGAGGAATTCTTCCATCATTTTTAACTTCTTGAGCTACAAATTGTACTAATTTTTCCCTATTTTCAGGTGTATCATCCATAGAATCCTTCATATATACTTCATAACCATAACCTCTAATTCTAGATCTCATAGCTATATGCATACCTTCTAAGACTTGAATGTTACCAGATGCTACAAGTACAAAATCACATGGTACAAATTGTGTTCTTACCATTGCACCACTACTATTTTCACTTTGACCTGTAATAGCATATTTTTTTTCTTGCATAGCAGATAATAATTCTTGTTGTGTTTTCATAGACATAGTACCTATTTCATCAATATAGAGAACTCCTTTATCTGCTTTATGAATCATTCCAGCTTCCACACGTTCATGTGCAGGTGTTCCAAGACCTCCTGATTGATAAGGATCGTGTCTTACATCACCAAGTAATGCTCCTGCATGAGCACCAGTTGCATCCTTAAATGGTGCAAATTTTTGATTACCATTACCTACTAATAATTTTGGAGTTAAAACATTATTTTTAGGTTTTATTTGTAGAGAAATAAATAATATTAATGCTGCAGCTATTACAGCCTCTAATATTTTTCCATACATTCCTCCAATAATTATAATAGCTATTATTGCAATTGTTACAAAAATTGTTTTTTTCTCTTCAGATGATTTTGAAGCTAATTTTGATTCATCAACAATTTGTTTTCCTGCCCCAGAAGGGACAGTTCTAACTATAGGATTATTATTATCTTCCACATTAGGATAAATTAATATATCCTTTAAAACTTCAGGAGGTAATAATTCAGCCATACCTTTTGCAAGCATTGATTTCCCAACACCAGGATCACCAATTAAAAGAACATTTCTTCTTTGTTTAGCTGCTTTTTTAATTGTTTCAACTGATTCTTCATGACCAATAACTTGATCAATAATAAGTTTAGGAACTTCAATATCCTCTGAACTTTTAATATTATCATAATCAAGCATAGGTTTAATTTTTTCAATAATATCTTCTTTTTCTTCAATTTCAGGTTCAAGTACAATATCTTTTTCAGAATCTGCATTTAAGCCTTTTTCTAAACTCATCAATAAACCTCTTTAATTTTTTAATTAATTTTTATAAATTATAATAATTATTTTGTTAGCACATATATAAATAAGTTTCTATTTTAGTAAAGTTTTGTAATTAAAATAAGAATTATATTTTAAAGAATATTCTTAAGAAATATTTATTCAATTTTAAAAAATATGTAAAAATTATAAAATTAAAACTAAATAAAAGTTTTATTAATCTTTTTTTATGATTTAAATAATTATAAATTGAATTTAAAATTTTAAAAATAATGAATCTAAGATTACTAAAATATAAATTTTAAAATAGAATATAATTAATAATAAATCTAAGATTACTAAAATATAAATTTTAAAATAGAATATAATTAAATTTATATCATTTATTTTCAAATATAATATTAACTATTTTTATTTAAAATTATTTTTAACAAGAGGAAAATATATGGCTAAATGTATTATGGTTCAAGGAACCTCATCAAATGCAGGAAAAAGTGTTCTTGTAGCTGCACTTTGTAAGATTTATAAAAAAAGAGGATATAAAGTAGCTCCATTTAAATCACAAAATATGTCTTTAAATTCCTATACAACAAAAGAAAACGGTGAAATAGCTATTGCTCAAGTTTTACAAGCAGAAGCTTGTGAAGTTGAACCTTCAATTCATATGAATCCTATTTTACTAAAACCAAAAGGTGAATTTATATCACAAGTAATTGTTCAAGGAAAAGCTATAGGAGACATGAATTTTTATGAATATCAGCGAAATTATAGAAAAAAAGCTTTAGAAGCTATTGAAGAATCATTGAATATTTTAAAAGAAGAATACGATATAATTGTTATCGAAGGAGCTGGATCACCTGCAGAAATAAACATGCGAAAAGAAGATATAGCTAATATGGAAATAGCTCATATGGCTGATGCTGATGTTATTTTAGTAGCAGATATTGAAATGGGTGGTGTTTTTGCATCAATAGCTGGAACATTTGTTTTACTTGATGAACGTGATAGAAAAAGATTAAAAGCTGTTGTTATAAATAAATTCAGAGGAGATCTAGATATATTAAAACCAGGAATTGATATAATAGAAAAAAAAATTGATGCTCCAGTTTTAGGTGTTGTTCCTTATGATAATAGTTTAAAATTACCTGAAGAAGATTCAGCATCACTAACAAGACATAGATTTTCTAAAAATAAAGATATAATAATTGGAGTAATTCGTCTTCCTAAAATATCTAATTTTACAGACATAGATCCTTTTGAATTTGAAGATGATGTTGAAATTAAAATGATTGATGTTAATGAAGAAATTGGAGAAGTAGATGCATTAATAATTCCAGGAACACGTTGTTCTACAGAAGATGCTAAAATCATAACAGAATCAGCTATTGGTGATGAAATAATAAAATTATCTGAGACGATTCCTATTGTTGGACTTTGTGGTGGTTATCAAATCTTAGGTTCTAAAATTATTGATGAGGATAAAAAAGAATCAATTTTTGGTACATCTAATGGTTTAAATTTATTAAATATTAAATCACATTTTAAAAATAATGAAAAAATAGTATTACAAAGTGAGGCTGTTGTTGGAAATAATTTAAAAGGAATAGCTAAAGAAATGTTTAAGAATATTAAAGGGGACTCCGTTAGAGGCTATGAAATCCATGAAGGAACAACAGAACTTAATGGAACTACACCATTTTTAGAAATTTCAGGAAAAGGGAAAGGAAACAATAATGATGGATCATTTGATGGAGCATGTGAAGGTAATGTTTTTGGAACTTATTTCCATGGAATTTTTCACAATTATAATTTAAGAAGAGAATTTTTAAACTATATAAGGGATAAAAAAGGTTTAGAACTTAAATTTGGTGAAGATCCTTATGAATCTAGTAAATATTATTCTATTAATCGTTTAGCAGAAATTGTTGAGCAAAATATAGATATGGATTTTGTTGATAAAATGATTTTTAAAGATTGAATCTTATTTTTCAAAATAAACAAAAGGAGAATTAAAAAGTCCTTCTTTTTTAAATATTTCATATCCATGATTTTGATATAATTTTCTTACTTATTGCACTTGTATATATTCAAATCGAATATTTATCTCCATATTTATTTTTAAAATAATTTTCAGCACGAGTTAATAATTTATTTTAATGGTTAAATATCAAAGTTATCTAATTTAATAGCTTCACTTTCAAAAGCTAAATATTGAACATTTAATATTTCTTCTAAATCTGTTTTTAGTATTTCCATATCATTAGAGAAGTTAAAATGCTCCTCCTCCACCTCCACCTGAACCTCCACCAGGCCCACCCACTCCTCCATCTGAACTTGGATTAGCAGTTGAAAATCCAGCGGACATTGCAGAATATAACATAATATTACCTCCATAAGAATGATATGCATATAAACTATCATTTTCTAATGTATCAGAGGATATATGGAAATCCATTGCTTTTTTAACATTTTTTGCAACACCTAATGAACTTGCATAAACTAAATATTGGTTCCATATAACAATTGATGATGGAGGGTATTCTTTCATAAGAGAAAAATCATTTAAATATTTTTTAAAGTTTTCCCACTTTTTATTTTCTTCCATTCCATATTTTGTCCATCTTCCAGCTATTTTATCTGGTAAAAAGAAACATATTGCACTAATAGCTAAAGTAAAAAAGCCTATAATAATTGCATTAAAAGAATTAGGTGTAATCGAATTAAATGCAAAATATAAAAGTATTATAGATGCAATAGCTAAAATAACTGAAAATGCTCTAAAGTAAGTATAACCATCATCTATAAAATATTTATACATTACACTATCAACATGTATCTTTTCAAAGTCAGACTTCCATAGATTATAGTTTTCACTAAATCTTTTTGCATAAGATGTATTTGATAAATTGGATTTCATTTTATTAAAATCAATAATTCCATCACTTTCAAAATCTTTTAAAATATTTATTATTCCAGATTCATAATCTTTTAATGATTTAAAATCTGTATCATTATTAATTTTTAATTTAATATTTGATTCATCTGATTCAAGAAGTAATAAACATTTTTTATTTATTAAATCCATGACTCCTGATTGAAATGCTTTCTCATCTAAAGTTCCAACTTTTCCATCAAACATAGCATTTACAAATATTGGAGAATAATCACTTGGTGGTTCTCTTTCATAAATACCAGAATAATTAATTTTAGGTTCTCTACCATATTTAAAATAGATTATTGGAAAAACAATTAATAAAGCAAGGAGTATTATTGGAAATATAGAAAATAATTTATCTTCAAATTCCGCTTGATTTTTATAATCCTCTTGTGATGCTATAATTTCACTTAATCCATCATGATCTATTTTATTTGCATAAATAGGATTAGAAAACTGATTTAGTGGAATTGTAGATCTAATTTCTAAATATTCACCTTCTTTAATAGGTCCACTTTGAATAATAAGTGTATTATTTTCCCATGAAGTAGAAGCTTCGCTGTAATATGGATTAATCCAATACTTAACACCATCAGGTGATTTATAAGTTACCTCTCCATGAACTTTATCAACATCAACATCCCATTCTTCACCCCATAATTTATGTTGTAACTCAGCAGTATCTCTATAAATATTAACAGAATTTATAAAATCATATTCAATATTTACATTAACATTAGTATTTGAGATTTTTTGTGTTTTAGCCTCATCAGCATACAAATAAATTTTTATCTTAGAATAACCACTTTCATTAGTTATTTCATAATCTGAGTATGCCCCATTTGTAGTAATATTAATGTTTTCAATAGATTGACCTTCTTTTAAGGGGATATCCCTATATACTCCATTAAATTCCCCATCAAAAGAGTAATCTAATGATTCTAAAATATGTAATTTACCATCTTCTTCAACATCAATAAAAAAATTAGCATTAGTAATTGAATAAGACCTATCATCATCAGCTAAAACTTGAGAAATATTAGAAAATAAAAAAAGAGAAATTAAAAGAATACCAATAAGTTTATTATTCATTTTTAATCACTTAAAAATCTACTTTAGGTACACTTTTAGAAGAAGATTCTGCTTCAAAGAATACTTCCTCATTAAAATTAAATAATTTAGCAATAATACTACTTGGAAACATTTGACACTTATTATTGTACATTAAAACAGTATCATTATAAAATTGCCTAGAATAAGCTATTTTATCTTCAGTTTCACTTAACTTGTTTTGTAAATCTTGAAAATTAGAATTAGCCTTTAAATCAGGATAATTCTCAGCCACAGCAAATAAAGATTTTAAAGATTCTGTAAGTTGATTATTAGCTTTTTCAGAATCTTTAACAGTATTTGCACCCATCAAATTGGATCTTGCATTAGTAACTTCTTCAAAAACACTTTTTTCATGTTTTGCATAACCTTTAACAGTTTCAAGAAGATTAGGTATCAAATCAGCTCTTCTTGTAAGTTGAACATCGATTTGAGACCAAGCATTTTTAACCTTGTTTCTACTATCTACAAGACCATTATATAATAAAACAATAGCTATTGCAATAATAATAATTATTGCAACAATTATAATAGCTATTAACATAAAATCACTAGTTTTTGTCCCTTCCTAATATATGAACAGCTGCAGTACCACCAGTACCACCAATATTTTGGGTCATACCTATCTCAGCACCATCAATTTGGCGTTTTCCAGCTTCTCCCCTAAGTTGCCATACGATTTCTGCAACTTGAGCAATACCAGTAGCACCTAATGGATGACCACGAGCTTTAAGACCACCTGAAGGATTAACTGGGAAATCACCATCTCTTTCAGTTTGTCCTTCTTCAACAGCTTTTCCACCTTCACCTTTCTTAACAAATCCTAAATCTTCAATAGCTAAAATACCATTGATTGAGAAACAGTCATGAACTTCAACTGCATCGATATCTTTATTAGTAAGACCAGAAATATCAAAAGCTTTTTTAGCTGCAACTTTAGTAGATTCAATAGTTGTGATACTTTTACGATCATGTAATGCAATAGAACCAGATGCTTGAGCAGAAGCTTTAACATAAATTGGGGTATCAGTATATTTTTTAGCATCTTCTGCAGGACAAATAACAACTGCAGCAGCACCATCAGAAACAGGAGAACAATCTAAAAGTGTTAAAGGATCTGCAACAACAGAAGCATTTAATACTTTATCTACTGAAATTTCAAAAGGATACTGAGCATTAGGATTATTTTTTGCATTCTTATGATTTACAACAGAAAATTGAGCAAGTTGTTCCCTTGTAGTACCATATTCATACATGTGTCTTCTAGCCATCATTGCATAAAGTGATGGGAAAGTTGCACCTTGTTGAGCTTCCCATTCTTGATCTGATGCAGTAGCAATAGCTGGAGTTGGATCAACAACATCTGTCATTTTTTCAACACCTGCAGAAACTACAATATCATTCATACCAGAAGCAACAGCCATAATACCTTGGCGAACAGCTAATCCTCCAGAAGCACAAGCTGCTTCAACCCTTGTACAGGGAGTAGGATTAAGACCAATATGATCTGAAATTAAAGATGCAATATGTTCTTGTTGAACAAAAAGACCAGCAGTCATATTTCCAACAAACATTGAGTCAATATCATCTCCTTCAATTCCTGAGTCCTCAATAGCTTTAAGACCAGCTTCAGCTACTAATTTTCTAAATGATGCATCCCATAATTCTCCAAATTTCGTTTGTGAAACACCTATAATAGCAACATCTCTCATTTTATCAAACCTCACAAATAATTACATCTTAAGTTTTCCTTTATGCTTACAATAAACAGCATAATCCACATATTCCTTATCATCAATAATATCAGTAGTGAAAGGAGCTAATTCTTTTCTCTCTAAAATTTCATCATTAACTGTTAATGTGAAACCATCACTTCCAGCACCAGAACCATAAGAAACAATAAATATCTTTTCACCAGGTTGAGCATTATCTAAAATAGAAGATAATCCTAATGGTACTGCACCAGAATAAGTATTACCTATACTTGGAGTTAATAATCCATGTTCTAATTGTTCTTTATTAAATCCTAACATTTTTCCAACTTTAAGGTAAAATTTACCATTAGGTTGATGGAAACAAGCATGATCATAATCAGAAGCTTCAGTTCCTGTTTTTTCAAATAAACCTTTTGCAGCACTAGTTACATGTTTAAAGAATGCAGGTTCACCTGTAAAACGTCCACCATGTGAAGGATAATCTTGACCCTCTCTCCTATAAAAATCAGGAGTATCGGTTGTAAAACTGTATGTTTCATCAATATCAGCTATAACACCTTTTTTACCAATAATATAAGCTGCTCCACCAGCAGACGCAGTATATTCTAAAGCATCTCCAGGAGCTCCTTGTGAAGTATCAGCACCAATAGCTAAACCATATTCAATCATACCAGAGTCAACTAACCCCATAACCATTTGCATACCTGCAGTTCCTGCCTTACAAGCAAATTCTAAATCAGCTGCAGTAAGTTCAGGTGCTGCACCAACTGCTTCTGAAACTATTGTAGCAGTAGGTTTAACTGCATAAGGATGAGATTCAGAACCAACATAAACAGCCCCTATTTTTTTAGGATCAATTTTAGACCTAGCTAGAGCATATCTAGCTGCCATTACTGCAATCGTTGCAGTATCTTCATCAGCAGAAGGTAGAGATTTTTCGTTTACAACAAGACCTCTTGATAAAGCAACAGGGTTATCTCCCCATACTTTAGCAATTTCTTCTACTTTAATTCTATATGAAGGCACAGATGCCCCATATCCAATAATTCCTGCCATTTAATCACCGTTAAATATATTTAATATATAAAATACTTTATTTTAATATTAATTTTCATAAATCTTATATTTAAAAGTAACTAAAATATCAAAGAAATCCTTTAAAAAAAATTCAACCTTAATAAATCATAATAATAAAATTTCTAATAAAAAATAATCAATAAAATGCAGTTGCCGGGATTCGAACCCGGGTCGTAGGCTTGGAAGGCCCAAATAATAACCAGACTATACCACAACTGCAAATGCGGCGTCCGGGATTTGAACCCGGGTCTCTAACGTGGCAGGCTAGAGTCTTAACCAGGCTGGACTAACACCGCATAAGAATCATTATAAAAAAACACAACATACAATTATTTGATTTTATCATATATAAAGTTTATTAAATATTTTAATGGATAATAAAATACATTTGTATATAAAAAAACTTTATATCTTAATAAATTAATAAGTAATAATTGATTAATATGAATAAATTAATAAAAATATTTTTATTTATTAGTAGTTTCTTGTTGTCTATAACATGTATTTCTGCAAATGACGATGAAAGCATATTAGAAAATACTGAATATATTGATGAATTAAATAAAGAAAATATAGAAATTTTAATGGCTACAGAAGAAAAAGAAATTATTCACGATGATCACAAACCAAAAAGAAAATGCAGACTCTGTAAATAATGAATCATCAAATAATACTAATACAAGAACAAATTCAAGAAAAATAGTCCACAACATTTTTAAAATGTATTATAAAAATTCTTAGAATAAAATTTATCAGTGAAATATTCTATAAACATTCAACTAATGATAATTAAATAAAAATTTAACGAAACGGAATGTTACAATGCATTTAAAAAATTTAAACAACTTGTAAAAGAATTAGAAACTAAAAATGAAAATGAAATTAATAATAGAAAAAAAGAAGTTAAAGAGTATTTACCCATTGCTTATGAAACACATTTAAGTCCCACATTTGATTTATTATCATCATTAGTTTGTAATTTTCTTCAGGATAATAAAAATATTTTATTTTTATTAGATGATAAAGAAAAAGAACGCTTGACATACTCTCCGACTGATTATTTTATGAAGTTTCACTCGGAGATTTTTGCTCTCTATTATAAGCTACAGTTTCTTGTTTAGATAGAACTAATGTTCTATAGTAACACAAGCATAAAAAAATTGAGGAATACTTTAATCCTCATGAAAATCCTTATAAATTTAAAATAAATTAATTCTTACAGTATTTTTAATTGATAAAAGGTTCTTAAAACTGATACTTGATTTCATTAAATCAAATATTATTTTCCAGCTAAACTTAAAGATTCTAATCTTCCTTTTCGCCTTAAATATTCATCTGCTGCTTTAGGATTATTTTTAAGGTATTCTCTTTTTTTTTCAAATGCTTCATTAAATTCTTTTAATTCCTTTTCTGTAAAAAACGATGTTAAACTTTCCATAAAAATCACATTTAATTAATTTTTAATTTTATTTTTTATATTATAAATATTTTTAATTTTTGTTTTTATTTCCCTATTTTCAAAATCAATATTTAGTATTTCAAAAGTACTATTTCTAGGTAATAAAAACTCTAGTTCTTCAGCATATGCAGAATATTGTTCCAAATAACCTCCTTGAGTGTTCTTAGGAGCATCTATTTCTATAATCCACCCATCGTTATTAAGATTTTTATTTACATGTTTAAATACTATATCTTTATTAAATGAAGTTGATGAAAAACCATTTTCATTTATTCCTCTATTTTTAAACCAATTTTCCATAAAATCACTGTATTCTATTCCCCTAAATAATTTTGTATCTTCTGTTAGTTGATTTTTTTGAGTAATATGAGTCTTGGCCAAATATGTATATTATTTTTTGAAAGTTGCAGTAGAAGGCTGCATTTGGGATTTAGAATTTTGTCTAATCTTTGAAAATAATGGTCAATGAAACTGGCCATAAATCATTGAAAA
>Ga0334882_1001830_pt1 | contig 23779 bp, 18 predicted proteins | sample GraSluR1_MG_5_FD_207226 | JGI IMG/M metagenome (GOLD analysis project Ga0334882, IMG submission 207226) | Sludge microbial communities from methane-producing bioreactor in Wageningen University, Netherlands - Granular Sludge_15_04-R1 | ecosystem: Engineered > Bioreactor > Anaerobic >...
CTACCACGTGACAACAGACTCCAAGCACCAGTTCTACAAGTACCCCAATCTGGTCCAGAACAAGGTTCCTACACGACCCGAGCAGCTGTGGGTGAGCGACATAACCTACATCAAGACGGAGTCCGGCCATAACTACCTGGCCCTGGTGACCGATGCCTACTCCAAGAAAATCATGGGCTACGCGCTGGAGAACAACATGCGGGTGGAACTCGTGAAGGAGGCCATGGGAATGGCCAACGCCAACAGGATGCACAGCAGGGAGCGCTTGATCCACCACAGCGACAGGGGCTTGCAGTACTGCTGCCCTGACTACTCCACCTTTGCCGAAGGCATGGGGTTCGTCCTCTCGACCACCCAGCAGTACGACCCCTACGAGAACGCTGTCGCCGAGCGCATCAACGGCATCCTCAAGTACGAGTTCGGGCTGAACGAAACCCTGCCCAGCCTGAGGGTGGCCAAGGCCCTGATCGCGGAGGCGGCCAACATCTACAACAGCGAAAGGCTGCACTGCAGCCTGGGCATGCTGACCCCCGATGCAGCCCATGCGCGACAGCAGCACGAGTACAGAACGTACGCGAAGAAGAAACCGGTTACCCAGGAACCACAGGGGGGTTGATAACTTTTCTAAAACCCCCAGGGATTTTTTGGAAAAGTTATCAATGCCCCGGCCGCTCTTTGAAATTTTTCGTACTTTTATAAAACCAAATCAACCAAAAAAAAGGTCAACGTATTTCAGAACGGAAATGCGGAGAATAAAACCACTATTCACAGCATAAAGTGCGGACATTATTTTGAAGTGCGGAGAATAAGTTGTATATTTGCCGCAAAATTTGCAGAGAATGAAAGTTTATATTTACGAAAATGAGGATTGGCCAAATTTCAAGTGGGATATTGAAAAGCTATTGCCTTTGTTGGGAAAGGTAAGAAATTATCAAGGAAGAATTGTTGGAAAAATGGAATCCCTTGGATTCGAATTAAGGGATGAGGCAATACTGGATACGCTGACACTTGATGTTCTTAAATCCTCAGAAATAGAAGGTGAAATTTTGAATGCTGAGCAAGTTCGTTCATCTATAGCACGAAGATTAGGAATGAATATCGCTGGATTAATTCCCTCTGACAGAGATGTTGAAGGTGTTGTTGAAATGATGTTGGATGCAACACAAAACTATAAAAATCAATTAACTAAAGAAAGATTATTTGATTGGCATTGCGCACTATTCCCAACAGGAAAAAGTGGAATGTATAAAATTATTGTTGGAAATTGGAGGGATGATTCAACAGGACCAATGCAGGTTGTTTCAGGCGCCCTTGGAAAAGAAAAAATCCATTTCCAAGCACCTGAAGCAGGTAGGTTAGAAAATGAAATGAATCTGTTTCTTGAATGTATTAATAATGACAACCTTGAAGAACTTGTAATTAAAGCAGGTATAGCCCACTTGTGGTATGTAACATTACATCCTTTCGAAGATGGTAATGGCAGGATTGCAAGAGCAATAACCGATATGCTATTGACTAGGTCAGATGGAATTCCTCAGCGGTTTTACAGTATGTCCGCACAGATACGAACTCAAAGAAAAGAATACTATGAGGTGCTTGAAAAAACCCAAAAAGGAAATGTTGATATTACCAGTTGGTTAGAATGGTTTTTGAGTTGTCTCTTAAATGCATTAAATAACTCTGAAGTTATTTTAAGGAAAGTAATATTTAAACACAATTTTTGGAATAAGAATTCTGTTAAACTTCAGAATGAAAGACAAAGACTGATTTTGAACAAGTTGCTAGATGGCTTTGACGGGAATTTAACATCTTCAAAATGGGCAAAAATTGCTAAGTGTTCTCAAGACACCGCACTGAGAGACATACAGGACTTAATTGATAAAAACATACTCAGAAAATCAGATAGCGGGGGAAGAAGCACAAGTTATGAGTTAACAGAATCAGAATAAAAATTAAGCCCAGCTGGTAACATGGGGTGCAGCCAACCAGCCTGCCGCCTGCCTAAAGGCCGACATAGGCAGGGCTGGCAGGTGTGGGCTGATTTCGCAACTTCGTTTCTAAATCGCCCGATTGGGTCGATTTCGTCGGGGACGAACCCCGACCCCCGACCCCGACAATTCGGGGCTCGGGGTCGGGGGTGGCTCGCGCTCCTCTCGTCTCGTCAGAAAATGACGAGACGAGACCACACCCCCAGCCCTTGGCCGCAAGGCAAAAAAAGACACTCAGAATTAAATAACTCAACGCAACAAATCAAAAATTAATAAATTTATGGAAGAAATTTTGTTAAGAGATTCAAGTATATATCCAACAAAAGAAGTTCTGGAAAATGCACTTGGAGAAGATATTTATAAAGTTTTTAATGAGTTTATTGAAATTATTACTGATTCTGATTTGGGATTAACACCCGAATGGAGATATTATAATGATGGAAAATCATGGCTATGTAAAGTTTGCTATAAAAAGAAAACTGTATTTTGGTTATCAATTTGGAAAATGCATTTCAAATTAGGATTCTATTTTACTGAAAAAAATTGTTCAGGAGTCACTGAACTCAACATCGACGAGAGAATTAAAGAAGAATTTATTCTAAGTAAAAATATTGGCAAATTGATTCCTCTAGTAATTAAAATGAATAGAATTGAACAGATTGAAGATGCTAAAAAAATTATAGAGTATAAAAAATTACTAAAATAGTTAACACATAAAATTATAAATTAAAATGCAGCACACAACAAGAGGTTTAAAAAATGCTAGCTTCCAGCCGATTGGCAAGCTAATCGCCCGCTCGAGACTTCGTCTCGGGGGATTCGGACGCTGCCCGAATCCCAGCACTTTTCACACCCCCAGCCGTTAAGAAATATATTCAAAGACAACATAATTTTACCGATTTATAAACACATACCTTAAATATAACTAAAATGAAAAGATTGATCTTCTTTTTTGTTTTTGCAACGGTTATCAATCAGGGTTGGGGGCAAAACCAAAACTCGGATAATGGCTTTAGAATTAAACTAAACAACCTAGCATTCTTTGAAGAATTTCAACTGGTCAACAGTTGGAGTGAAATTGGAACTGCTAGTGAGACTTACTATGATTATTCAAACATTTGTATTCTCAATCCGACGATTGCCATTCAAATGGCGACGAAGAGGAAAAATCTTCACGAAATAGAGCTAATTGATTTTTCCATAGGTAAAAATGAGTTTAAAGAAAGCTATTTCAACAACATTTATGAGGAGGTTATCCCCAGAAGGGGGTATAATCGTAATAGTATGAACCTTTCCCTTAAGTATGAGTACATATACACATTCAACAAACAAATGGAAAGCAAATTTTTACCTTCAATCGGTTTGGGAGTTAATCCTCAGTATTTGAATCTAACTAGCAAACCAGTAATTCAGCCTGATTGGCAAACTGATAATAAACTATTTATTTTTAGGGTTCAAATTACTCCTCGAATATCATACTTTTTAACTTCCAATATTTTCTTCGATTTAAGTATACCATTCACCGTTATTGATTTCAAGTATAATTATTACTACATTAGAAACTACACCATAATGGAGGAGTTAAGAACTTCCAGAACCGATAAATTCAGCTTATTCCCGGTATATTACAGCGGAAGAATTGGCATTGGATTCTTGTTTTGATTATAAAATGCTGGCAAAAGAACTAAAACCAATAAGTAATTTCTTACATTTTTTCGAGTTTGAAGGCAAAACCCATAAGGATATAAACCCTGCAAAGCGATTGGGGAAAAAAGGAAATCATCAATTAAATGCATAATTTTTGAGGAAAACTATTCTGGTTAGAAACACATATTACATTCAATAAATAGCTGATCAACCTATCAAAATAATGAAAAAAATTTTCATTTATATTGTATTACTTTTCGCTGCATATGAGATTCATGCTCAAACCCTTATTGCTACCAGCAGCTCTTCCGAAGCAACAGCAAATCATAACCAAAGAAAAATTGTTCGGGACTCCTTTGATAATGTTTACGTTGTTTTTGCAGATAGCATTGATGGGACAAAAGTTATTAAAGGGCTGTGGTTTGATAAAAACCGCAATAGCTGGAGTGATGCTAAAACCATAGCAGAAGGAACAAATCCAACTATTTCGATAACCAAAAATGGAGAATTCCATTTAGTTTATGAGGATAATAGTCCGCAAACCGAAATATGGCATACAAGTTCAAGCGATTTCTCAAGCTGGACTAATTCCATTAAGCTTAGTGAAGATGGATTTGAGAACAGGCTTCCGGTTTGCGATAGCGATTTCTCAGGAAAAATAAATGTGTTCTGGTTGAAGTACCTTGAGTGTTCAGACCAATCGCTTGTTTATGCTTGTTTAGATGAAGATACATTAAGCCACAGAAAAACTGTTATCACCAAAGAGAATATCAACGACATAGCCATTGCCAATCATCTGCAGAATTTCAACGACCACCTCCTATTTTCCATGCAATTCTCAGAAGACTCTATTCTTTTTTTTATGTCAACTGACAACATGGAATCGATGGATACAATCTATAGGTCAAAGGGTTCACAGCCATGTATTTCATTTAACTCTTTATCCCCGTGGTCATATTTCGATGATGATAATTCAGTTCGTCTGCTCTACATTGATGAAAGCAAACAGCTGGTTGAGGTAGAATACTTCGCTGAATATAACCTGACAAACGATTATATCATCTCCCCTGATCCCACAGACTATGTTTGTATCGATGATATTGCACCTCCGTTGGGCTACAGCTTTTTATTTATGCAGAATGGAAATCTGTATCACGGATTTTCTTATGGCACAATCTTTTGGCCAGCAAATTACATTATAATATTGGATACAATATCGAGCAATCCGGTTAATCCCTCAATTGCCTATAAAAACTTTAACCCGCTGTTTGTTGACTATATATGGACTGAAAGTAACGATAATGGATTTGACATTTTCTACAAAAGGGACGAAAAGCATGAGTATATTGGGGCAATTGATGATAATTTTGACAAGGGTTTTACCCTAACCGGCTATCCCAACCCTTTCAATAGTCAGCTCAATATATCAGTGACCGTTCACAATGGTTCAAATATACCCGTTATCGAAATCTACGATCTTAATTCCAGAAGGGTTGCTGTATTAAAACAACTTGATTCCATTGGCAATGAGTACATATTTACCTGGGATGCGAAAAGTAAAAATTTACCTACCGGGCTATACCTGATAAAATGCATTGTGGGGTATAGGGCAATTGCTAAGAAAGTTATTTTTATGAATTAAGAAGACTATTGGCTAATTTTTGAAAATAATAGTTTGATAATGTAGTCAAAGCAGTTAAAAAGTAAATTTTTAAAAATTAAAATGCCGAAACACATAAACTGGGGAATAATAGGTTTAGGAAACATTGCCAATAAGTTTGCTCAAGACTTATTGCTTGTTAAAAATTCTGTTTTGTACGGTGTCGCCTCAAGAGATATAGAAAAATCGAAATCTTTTGCCAAAAAATATAATTCAATCCATTATTACAACAGCTATCAGGAATTAGCTAACGATCCAAATATTGACATTGTATACGTTGCAACTCCCCATACATATCATTTCTTTCATACTATGCTTTGCCTGAAATCGGGAAAGGCTGTTCTATGCGAAAAACCCTTGGGGATGAATAGCAGGGAAGTAATAACAATGATCGAATTGGCCAGATCAAATGATCTGTTTATTATGGAAGCTCTATGGACCCGTTTCATCCCTGGCACCGAGAAACTTCTTGAACTGTTGAAATCTGATACCATTGGCAAAATAGATTATTTAAAGGCAGACTTCGGATTTGTAGGCAATACAGATCCTGAAAGAAGAGTTTACAATAGATCCCTTGGAGGTGGTTCGTTATTGGATATCGGCATCTATCCTATTTATTTAAGCTTATTGTTAATGGGGCTCCCGAACATATTGAAAGCCACAGCCAATTTTACCCCCACCGGAGTGGATAGCTTTTGCTCCATTTTATTCGATTATAACAACGGTAAAATGGCCTTTCTGGAATCAACAATATTGGCCAACACTCCCATTGAGGCAATAATACGTGGAGAGAATGGTTCCATCAAAATGCACAGAAGTTTTCATCACACAAAAAAAATATCAATACTGAAAAATGATAATACATCGGAAACAATATCCATTGATTATAAAGGGAATGGATACTATCATGAAATCGTTGAGGTGATGGGATGCCTCCTAAACAAAAAGATTGAAAGTGATAAAATGCCTCATTCCATGAGTATTGGGCTTGTAGAAACTTTAGACAAAGTTCGAGAACAGATTGGATTAACCTATCCAAGCGATGTTTTACAAATGAAAAAGCGCTAATCTCAAATAAAATATGACAAAAACTATAGTTGGATTATTGTTGATCTTAACTTTTCCCTCATTCATGAACAGTTCATTCAAAGATGAGCAGCTTAAACATTCCAGGGTAAAGCAAGCATACATCGAAAAGGAAAAGGTGATCCTTGATATTCTCTCCGAGAATTCAATTGACATTAATATGCTTGTGGTTTACATAAGGGCATTCGAATCCGAAAAAATTATTGAGCTCTGGGCAAAGAATAAATCCGATAAGGAGTACCGATTGATTAAAGAATACGATATATGCCAAACTTCGGGTGCGTTAGGGCCAAAACGGAAGGAAGGGGATCTGCAGATACCAGAGGGATTTTACCATATCAACCACTTTAACCCACACAGTAATTTTTACCTTTCACTGGGATTGAACTACCCCAATAAATCCGACAGAATTCTGGGCGAAAAGGGGAACCTGGGTGGTGCAATCTATATTCATGGCGATTGTGTTACCATTGATTGCCTGCCCATAACAAACGATAAGATTATGGAACTTAACCTATTTTGTTTAGAGTCTAAAAATAACGGGCAGGATAAAATACCGGTTACCATATTTCCAGCAAAGCTAACCCATAACAAATTTGAAGAGCTAAAAACAGAGTTCAACGCAGATAACTGTATAGTTGCATTATGGTCTGATCTGAAAAAAGGATTTGATATTTTCAACGAGAGTAAATGTCCTCCAACCATAGTTTTTCTTGCAAACGGAAAGCATGATGTTAAACAATAAATTCCGCCCTGAGACCTTTCATTACTATCGCTCAATTTACCGGCATTTTTTTTACCTTTGCACCCGTATCAATCTATCTATTTGTAAATGATAACCACCGATCAGCTGAAGGATTTGGAAAAGCGCTTGCAAGCGCTGAGGAGGCATCTTTGACATTGATGGCAAAACCATTCGTGTTGAAGAGGAAGAACAAAAAACCCAGGATCCATCATTTTGGGATAACCCAACCGAAGCCGAAAAGCAGCTAAAGTTTATTGCCGATATAAAACAATGGGTAAACACCTATAACCAAGCTACAGGATTGTTTGACGACTTACAGGTGATATTCGATTTCTGTAAGGATGGAGAGGGCAGCGAGGGAGAAGTTGAGCAGCAGTACCAGCTTACCCTTTCAAAAATTGAAGATGTGGAGATGATGAATATGCTCCGTCACGAGGAGGATAGACTGGGTGCTATTCTTAAGATCAACTCTGGGGCTGGTGGACTCGATAGCATGGACTGGGCAGAAATGCTCCTGCGAATGTATCAAAGATGGGGCGAGAGGAATAGTTACGAAACTAGGATAATTGACATTCTTCGTGACGATGAAGCGGGCATAAAATCCGCTACCATTGAGTTTGTTGGTGAAATGGCTTACGGTTTTCTTAAAGGGGAAAACGGGGTTCACCGATTGGTAAGGCTTTCGCCTTTCAATGCCAACGCAAAGAGGCACACCTCATTCGCATCGGTTTTTGTTGCTCCTGCCATTGACGAAACCATTCAAATTACCATTAATCCAGCCGATATCAAGTGGGATACCTATCGATCTTCAGGGGCAGGTGGACAAAATGTTAACAAGGTGGAAACCGGAGTCAGGCTGCATCATATCCCAACGGGTATAGTTGTGGAGAATACCGAAACCCGCTCGCAACACAATAACCGAGAAAATGCCATGCGTTTGCTAAAAGCTCATCTATACGAATTGGAACTTCGAAAACGAAAAGAAAAGCAGGCAGAAGTGGAGGGTAAAAAATTGAGCATTGAGTGGGGCTCACAAATTCGAAATTATGTGCTTCACCCATACAAGCTGGTTAAGGATGTTCGAACCGATTACGAAACCTCAAACGTACAGGATGTGCTTGACGGTGATCTAACCCATTTTATCAAGGCTTACCTCATGCAATTCGGAGGAAACTATTAGGCTACTACACCATTTTTTATCAAAACAACTTGATTGTTTAAACAATCCGCAAAAAGAATTGTTAACGCTTTATCATTTATCAAAATAGTGTCGAATAACATAGTCAATAAAAATAAAACACCTGATTTTCTGTGTTTTGGCCTTGAAAAAAATTATATTTCTTAAAAAAAAACGGACAATAATTTGTCTATATGCTGAAACACACGTAATTTCGGCGACAAAATAAATAATGTTAAACTAAAATTTAAACCTTAAAAAATGATTGGAAACCCGTTGTTTTGGTTGGTCCCAATTGCCTCACTGCTTGCATTAGGTTTTGCATGGAGGTTCTTTGCCCAGATGATGAAGGCAGACGAAGGGACAGATACTATGAAAAAAATTGCTGCTCACGTTCGTAAAGGCGCAAATGCTTATCTTAAGCAGCAGTATAAAATTGTTATTATCGTATTCTTAGTAATAACTGTTATTTTTTCTATTCTGGCATACGGATTAGGAGTCCAAAATCCATGGGTTCCTTTCGCCTTCATTACAGGTGGTACATTCTCTGGTTTGGCTGGGTTTTTCGGTATGAGAGCTGCCACTTTTGCTTCATCTCGTGTTGCTAACGCCTGCCGAAATTCTCTTGACTCAGGACTTCGCTTAGCTTTTCGTAGCGGTGCGGTTATGGGATTAGTGGTTGTGGGTCTTGTGCTTCTCGACATTTCCATCTGGTTCATTGTGCTTAACTATTTCATACCAGAAATGGCTGGTGGCTATAAATTGATGACTATTAGCGCAGTGATGCTTACCTTCGGTATGGGGGCATCCACTCAAGCCCTATTTGCTCGTGTGGGCGGAGGTATTTACACAAAAGCTGCTGATGTTGGAGCCGACCTCGTAGGAAAAGTCGAAGCTAATATCCCCGAGGATGATCCACGAAATCCGGCAACAATAGCCGATAATGTGGGAGACAACGTAGGCGATGTGGCAGGTATGGGTGCCGACCTTTTCGAATCATTTGCCGCTTCAATACTTGCTTCAGCCCTACTTGGTGCAGCGGCATTCATCAACAATCCCGATTTACAGAACAATGCCGTAATTGCCCCCATGCTTATTGCAGCTGTGGGTACAATCCTTTCCATATTAGGGGTTTTCCTTGTGAGAACCAAAGAGGGTGCAACCCAGAAGCAGTTGCTAAAATCACTGGGTTTTGGGGTAAACATTAGTGCTGTTTTGATTGTAATCGCCTCTTTCTTTATCCTAAAAATGCTAGGTTTACCCATGGGAATATGGGGTTCAATAATTGTTGGCCTAGCTGCAGGGATAGCCATTGGGCAATCCACTGAATACTTTACCGCATCAGCATATCGTCCAACTCAAAAGATTGCCGAATCCAGTTCAACAGGACCCGCCACGGTAATTATTAGCGGGGTTGGCACTGGTTTGATTTCTGCTGCTGTTCCGCTGGGAATAATTGTTGTTGCAATTACCTTAGCTTTCGGTTTTGCTACTGGATTTAAATTTGATGCTTCGAGCTTAAACTTTGGCCTTTATGGAATTGGTATTGCTGCTGTTGGAATGCTTTCCACTCTGGGTATCACCCTAGCAACCGATGCATATGGACCCATTGCCGATAATGCTGGCGGAAACGCCGAGATGAGCCATTTGGGCCCCGAGGTTCGCAAGCGCACCGATGCCCTTGATGCTCTTGGAAATACCACCGCTGCAACTGGAAAAGGATTCGCCATTGGAAGCGCAGCCTTAACAGCATTGGCTCTTCTCGCATCATACTTTGAGGAGATCCGGATGATGTACGTTAAATTCCTCGATAAGCCCAACGAGCTAATTAATGGCGTTCCGGCCATTAAGGCAGAGTTTATTGACTTTGTTCAGCATTATAAGATTCACCTGATGAACCCTATGGTAATTGTGGGGGTTTTTATCGGCGTTATGGCTGTGTTCCTTTTCAGCGGAATGACCATGAACGCCGTTGGGCGTGCAGCACAGAAGATGGTTGATGAGGTTCGCCGTCAGTTTAAGAGCATTGCCGGAATTATGGAGGGAACCGCCGAACCCGACTATGCTCGTTGCGTGGAGATATCCACCAAAGGTGCTCAGAAAGAAATGCTTACACCTTCATTAATCGCACTTCTAATTCCAGTTGTTGTAGGATTGGTTTTCGGTGTTCCCGGAATTGCTGGACTATTGCTTGGAACAATTTCCAGCGGATTTGCGCTTGCCATTTTTATGGCCAACGCGGGTGGCGCTTGGGACAATGCCAAGAAGTATGTTGAGGAAGGTCACATGGGCGGAAAAGGTTCCGATGCTCACAAAGCAACCGTTATCGGTGATACAGTTGGTGATCCCTTTAAGGACACGTCTGGACCAAGCCTAAACATACTCATTAAACTGATGGTAATGGCCTCAGTTGTTACTGTTGGTGTTGCAGTTACGTACCACATCCTATAATAATATAATATCACTACATATTAAGAGCCGAAATAACTCGGCTCTTTTTTTTTCATAATTAAAAATAACTTTTGCTTTGGGTTATTGCTATTCAATGCAAATACCTATAACCAGAATATCGTCAACCTGATCCAAGGCAGCTTGCCACTTATCCAGAGTATCTTCAAGTATCTTTTGTTGCTCGGGCATAGGTTTACCATTAACACTTATCAGCAGCTCTTTGAATGGCTTTGCCATAAATTTTTTCCCCTCATCTCCACCAAACTGATCAACATAACCGTCAGAAAAAATATAAATACAATCTCCTGATTTAATGTCAATTTCGTGTAGAGAAAACGTTACCTCTTTAATATGAGTACCCACCGGCATCTTGTCGCCCTTAAATTCTGTCAACTCCCCTTTTCTAATTAAGTACATGGGGTTGTAAGCTCCTGAAAATTGAATTTTTTTTGCTTGAATATCAAGAACGCAGACGGCAATGTCCATCCCATCGCGCGTTTCACTTTCGCCAAAGGTTTGCTTGAAGTTAGATTTTATCTTATGCCGTAACTCATTAAGGATTAAATCAGGTTGTGTAACTCCTGCAACATTTACAATATCGTTTAAAAACGATACCCCCATCATACTCATAAAGGCACCTGGGACACCATGTCCGGTACAGTCAGATGCAGCCACAAGTACCTTCCCATCTCTCTCCGTCATCCAGTAAAAATCGCCGCTTACAATATCCCGTGGCCGAAACAATAAGAAATAGTTGCCAAAAAAACTTTTTATCATTTCTTTCGAAGGCATTACCGCCGATTGGATTCTGCGGGCATAGGTAATACTCTTGGTTATCTCATCGTTCTGTTTAAATATCTGATCTCTTTGAACTTCTATCTCATCCCGCTGTGCTTCTATTTCTTCTTTCTGCTGAAGTATTTCTTCGTTATATCTCGCTAAATCATCGCGTTGTTTTTTAAGCACCTCCTTTTGTTCCTCAATGGTCTTGGTTCGTTCCTTAACCTTCTGTTCAAGAATTTCCTTCTCTCGCTTCAGATTTCGCTCCCTAAGTTTAACAGTAAAGATAAATAGCAAGAGTACAATTATTCCACAAATTGCATAGAACCAGAGTGTCTGCCAAAATGGAGGTTTGATTTCAAATGACAAGCTAAGGGTTTCGCTTGTATTCCCAAGAATATCTTTAGCTTTAATGCTAATGGTATAATTTCCTGAAGGGAAATAGGGAAAATCAAGTACTGGATCATTCGACCATTCCGACCACCTATCGGTTAGTCCAGAAATCTGATATTGAAACTGTATCGATCCCTCTTTTAAGAATGTTGGAGCGCTTATCTTAATTATAAGAGAATTATTTGCATAATCCAACTCAATATCTTTTGGATCAAGCTGCACTCCATGCTTGCCCGTAATTCCCTTAAGAAATAGGCTTATTGTCCGCTCAGCAGCATGAGATTGCTCAGAGGGTATTCTGAATAGCTGATTGTATGCATTAACAATCAACATTTCTCCCTTGTCGGACAAGTAAATATGATTTGGATTATCGAGAAGACTTAGAAACTGGTTCGCTGAAATAATTTCCTGTTCATCTGCCGACAGGCAGTTCCATATACTCTTCCTGTTTATCCAAGTAACCCCTTTTTGAAAAAAATGTACTCCAAAAGAATGATCCTCTGTAATGGAATCATCGACGATTAACTCTTTGTTAACAGGATTAAAATTGAAAATTGTATTTGAAGTGAATACTTTTATTTTTCCATTTACCCAGCGTACAACTGGAGATCCGTATTCAGTTCCAGGAACAGGAATAACACTGCTTTGATACTTACCATTTTCTACCCTTGATATGAATACAACATCAAACTCTGTAGTTGCAATATAGCTATCGTTACCCAACCCTAATATGCTGATTACCATTTGATTTTCAAGAGTAAACAGATTGGTACGTACCCATCTGCCTCCTTTTTTTGTGGCTATGTAAGCGCCATTATCTGTTCCAATTAGAAGGTTGTCCTTATTAAGTCGATCTGTCTCAATAAAAATGATATTTAGATTCGGAAAGATTCTCAAAGCTTTATCTTCGAGGACTTCATAAAGACCAAGGTTAGTAGCTGCATAAAGAGATCCATTGTGTTGGATTAGCTGTCGAACCTTCCCTTGAATACCAGAGATCTGTTTGAAGGTATGGCTTACAGATTGTAATTCATAAATTCTTCTTTTTACTATGGGTATTTCAGCCTCTTCGAAAGAAACACTTACCTGACTTGTTTTCCTTTCATCAATAGTTTCGTCTTTTATATCATCGGATTGTCTAGTAAATAATCGGGAAATAAAACTCTTTTTCTTTTCCTCAACAGTTTGTTCAGTCTGCGGTTGGAGTTCAATCCGAGGTTCGGATTTTTTTTCTTCGGGCTTGCTTTTTTGTTTTACAACTACATCCTTGGATTTATAGTCCCGAATCTCTGCTAAATAAAAAAGCCCTTCACTGCATCCAACAAAAATTTTACCACCATATTCGATGCAAGAAAGGATGCTTCCTCTCAAACCAGGGTAATAACTGTAAGATCTGATGGGTAATCTTAGGTCTGCACGAGTAATACCCATGCCATGGGAGATCCAAAGTCCTCCATCTCTATCCATTCCTAGTGAATACACCTCATCATCGGCTAATCCATTGAAATAGTTTAAAACATTTCTGGTAGAGCCATCCTTTGAGTTAACCAACAGAAGTCCCCCATTATGGGTAGAAAGGGCAAAGGTTGTGTCATTTACTGATCTCCCTCCATTTAAAATACTCGCATTGATATAATTCTGATCCTTAATGAGGAAGGGAGTAAGCCTTTTGCCATCAAATCGATACAGCTTATTTGCGTTTGAACCGAAAAAGGCATATCCACCATGTATAAACGAAAAGATCATATCCTCCTTCATGGGAAGCCCTGTGAGCATCTCGTAACCACCATCAGGTTTATTCAGATAAACAAGTGCTCTGTTTTTAACATGGTACATTGCCCCATTTAGCTGGAAAAAATCGGAGATAAAAACTTCAGGGCGAGATTCATGATAAAGGGTATCAACGGATATTTCATCTTCAGTGTTTATTCGGCAAATGGTTAAAGGAGAAACAACAAGCAATCCATTTGAAATTTTATTGAACTTGTAAAAAAAATTATTCCCGCTGGCTTCAAGTATTAATTGCTGCTGAAAGGTTCCTTCCTGAGTCAGATTCAAATAGCCTACTCCCTTGTCGGAACAAAAAAATAGTTTTCCTGAAAATGCTATGGCAATAGGTCTACCTGAAATTCCAAGGTTTTCCCATTGTAACCCATCAAAAGAGAATACTCCTTTACGGTTTAGGATATACATTAATCCATTTTCACCCTGCTCAAAACCCCAGTTTTGATTACTAATGCCAGGAGGAAGCTTAAAATGGGTGAGATAAGGATTGCCATCCTGTGAAAAAGTTTGCTGGATAGACAAACTCAGCAAAGTCAATACTACAAAGGCTAATGCTTTGGATAAATATCGTTTCATACTACGGTGGTTAATAAACAGGAAAGTTACAATAAAAACTTTACGAAGATTAAAATTTTTTCCCTTTTTTTTGAGCTGGCCATTACTGAAGTGATAAGTCGAATTTCAATGATAGAAAATAGTCAAAATCGTTTAACAGACAATCCGATGCCACCAATGAATACTGCAATGTTCATTCCATCATTGACGATTGCCTGATAATTTTACATAACCAGATTAAAATGAAAATTCAGGTAGTAAAGAATTATTCTGATCAATCATTTACTCTATACTGTAACATTGGGAAACTAAACCATGCATTTCTTAACATTTTAACTAATGCCGTTCAAGCAATAGAGGAAATTGGGATAATCACCATTTCTACTAAGTTGAATGATCAGTTTCTTGAAATAACAATAAACGATACTGGTAAAGGGATAAGCAAGGATGCTTTAGGAAAAATATTCGATCCATTTTATACAACAAAAGATCCAGGTAAAGGAACAGGTTTGGGGCTTTCCATTACATATGAAATTATCAAAGAGCTGAATGGTTCCATTGAATACTACTCCGCAGAAGGTCAAGGAACTACTGCAAAAGTGCTGCTTCCTATTAGCAATGAGGCTTTGTAGAAAACAACAAAACATTCTCTTTACAGATCCATAATTTTTCCCATTTTTTTATGAAAAAAAAGCCCCATTTGTATCACTATTACAAAGGCTTTTTCGTTTAATATGATAAGAAGCCTCATTAGTATTAACCCCAAAACTTAATGCAATGAGAACAAAAAGTAAAAAATCGGACTTAGAAGGGAAAAAGTTTCTCTTCTTCGAGGTTGGGTTGGTGTTTGCACTTTGCATAACTCTAACTGCCTTTGAATGGAATTCTACCAGAGACATAAAAATTATTTCTCGAAATGCTAACTTGGGAGAAATACCCAGTGAAGAAATCCTTATTACAAGACCTGATGAATTAGTACCCCCTCCTCCAAAATTAAGGATTCCAGAGGTGATTATCATCCACGATGACATTGTTGATATTCCTGAAAACACAGATATCTTTATTGAACCCAATGATGATATACTTAAGGATATCAAGTTTTTAATTGAAGACGAGCCTGATTTAGATGAACCCATTCCCTTTTTTCAAATTGAGAAAAAACCTACTTTTATGGGAGGCGACCAAAACTCATTCACTATATGGGTAGCCAATAATCTTAGATACCCCGAAGAAGCTGCACGGAATGGTATACAGGGAAGAGTTTACCTTAAGTTCATGATCGACTTTGATGGTACTGTAAAGAATGTTGAGTTTTTGTCAGCAACAGATAGGTTGCTAATGGAGGAAGCCAAAAGAGTTGTTTCATCGTCTCCAGCATGGTCTCCGGGAATGCAACGTGGAAAACCTGCCCAAGTAACATTTACCTTTCCTGTTACTTTTAAGCTACAATAAATTCAAGACAACAACGAACTGTATTATTGAAAAGTCAGTGAGATTAACACTGACTTTTTCATTATATTTTTATAAAGACCATCTCTTTCGTGCATTTTTTCTAAATTTGAACTAGAGAAAAACATATGAAAAAAAGCAAAATAGAGCCTACCGATAATCCTCTAAGTAAAATTAAGCTTAGTAGAGCTATATACCCCACAATCATTGGACTTGGTGTTGTTCTATTTTTGTTTTACAGAGAATTCAATCCACAGGTATTCACATACATAAGCATGGCCAAATGGAGTTTCCTCTGGTTTTTAGTTGCCTTGGCTTTAATGGCTTTCCGTGATATTGGTTATATAATCAGAATACTAATACTATCCGAAGGAAGATTAACCTTTCGTCAAGCCTTTAGGGTTATAATGCTTTGGGAATTCACCTCGGCAATCACTCCATCTGCCATTGGGGGAACCAGTGTGGCAATTCTTTACGTTACCAAGGAGGGCATCAGCTTAGGAAGGAGTTCAGCTATTGTTATGGCTACCTCTTTATTGGATGAACTATACTTTATCATCATGTTCCCAATTTTACTCATATTTGTTAAACATAAAATACTTTTTGGCCTTGGGGGCATTGAAGGAGAACTCTCGTTTGCCAACGAACTTTTAACATTTGCTCTTGTCGGTTATAGTTTAAAACTTCTTTACGTCATAGTCCTAAGCTACGGATTGTTTATAAATCCAAGGGGTTTAAAGTGGTTGATGCTAATGGTTTTTAAACTACCAATTCTAAGACGGTGGAAACATGGTGCCAACGATGCAGGAACTGAGATCATCAAAAACTCGAAGGAATTCAAGGCAAAACCTTTCTCTTTTTGGATGAAGTCCTTTATTGCAACGGCTCTATCATGGACGTCGCGCTACTGGGTTGTTAACGCACTGCTGCTCGCATTTTTCAGTGTTTCCGATCATGTACTAATCTTTGCACGGCAATTGGTAATGTGGATCATGATGCTGGTGAGCCCAACACCAGGCGGAAGCGGTTTTGCTGAATTTGTTTTTACCCGGTATTTAGGGGAATTTATCCCTGTGGATTCAGCAATAATTGGTACGGTAGCAATAGCAATGGCTTTGGTTTGGAGACTTACCACCTATTACCCTTACCTGCTAATTGGGGCAATTATTTTCCCTCGCTGGATAAAAACTAAGTTTATGGGGAATGATTCAGTGACGGAATAAGAATTATACTTTATCCTTAATAAAACGAATCAAAGATTCGAAAATTAACCTTCCATCTGTATTTCCTAACTCATCATCTGCTGCTCTTTCGGGGTGAGGCATCATGCCATAAACGTTGAAATTTTCGTTACATACTCCAGCAATATTCTCTAATGAACCGTTAGGATTCACAACTTCTGAGATCAATCCATCCTCGTTGCAGTAACGAAATAATATCTGACCATTGATTCTCATGCTGGCTAAACTCTCCTTGTCTGCATAGTAACGACCCTCTCCATGTGCAATAGGGATTCTTAACGGTCTATCTTTTTCAAGGAAGGCAGTGAGCGCCGATGATTTGCTATCGGGTATGAGGTACACATTCTTACACTCAAACTTTTGGGTATTATTGTGCAGAAGTGCTCCAGGAAGCAACCCTGCCTCGCAAAGTATTTGGAAACCATTACATACACCAAAAACAAATCCCCCTGAATTGGCAAATTGAACCACCTTCTCCATAATGGGAGAAAATCGGGCTAAGGCTCCTGAACGCAGGTAGTCGCCATAGGAAAACCCTCCGGGTAATACAACAACATCAACATTTTGCAGATCTGTATCTTTGTGCCACAATTCAACAACCTCTTGCTCCATGATGTTACGGAGCACATAAATCATATCGTGATCGCAGTTTGAACCTGGAAAAATTACTACACCAAACTTCATAAAACGGTTGAATTATATTCGTTCAAAGATAGATAAAAATACTTTTAGCGATGAATGGTTGATATAAATATTAAATAACTCTTTTAAACACCTATCTATGCGACTGACTGTCTAGCACTTAGCCAAACAAATATTGACAAAACAGTTACCTTTTCTGCAAAATCGATTCTATTCATTTGTAAGCTGAATAACATATTCTAAAATCTAGTAAAAGTGTTTTTAGATCAAGCCAAAGAACTATTTTTGCGCCCAAATTTTTTCAATAATGTCAGTCAAAAGGTCTTATATATTTTTTTTCTTTTTGATTATTTGCAAAATCTATGCTTTAGCTGATTCAGGATCAACTTTTGCAAAACCAATGGTTGAACCTCCTGAAAAGATACCCCCTGCCACTGACACTCTGAGCCTCGAATTTTCGGCATCATTTCAATCGCGGCATGTATGGAGAGGTACACTAACCTGCAAAGCATGGAACATACAGCCCACCATTAATGTTAGCAGAAAAAACTTTTTGCTAGGGACTTGGGCTGCATATACCGTCGACAACAGCTACGCAGAAGTTGATCTCTACCTTTCATATACAATTGGATCCTTCAGCTTTGCCGTTTTGGACTACTTTTGTCCAGATGAAAACCAACAATTTAACCGCCTATTCGATTTTAAACAACCATCAACTAAACATACCATTGATGCTACTCTGTCTTTTAACGGAACGGATAACTTTCCCCTTCAAATTATGGCATCAACTCTTATCTATGGAGATGATTTAGAGCCTATCAGTGGAAAAAACTACTTTTCAACTTATGTTGAAGCAAACTACACATTGGAAAGAAGTCCAGATCAGAGGTTCGACTTTTTTGTTGGTTTTACTCCCTACAAAGGATACTATGCAAATTCTTTTAATCTGGTCAATGCAGGGTTTTCAATAAATCAAAGTTTAATGGTAACCGAAACATTTCAAATTCCCGTTTTTGGAAAATTCTGTTTTAATCCATACAAAGAAAGCATTCATTTTGTATTCGGTATATCCATTAAAGTTTAAAAAAAACGTAATTCTGCTTTATAAAAATCGATTTTAGCATTTAAAATACATTCTGTAGAATGTAATAATGATGTTTATTTTAAACGTAAATCCCTAAAGATTTTAAAACCCATAAAATAGTTCGATTATCTTTGCAGATTAGCAAAGTATTTATATTTTTAGCAAGTAAAAAGTAATCTAAAATTCAGCAAGGAATACTTTTTAATAATCGAATTTGAAAATGCCTTGTTAGTAACCATTGGATACAAAAGTATATCCGAGGTTTAACAACTATTTTTTATGGTAATAACAGATCAAGATCTGCAGTATTTTGTTTCTGCTTTAAAGAATTCATCGAATTACGATCTTAGCGAGTATTCCGATAAGTCATTGAAGCGAAGGCTGCAAAAAGTCCTTACTGACTTTAATCTTGACATGGCGGGTTTAATATCATCCATTAAGAACTACCCAGTATTTGCCGAAAATATTGTTAAAGAAATTACTGTAAACACCACTGAACTATTCCGCGACCCCCCTGTATGGCACATGCTTCGATCGAGAATCCTCCCTCGCTTTAAAAACAACACAAATATAAACATATGGCATGCAGGATGTTCCACAGGGCAGGAAGTCTACTCAATGATGATCCTTTTGAACGAATTAGGTATGTTCGAAAAAGCAAAAATTTTTGCTTCCGATCTCAACACAGATGTGCTAGAGGAAGCAAAGAAAGGGGTTTACAAGTTTCGCTTCAACATTAGTTACCTTGACAATTTCGATAAAGTTATTAAGCAAAACCCGCTTAATTACGAAGAATTCAATGATGTTCCCTACGAAAAATACTTTGATATCGATAAGGTAAAGGATACGATTATTATGAAAAAATTTCTTTCAGAAAAACCCATATTCCGAAAGCACGACTTGGTTCTAGACGGAAATCTTTTCTTTGCAAAGTTCGATTTAATCCTCTGCAGAAATGTAATTATTTACTTTAATTATTCATTACAAAATAAGGTTTTTGAACTTTTTCATTCTAATCTATATAGTAAAGGAATCCTTTTATTGGGAATGCACGAAACAATACTAGGTCCATGGGCAGCTAAGTTTGAAAAAATGGGGCAAGCCTACATTAAAAAATAGTGATACTAAAGCTCAAAGATGAAACATGAAGCATCTAAATAACATAAGCATTAAACTTAAAACTGTAGTAGTTTTACTTATGCTTATCCTTTTTACCTTGTCGGCTATAACTATTTACCACATTTCAAGGAAGAGTTTGATGGAAAAAACTCATCAAAAAATGGATGTTTACCTTGAAAAACTATCCCAAATAATCAAGATTAAATCGGACAATGACTTTGATCTTTTTGCATACAACGAAGTAAAGCCTTTTTTTAATCAACCCGCTTTCTATTCTTCCGATTATCCTTTTGTGGTTGATCTATCAGGAACCTTGATTATTCATCTTTATAAAGAAGGTCAACGATACCCCAGAGAATTGCTTAATAAAATGATTTCTGAGTCTCAGAAAAAGGGCTATTTTGATGTTATAGAGTATCGGAACAACAAGGAGTTAAAAATGAGAGTCTTTTTCAGAAGAATTGAAAATTTAAATGCTTTCATAGGAATTCCTGTTGATTTAAGTGAAGCAACTCATGATTTAAGAAAAAATTTACTTCTCGCTGTTATTTTTACTTTTTTGGGGACATTGATCATCCTTGTGTTTTTTAATATTGTTCTTTCACCCATTTTGAAAACCATTAAACTGATCAACAATGTAATCGAAAAACTGAGAAGTGGTGAATTAGGTCATTCTATTGTATGTGAAGCGAACAATGAGGTTGGACAAATTGTGAATTCTCTTAACTCTCTAATTTCAGCTATTGAGAGAAATGCCACTTTTGCCGACGAAATTTGTCATAACAAACTTGATTCTGCCTTTGAACCCTTGGGCCCTAATGATAGGCTGGGGAAATCCCTTATTGATTTACGAGAAAGTTTAAAAACTACATCCCTTGAACAAGCGACAAGAAAAGTAGAAGATGAACGCCGAATATGGATTAATACAGGATTGGCTAAGTTTGGTGATATACTTAGGCAGAACAATAACAACCTCCAACTTCTATCCGACAGCATTACACAAAACCTTATAAATTATCTGGATGCTAATCAAGGCGGGCTTTTCATTCTAAATGACGACAATCAGGAAGTACCGCATCTCAATTTACTATCAACATTCGCATTCAACAGAAAAAAAACTAAAAAGAAAACCATCCAAGTTGGGGAAGGCTTGGTAGGCAATTGCGCTATCGAAAAACGTACAATTTACCTTAAGGAAATTCCGGAAGATTATATCGAAATCACATCAGGTTTAGGCGATGCACCTCCTCGAACCCTTTTAATTGTACCTCTTAAGGTTGAGGACGAGGTACTTGGTGTTATTGAAATTTCATCATTCCACGAATTTTTACCCCATGAAGTTGAGTTTGTTGAGAAAATTGGGGAAAGCATAGCATCAACGCTATCTGCAGTAAAAAACAATATCCGTACCAATGAACTTTTAGAACAGTCTCAACAACAAAAAGAAGAGATGCTTGCCCAAGAGGAAGAAATGCGCCAAAACATGGAAGAAATGCAGGCAACTCAAGAAGAGATGGCAAGAAAAACATTGGAAATGGAAGGTATGACTTCTGCGATAAACGAATCCCTACTATTTGGCGAAATTAGTGAAAATGGATCATTTATAATAAGTAATTCCAATCTTTTAAATTCGTTGGGCTACAGCAAAATTGAACTTGAAGGAAAAACCATTTTTGATTTCATACACCCTAATGATTCAATTACATTCAAAACCATTTGGAAAGAAACCAAAACGGGTAACCCTTTTAAAGGCACACTCCAATGGATTAATCGGCAGGAAGGAGAGATATTCATATTATGCAGCATTACACCTTCGTTTGATGAATATGGAAACCTCTATAAAATATTTTTGCTTGGACAGGATGTAACTCAATCAAAATTACTCGAAATAAAAGCTCAGAAGCAGGCTGAAGATATTGAGCAAAGTTTGCAGGAAATTCAACTCGAGCAAGAGCTTTCGCAGCAAAGAGAGCAGGAAATGAAGGCCCTTCTACAAGCATTGGATTCAACTTGTTTAGTTACCGAAGTTGATCCCGATGGCAGAATAAGATTCATAAACAATAAGAATGTAGAAACTCTTGGAGATAACAAGGAAGAAATTGAAGGGAAATTCCATCATGAAATTGATTTTCAGGCTAAAACATATCCAGAAGAATATAAAGCGTTTTGGAGCGATCTCTTAAATGGGATTCCAAGGCAAAGAAATTTCTCATTAAACGTAAAAGATAAAACTGTTTGGGTCTCGGAATACTACACTCCAATAACGGATTCAACGGGTAATGTTGCTAAAATCATTATTATCGGAATTGATGTTACGAAGAGCAAAGAAGCTGAAATAATGCTCACAAAGCAAATCGATGACTTAAAGCAAATTTTAAAGAAATAGAAAAAATCAACCAAAAAGTAATAATGTTACGTTACGAAATTGGCATAGTAGAAACAAGAAATGTGATCAAGGCGATCCTTGATATTTATGGATATGACTTCAGGGATTATGCCCTCACATCATTTAAACGCAGGCTGGAAGATGCGATAACGACCTACGCTTTGAAGGATGCCGATGGACTTATTTTTCGACTTCAAAATAACAAAGGCTTTTTCGATCATTTATTAAAGGATATTAACCCTGAAACCACCGAGATGTTCCGCGATCCCTCATTATGGAGATCACTAAGAGAGGAAATATTCCCGGAAATTGTTCGTACCACAAGTAAACCTAAAATTTGGGTAGGTGCTTTAGACTCAGGGGAGGAACTCTATTCTCTATGTATCGTCTTAAAAGAAATAGATCTTTTGGATAAATTTAATATCTTCTCTTCATATATAAGCGAAGAAACCGTGAAAAAGATTAAAGGAGGTAAAATTTATCCCAAACAGCACGAGGCTAATGACGCTAACTATCAACGAAGTAATGGAGCAAAACGATACTCTGACTATTTTCCTCAGGGTATTGGAACAGTTATGTCAACAATTAATGTTGATCTTATTGCTGGAGTAACATTTGTTAAACAAGACTCTGTTTTCAGTAATCCACCAAGTGGTGTTAAGTTAACCCTATTTCGAAATCAAATCATTTTCTTCAATCAAATTCTTCAGGATAAAGTATTAAATAAAATTCAAGATGCCTTGATCCCTGGTGGATATCTTGTTCTGGGGATTAAAGAATCTTTGGAAAATACAAATGCAAACAATAATTTTACCGTGACAAATGATGCGGAAAAAATTTACAAAAAAAAGTCAGGATAGTTTATAATGTACAAAGCGGTTATCATAGGCGGATCGGCAGGTAGTTTTCAGGTAATAACCCGAATTCTAAATTCTTTACCTGCAAACTTCCCCCTACCCTTGCTCCTATGCCTTCATAGGCTAAAGCATGTGCGTAGCGGATTTGTTGAAGCTCTATCTATTAAATCATCGATACCCGTAATTGAACCTTATGATAAGGATCAGATCAAACCAGGTAAAGCATATTTGGCGCCTGCCAACTATCACATGTTCATTGAATTAGGCAATCGAATTGCATTATCAACCGAAGGTCCTGTGAACCATTCACGACCATCAATTGACCTTTCATTTATAACTGCTGCTCAGGTATATCGTGAGAAGCTAATTGGTATCATTCTCTCTGGTGCTAATAAAGATGGAGCCTACGGGTTAAAGAAAATAAATGATCTTGGTGGGGTGACAATTGTTCAGGACCCCAATGAATGCCAAGTAAAAACAATGACAGAATCATCACTACAACTCACAAAGGTTGATCACGTTTATAGCACAAATGAAATAATTAAATATTTGCAAAAAATAAAAAACTAAAATATTCAAATATGAAGCTCTTTTCTCATAACTCTAGCCTGATTAATTCATAAACTCAAATTTCGGTATATTTTTTTCAAATAAAGAACCACTTCATTTCATTTTGCGAGAATTTTACATCAAAATTTAAGGGAAAACCGAAAAGTCGGTTACCAATTTGGGAA
>Ga0334882_1001831_pt1 | contig 23775 bp, 19 predicted proteins | sample GraSluR1_MG_5_FD_207226 | JGI IMG/M metagenome (GOLD analysis project Ga0334882, IMG submission 207226) | Sludge microbial communities from methane-producing bioreactor in Wageningen University, Netherlands - Granular Sludge_15_04-R1 | ecosystem: Engineered > Bioreactor > Anaerobic >...
ATGGTGACTGAAAATCCTTGCGGTTTTCGTTGCTTGGTTATTCAACAACATGGACTGGATGATATTGCATTATCATGCAGAGTCTGATGCATATTTATAAGCTAATTTGCCATTTTGAAATTAGCTCACAATTCAATTGCTTTCTTTTCAAATTTTTGTTACACGTCCAAAATCACCTTTCACTGGTTAATCCCGCCATATTCACCAGAGAAATCCGGAAATTTTTCATCAGTTGAATCCGCATAAACTTCACCACCTGTTTTACCTGTACCATAAGGAATCTCCTCCGGCTTGGGGGAGCAATTCGCAACTATGGAGGTAAGACCAGATGGTATCTTACAAACGGATTCTCGACCTGCATCGCTCAGGTCGGAACATCACGCAGATAAGCAACGACACCGGGTATGACAGGGTGACGATACGTTCCACCCTTACCAAAGCCGAGCAACGGAATCTGCTCCCGACAGCCTGGAAGGATATGTCCGAAGACCAGCTGCGCAAGGTTTTCCGAAAAAAGCAGGAGCCGAAGCAAGGGTATTTGGAAATCGACTTTGAATGGGTGCATCAGGAATTATCAGATCCGCATGTCACCGTGAACCTCCTGCATGAGGAATATCAGCAAAAGGCAGCATCAGAGAGGTTGAGGGCGTACAGCAGGACACAATTTTTTTCCCAGTACCACGCATACTGCTCCGACGTCAAATACAGTGCGAAGACCAAAACCAGGCCCGGTTCATCAATCGAGCTGGATTTTGCAGGGGATCTGGTTCATTATATGGATCCGTTGCTCCATGCCAAGGTAGATGCAGTACTGTTCGTCGCCACGCTCACCTTCAGCAAGCTCACCTATGTGGAGGCCATCGAACACCAGAGCGCAGTCTGTTTCGCCCATGCGACGATGAATGCATTGGACTGGTTCGGCGGAACCTGCAGGTTCCTTCGGCCAGACAACACAAAAGCGGCGGTAATTCTTCATTCCAAGTACGAGAGGGCACAGCTCAACGAGTTGTTCAGGGAACTTGCCCAACACTACCATACCGACGTGGTTCCGGCTCCTCCAAAGGCTCCGACGGCGAAACCCAATGTGGAGGACAGCGTCTACAATTCCTATTCGAGGATTCTGGCACCGTTGCGCCACTGCACCTTCTACTCCCTCGAGCAATTGAACGAGGCGTTGTGGTCGCAGTGCGAAATCTTCAACAACGAGGAGTTCAAGACGAACAAAGGATGGTCCAGAAGACTTTTGTTCGAAGCCGAAGAGCAGCAGGTGTTGTCGCAATTGCCCCCAACCAAGTTTGAAGTGCGGATGAAGGCAACTGCGACAGTCCGTGACAACTGCCATGCTTTGTGCAAGCTCGACGGCTACTATTACAGTATACCATGGCAGCTGAAGATAGAACGAGTGGTCTTCCGTCTGGGAGCCCACGATGTGAAAATCTATACCGAGTCGGGGGACTTCATCTACTGCCACAAGCGCGGGACCAACCCGTACGACCGGTATGTGACCGAGCCAAGCCATCTTCCCTCGCACATCCGCCAGTACGTCTACGCAAGTCCCGGTTTGTTCAGGGAGCGGGCGGCCTGCATCGGGGATGCGGTGTTCACCGTCATCGACAGGCTTTTCTGCATCGCCGACGGCCAGGGAAGGGTCCCGGAGGTCGAATGCGAAACAGCGAAGGGCATCCTTGGATTGTCGAAACCGACCAAGAAGCATCAGGACCGCTGTGCAGGCAACCTGGAGGAGGCCTGCCGCCGGTTGCTGCTGATCTATCCCAATCCGTGCATGCGCATCGGTTACCAGCGTGTCAAAGACGTTGTTGAGGATGTACTGGAGGAGAAGACGGCCGTCCGGACGAAGGAGTTCCTGACCAAAGGCCTCGGGGAAGCAAGTCTGATGGATCTGCTGGGGGGTGAGAGATGAAGGGATACCTCAGTCTGGAAGAAGAAAGATTGGCCAGGGACGAGTTCTTGATGCAGTCGTTCAAGAAACTCAGGTTGCCGGGTATGGCAGCATGCTACCGGGAGATTCTCGACGGCAACAAGCGGATGGACGATATGGATGTTGCCACCTTGATGGAACGGTTCGTCAACGCCGAGCTGTTGGGAAGGGGTGACAGGAAGACGGGTTCAATGATCGGCAAGGCCTGCCTCTGGTACCCCTCAGCCGACCTGTGTGACCTGAAAGGCAGAAATGCGATGCTGGGTGCACAAACGGTCAGCACGCTGTCGAAATGTGGGTTTGTCAACGCGAGAGCATTCGTCATTGTCCATGGCGGTCCCAAAAGCGGGACGACGTACCTCGGCTGCGCCATCGCTGTTTCCGCATGCCGGCTCAGGTACAAGACCCGGTACATCCGATACTTCGACCTGTTGCAGAAACTGATTGAAGCAAAAAGCAAGGACGGATTGCAGGAGGCTCTGGACTATTACAGGAGCATGGACTGCCTGGTCGTGGATGATTGGATGAACACCCCCATGAACCACAACGAACTGATGTTGATCAGGGAGATCATGGATTACCGGCCGAAGTATGGTGGAACCATACTGATATCCCATACCCAGCCGGATGACTGGGCTTCGATGATGCAGACCAATACCAGCTACAAGGTTTCGATGATCAAAACGCTGACTGAAGGAGCGACCGTGGTCAAATTGGAATAGGATTCTCAAACCGGTGGCGGTTCAGGCCGCCACCTCCATCACTGGTGAACAATTCCCGAATTCAGATGGTGAATTTTTTCCGAATTCAGATGGTGAAACTGACCGGATTATCCACTTTCACCAAGCTAATCCAAGATTTTGTCTGTACCCCTATGGGATTGCTTTAATACCGATGGTGATATATTTCTATTGAGAAAAAGTTTACAACTCTTCAATAAGATGGATATTCCCAATAATATTAACACCATTACAGATGAAGAAGGATGGGTTCCTAAAATCATCGTATTGTTGTTTTCCTCTCGATGAGAGCTGGTTGTATTAAATGGTGAAAAACTGAATCAGGCTTCTTAAGTAGTTTGAGAAGACTCTGAGCTGCCATCTCTCCTGTTTTTGTGATTGATTGACTAATGGTGGTCAATGGGATGCGGCACAGCTCACTGATTCGGATGTTATCATACCCAAGTATTGATACCTGTTCGGGTATACGGATACCCATATCCACAAGTCGATTGGTGATTCCTATTGCTACGTTATCATTGGTGATAAAAAGGGTAGTTTTTTTGCGATCTATCTGATTTTCTGTGATAAGTTGAGGAGCTAGGTTATACCCTTCCTCTTGAGTCTTTACCTGCGAATACCGAATAATTGATTCAGGAGCTGAAATGGTTCGGAAGAATCCTTCAAGGCGATGTTCTATGGATTGATGCTCAAACCCTGTAATTACAATAATTTGTTCACTTGCATAGGTATTGAGATACTCTGCAGCTATACGACCTCCCTCAAGGTTATTGCAACAGGCAAAAGAAATGGAAGGATCCTTTGGAATGCTATTGATTACTACAAAAGGTATTCCTGCCTCTTGGAGGAGTCTTATAGCAATGCCGTTTTCGCTGATCGGAGCAATAAGTACGCCTTGTACACGGTTGCTGATCAGTGACCGCACAAGTTGAATTTCTCGTTCTTCAATCCAGCGAGAACTCGACAAGAGCATTGAATACCCGCTCGGTGATAGGATATGGTCGATTCCTTCAGCGATTTCAATGAAGAAGAAGTTTGAAAGTTCATCAATGACGACACCGATAGTCTTGGTTGGACTGCCTGCAAGCCCTTGAGCAAGAAGGCTGGGAGTATATGAATACTTATCCATAACCGCACGGACTCGGTCTTGGGTACGCTGTGAGACTATCTCTGGGTGGCTGATAACGCGAGAGACTGTTGCTTTGCTTACTCCTGCCTCTTGGGCTATATCATCTATCGTCTTCTGTTTCATTTTACAAGTACATTAGGCTTACTCCTTCATGCTGTCAATAAACTTCTAACTAGTAATTCTTGACATATTTCAAAATTGTACCTCTATTCAGAGCAATTCGAAATCTATTGGTTGACAACTGGAATTTCCTGGCTTAAGCTAACCCTAGAGAGAAATGAAAGCGGTTACATTTTAGGATTGCTTGTTACCTCTTAGGAGAATGAGTTGATTGTGAATAGAGAAATGGTTGGAAGAATCGATATTCGTCAAGTTGTTAACCGGAATTCAGGACGGCCAATCTCAATTGCAATTATTGGGGACCTGTGCTTGGATTTGGCCTATCAAGTCACAACAGAGCAAGCTGAAATATCGGTAGAGACGGGATTGCAAACATACTCTGTTCTTGATACAAAGCCTGAACTCGGTGGTGCATGTAATGTTGCTGTCAATTGCAAAATACTGGGAGCAGATACCGTTGATGTCTACGGGATTGCCGGTCAGGATTTTTTTGGTGATTTGTTAATATCCTTATTGGAAAACCAAAGTGTTGGGATAGAAGGAATCGTACGCCAGGAGACTGACTGGGCTACCCATGTATACCATAAGGTGTTTGAGAAAGGGGTGGAGCATCCCCGCTTCGATAGCGGGAATTTCAATACTCCAATAGAGGAATCTCTTGATCATCTTTTTGGATTACTTACCAAGAAATTGTCTGGATATGATGCAATCATCATCAATGAGCAAGTGCCACAGGGACTTCATAGCAAAGCTTTTCAGGAGAGGCTCAATGCCTTGATTGATGGTTCTTCCCATTCAACAAGTACTCGTTGGTTTGCAGATTGCAGAAAGCTAAATAATGTATATAGAAATACTATTCATAAACTCAATGAGCAGGAAGGCAGACTCCTTTATGGAACACCTTGCTTGCTGAATAGGAAAGAATTAGCTCTGTGGTTATCACGGTTCTTTGAGCAGCCGGTTGTGCTTACCCTTGGTCCTGATGGTGCAATAGCTGTTACCAATGCACATGATGGGACTAAAGTTGTCCAGGAATTTTTGGGGATACATTTTTCAGGACAAATTGATGCAGTCGGAGCGGGAGATGCTTTTCTATCTGGACTGGTAGTATCTCAAGCATGGGGTGCAAATTTGTTTGAGGCTGCATATATTGGCAATTTATGCGCAGGAGTTTCTCTTAAGGTTCTTTACAAGTGTGGACATCCTACAATTGAAGAAGTGATTGCTTTAGGTGAAAAAGCTGATTGGCGATATCACCCAGAGATTTCAGATGATGAGAGAAAAGCCCACTATTTGAAAGATACGCTTATAGAGGTTGTGGTTCCGTCTCAAATGAGTCATTTCCCTGCAGTGGCCATTTTTGATCACGATGGAACGATTTCTACACTACGGCAAGGATGGGAAGCTGTGATGGAGCAGAGTATGCTAGCTGCTATCACGGGAGATGCTTACGGTTCATTGCCAAATCAATGCATCCAATCCCTGAAAGAAGATATTCATGAATTCATAGACCGGACAACGGGAATACAAACCATCGAACAGATGCATTATCTAGTGGAATTGGTCCATCAATATGAATACGTTCGTAAAGAACAGGTTCTTACTGCGGAAATGTATAAAAGTATATATAATCGCAAATTACTGTCGATGGTCGCAAAAAAGGTTGAGGAAGTGAAAGCAAGACGGCTTGATGCTTCGGATCTGACCATCAAAGGCTCGATTAGCTTTTTACGATATCTGGCAGCACACGGTACAAAATTGTATTTGGCGAGTGGAACCGATGTCGAAGATGTTCGGCAAGAAGCTGCTCTTCTAGGATATGCAGATTATTTTGAAGGAAGAATTTTTGGTTCTGTTGGAGATGTCAAAAATGACCCTAAACGGTTGGTGATTCAACAAATCATCAATACACAGGTAAAAGGAAATCCTGAATCGTGTGTCGTATTTGGTGACGGACCAGTGGAAATGCGAGAGGCAAAACGTCATGGTTTGCTGGCTGTGGGAGTATTGAGTGATGAAATTCGACGTTATGGGTTGAACATGAAGAAGAGAAGCCGCCTGATATTAGGTGGGGCAGATTTACTCATTCCAGACTTTTCACATGCTTCAATTTTGGCTGAGTATCTTGGTTGGGAGGTGTTGAAATGAATGAAAAACTACCCTCTCAAAAATGTTCTCATTCAAACCATAAGGTATTTGATCGCAGTCAGATGACATACTATCCTTTGTCATCACGGGAAAATAAAGTTGCCATTGAATCTTCTTGTGTTGATCCGTTGAGAGATACCATCATTCTCTCTGAAGAATTGCAGCAAGAAACCGCTCGAATTGCCGATGAGATTGTCAGAGCACGGGATCGGGGTGCATCTGTTATGTGTGCATTTGGTGCACATACCATTAAAAACGGAATCGGGCAGCTCTTAGGTAGGCTTGCACAACAAGGGTGGATATCACATTTGGCCACCAATGGAGCAGGTGTCATTCATGACTGGGAATTTGCCTATCTCGGGCAGAGTAGTGAAGATGTTCGCACAAATGTACAAGAAGGGAAATTCGGAACGTGGCATGAAACAGGGTATTACCTAAACCTTGCGTTGGCTGTCGGAGCGTATGAAGGTCTGGGATATGGTGAATCAATAGGGTCTATGATTGTTCATAATGGATTGGAAATCCCGACTCGTTCTGACCTTCAAAGGATTGCCATCTCATCGGAACGTACACTAGATAAACGAGCGAGTGCGCTGGACCTGCTTGGATTGGTGACCGAATTGGATGAATCCCTTTTTGGGACTTTCCTGCGGATTGAGCACCCCTATTCCAGCTATAGTGCGCAGGCAATGGCATGGGAAGCGGATGTTCCTTTCACAAGTCATCCCATGTTCGGGCATGACATTATCTACACACATAAAGCAAATCGAGGAGCTGTTATTGGAAGGACTGCAGAACGCGATTTCCTTTCCTATGTACAAAGCGTTTCAAATTTGGAGGGTGGAGTGTATCTATCTGTTGGCTCTGCCGTCATGTCTCCGATGATATTTGAAAAATCTCTCTCCATGGTGAGGAATTGTGGAAAGCAAATTGCTGACTGTGCAATTCATGTAGTGGATTTGCAGGAAAAGAGTTGGGATTGGTCGAAAGGAGAACCACCGGTCGATAATCCAGCATATTATCTACGGTTCATGAAGACCTTCAGCAGAATGGGATGCAATGCCTCCTACACATGCTCTGATAATCACGCGTTCTTTGTAAGTCTTTATCGTGAATTGGATAAAAGGAGTTGACCCTATGGATATTGTAGGCCAAGTGCATCAATGGAAAAAGGAGATGGAGAATCATCTTCATAAGGAATTGCTTCCCTTCTGGCTCGATCGTGTCTGGGATTCTGAGAATGGAGGATATCTAACTCAATGGAATGCCGAAGGCAAAGACTCGTGGGTAGATGAGAAATCTTTACTCGCTCACATGCGTACCATATATTCTCTTTCTTTGGCGTGCAGCCTTAATCATGATTTGGATGGTCGTTGCGCCAAATTGGCAAAAAAGGGAGTTCTCTTTGCAATCGAGAATTACTGGGATCCTGTTCATAAAGGATTTTACTGGTTGTTCAATCGAAAGAATGAGGTCCTGATTGATAAGAAAATTGTGTATGGCCATTCGTTTGCAATCTATGCGCTTAGTACCTATGCAAAAACTTTTGATGACCCACTTGCTCTGGATTATGCAGAAAAGTGTTTTGACTTGCTGCAGATCTATGCAGCAGAGACTTCCTACGGTGGATATTGGGAAATGTTTGAACGTGATTGGACCCTAGCTGTAGGTGGTAGTGGAGGGGGAGATCGAAAAACGCTTGATGTCCACATGCATCTCATGGAGGCGTATACTGCTTTGTATAGTGCAAGTGGAAAGGTAATTCATCGACGAAAGCTTGAAGAAATTATCAATCTGATAAACACGAAGATTCTCCATCCTATCTACAAGACCGGAATCCCACAGTTTCATTGTGATTGGTCGATAGCTCCTCAAATAAAATTTGATGTTATCTGGGGCTGGGATAGATTTTCAGATGAATCAGGAGCAAAACCCAATGCTCTGGATAATACCTCCTATGGTCACAATGTTGAGTTCTTCTGGTTGTTGAGTGATGCGTTGCGAGTATTAGGTGCGTCAATTGAAACCTATAAGCCAATGTTTGTGAAAATCCTGGACCATGCTGTCTCGTATGGTGTTGACCGAGAGAATGGCGGTGTATATGTAGAAGGATCATTGGATGGAAGCGTTGTGTATGATGACTGCAAGGAATTTTGGCAACAAGCTGAATTCTTGATTGGGATGCTCGATGCATACCTTGCTTTCGGGGATGAAAAGTTCTTGGAAGCCTATGGGAATGTACACAAATTCGTTTTTGAGAAGATGATCAAGCACGACTTGGGTGAGTGGCTTGCTTTGCTGCAGAGAGATGGTACCCCTATTTGGACTCATATGAGTCATTCGTGGAAGGTGAATTACCATACTATACGTGCAGCAACGCTTAGCTTGCAGAGAATGGACCAGATACTGATACGTTTGCAATGACTTCGTTGAAGTCTTGATCATAGAAAAAGGAGAAAAGCTATGAAAAAGAGAATCATGGTTGGGCTGTTGATTGCCTTGATGGCAACATCAATGGTCTTCGCTCAGGGTGCTGCAGAGGCAAAAGCAAAAAGCAATACTCTGGAGATTTTTAGTTGGTGGACTGCTGGTGGTGAGGCTGATGGACTGGATGCGATGTACAAGGAGTTTTATCGCCAGCATCCAGGCATTGAGATCATCAATGCTACCGTTGCTGGAGGGGCAGGAACTAATGCAAAGGCTGTTCTTGCTACGCGTATGCAGGGTGGAAATCCCCCCGATTCGTTCCAGGTTCATGCCGGTCACGAACTGATTGATACTTGGGTGGTTTCTGGATTTATGGAACCTATTACCTTCATTTTGAAAGATGCAGGGTATATGGACAAGTTCCCTCAAGGTGTGATTGATATCATCTCATACGAAGGTGAAGTCTACAGCATCCCTGTGAATATCCATCGTTCAAACGTGATGTGGTATAGTCCTAAGCTGTTCAAACAATTCAACTTGCAACCACCGAAAACTATGGATGACTTCTTCCGTGTTGCAGAAGTGTTTAAGGCAAATGGTATTCCTGCTCTTGCTCTTGGTGACAATGAAATTTGGGCGGCAACTCATCTTCTTGAAAGCGTAATTCTCGCACACACAGGTGCAGGTAAATACAATGCGCTTTGGGAAGGTAAAGTACAGTGGAATGATCCCCAGATTCGCAGTGCACTGAATGCATTCGCCAAGATGATGGGCTATATCAACCGAGACCATGCTGCACTTGCTAACATGGATGCTGCTGGGTATGTAGCCGAAGGGAAAGCTGCCATGAATGTCATGGGTGACTGGGCTGCAGGATACTACTACTCCCAGGGATTCAAGCAGGGCGTGGATTGGGACTGGGCTCCCGCTCCAGGTACTTCTGGAAACTTCATCATGCTCAGTGATTCATTCGGTTTGCCGAAGAATGCTCCAAACCGTGACAACGTAATCAAATGGCTGACTCTTTGTGCATCACAAGAAGGACAGGATGCTTTCAACCCGATCAAGGGTTCCATTCCTGCACGTATAGATGGTGATCGATCCAAATATGATCGCTATCTGAACGCGGCCATGGATGATTTTGCATCTAATGCAATTGTCCCAAGTGTTGCGCATGGCGCTGCTATTTCTGAACCCTGGCTCACTAGAATCAATGACATTATGAGCGTTTTTGTAACCGATCTTAATGTTGATAAGGCAATTACTGAGTTCCAGGCTGCTGCCAATCGATACGCACCCAAGTAAACTTTGCTTGTGTATTGGTGTGCCTTGCTATACGCTTAAGTATAGCAAGGCACTATATCAGTTTGGACGGGTATGAGATTCCTTTTAATAAGGGAGTGTTATACGATTATGTGGTTGTTGATGATCATCTGCAATCATATACGATTCATAGGATAGTGGATGTATGTACTGTGCAAAAAAAGACCGCAGAATAGCAGTGTTGATCCTATTGCCCATGCTTCTTTTATTATTCATCTTTGTCTACGGTTTTATTGCATGGTCTCTTAGGATATCTTTCACGGATTGGAACAGCATTATTCCAAACATGACTTTAGTTGGGTTTGAGAATTATGCGAGGTTGTTTGAATCACAACGGTTCCAAACAGATATTCGGAATACAATCTCCTTCACATTGTTCTTCCTTGTAATTTGCATTGTGGGTGGTTTTTTTCTTAGCTACCTACTGTATTCAAAATTACGAGGAGAATCGGTCTTGCGGACAATTTATCTGTTTCCGCTCTCACTTTCGTTTGTTGTTACGGGTGTCCTCTGGCGTTGGATTTTCAGTCCTGAGGTAGGGATCAATTCGCTTTTCCGAATGATGGGATTTAAAGCCACATTCGGTTGGTTTACCTCAACGTATAGTATTATGGGGTTTAATGTTGCCCTCATTGCTTTGATCATTGCCGCTTCGTGGCAATATCTTGGTTATACTATGGCAATGTTCTTGGCTGGATTAAGAGGAATACCTGACCAACTCATTGAATCAGCGCAAATTGATGGAGCTGGTGAGTTGGCAACGATGTGGTATATAATTTTGCCAATTATCAAACCGATAACATTTTCAGCCATGATTGTACTTGGTCACATTTCCCTCAAGATCTTTGACCTTGCCTATGCAATGACAGGAAAGGGCCCTGCCTTTGTTACGGATTTTCCAGGTCTATTCATGTTTGAGACAACATTCCGAGGAAATCACTATGCAGAAGGTGCTGCAATTTCAATTATAATGCTCATCTTGGTGGCAGTAGTAATCGTACCGTATCTCTATTCAACACTACGGGGGGATTCAGAATGATTACGAAGAAATCGAGCAAAATTCTAAAATACACCTTGGCATATATTGCAGCTATTCTGTTTCTTTTCCCTCTCTATGTAATCTTCAACAATAGCTTGAAGCCGTTTGCAGATGTAAGAATCAGTGAAATGTGGATTCCGGCACGCAATATTTCATTTGAGGGATACGCAGAAGCATTTGTAAAGCTTGGACAGAATATTCAGAATAGCTTTATGTTGGTCATCCCAGTAAGTCTGTTTTCTGTTGTTTTTGGTGCAATTATTGGATTCATTTTTGCAAAAGTTAAATTTCGATACTCCAATATCATTTTTGCATTTGTAATTTTTGGAATGTTTATCCCTTACCAGAGTATCCTGATTCCGCTTGTCAGGACGATGAACACAGTAGGTTTATATGGGCATCTCTCTGGTCTTATCGTTACCCATATCATCTATGGATTGCCAATTTCATCTCTCATGTTCAGAAATTATTACGCGAAACTCCCTGATGAATTACTTGAAGCTGGAATGATTGATGGGTTGCGATTGGCAGGAGTATTCCATAAAGTGGTTGTCCCTGTTTCTTTGCCTACCATGGTGGTGGTTTTGATATGGCAATTTACGAGTGTTTGGAATGATTTTCTCTTTGCGGTTACCCTGACTCAAAGGCCTTCCATACAACCCATAACTGTTGCATTGCAGAACTTGGCAGGGACGCAGGTGATTGAATGGAATGTACAGATGGCAGGAGCATTGATTGCTGCAATTCCTACACTGCTCGTCTATATCTTCCTTGGAAAATACTTTATTCAAGGATTATTGTCTGGTTCTGTAAAAGGATAGGTTGGTAGTTTTATATGGACTTACATAAGTATATTGGGATTGATATTGGTGGAACAAAAACAGCGATCAGTCTGGGGGATAGTAAGGGCAATTTGCTAGGAAAGAGGAAATTTCCTACAGTCCCTAGTGTTGAGGCAATGATTGAATGTATCTATGAAGAAGTTGAAGTACTCGTATCTCAATCTTCACCTATAAGTAGCATTAAGGCTATTGGGATTTCCTGTGGAGGTCCGTTGGATACTAAGCGTGGAATTATTCAGTCACCTCCCAACTTACCCGGTTGGGACAATATCCCAATTGTAGAAATTATTTCTCAGCATTTTGGTATCCCAACCTATCTTGAGAATGATGCTAATGCCTGTGCGCTAGCTGAGTGGTATTGGGGTAACGGAAAAGGGTATGACTCAGTCATTTTTCTGACTTTTGGCACAGGTTTAGGTGCTGGCTTGATCTTGAATGGATCTCTTTATCGGGGAAGTGATGGTCTTGCTGGGGAGGTCGGCCATTGGAGAATGGCAGAAACTGGTCCCTATTGTTATTACAAACATGGGTCTTGGGAGAGTTTTGTAAGCGGGGCTGGGATATCTGGTCTCTACAAGATGGCAACAGGTCATACACAGAGTGCTCATGCGATTTGTGAGTTAGCGAAGAAGGGCGATGCATCTGCAATGGGTGTGATCGAGCAGAGTGCCAAGATGTTGGGTACAGGATTGGCTCTACTGGTGGATTTGCTTAATCCACAGCGCATCATAATTGGTAGTATCTATAGCAGAGATGAAGAGCTCTTTCGCCCAATCATGGATCGGATTCTTGCCGAGGAGGCTCTCAGTGTATCCTATGCAAGTTGTGAAGTTGTTCCTTCATTGCTGGGAGAGCAACTTGGCGACATGGCTGCTCTTGGAATCGCAAGGGATCATTGTATGGAGAAAGCAAGATGACCTATGGATTGAATCAATTACTGGAGCGGTATCCACAGCTACAGAGCATTTCCAATAATTTGGAAGCAGCTCGTGACTTGATGGTTGCAAAGGCAAAAGAAGGGAAACTGTTTCTCGTAGCGGGGAATGGCGGAAGTAGCGCTGATGCTGATCATATTGTCGGTGAGCTTATGAAGTCGTTTGTTCGAAAACGTCCAATCGACGATGTATTTGCTCAGCGATTGATAGAACTTGGAGGTGACTTAGGGATTCATATTGCTTCAAATTTGGAAGGAGCTGTTCGCGCTATCTGCTTATCTAGTCATCAGGCGCTTTCAACGGCTTTTATGAACGATGTGGATCCCGCACTTGTGTACGCTCAACAGGTATACGGCTACGGTAACTCTGGAGACTTGTTTGTTGGTATTTCAACTTCGGGTAACGCGCGTAATGTGTTGAATGCAGCGTTGGTTGCTAAAGCGAAAGGTATGTCAGTGATTGGGTTGACAGGTAAAGGAGGGGGTGCCTTGCAAGCTCATTGCGATGTTTGTCTTAGGGTTCCTGAACATGAAACTTTCAAGGTACAAGAGCTGCATCTCCCAATATATCATTGGCTTTGTATAGAAATAGAAGCAGCTCTTTGGTAGTTCATATAGATATTTCAAAGGAGGGGCAATCATGCAATTGCTTCCAGGCTTATATGTAGTTGGAGGAAGCCTTATGGGCTTGACCGGAAGCCAAGTGGAAGGTCCCTTTGATGAGTGTAATGTGTACGCGCTTGATCTCGGGTCGGAGATAGTCCTTATTGACGCTGGTATAGGCGACTCGTGGCCACAAATCCTGGAGACCATGAGTCAATGGGGACTTGAGAGCAGAAAAATATCGACCGTTTTAATAACCCACCCTCATTATGATCATGCCCAGGGAGCACATCTTCTGAAAAATGCAGGAATAAAACTAATTGCTCATGCGTATACTGCTGAAGCGATGGCAACAGGCGATGCACGTTGTTGTGGATTCCTTTATCATCGGGAATTCACTCCCGTATCAGTGGATTGCATCTTGGAAGATGATGAGCAATTTTCAGTTGGGCAACTTACCGTGCAATCGATATATCTTCCAGGTCATACTCTTGGGTGTACTGCATTTCTGATTTCTTGGAGGGGGAAGCGCTTACTTTTCACTGGTGATGTCATTGGTACCCTGGGATATGGTCATTTTGGCTGGAACGGGTCAATCGACTTTGATAAAAAAATCTATCTTCAATCTCTTCTGAAGCTAATGAAAATTGAGTTTGATGTCATGCTTCCTGGCCATGGTTTGGGAACATACAGAAACCCAAGAGAACGAGTAGAAGTGAGCGTGAATGAGGCGCTGATGGCCTGGCGTTAGTCTTTTTTGAGGAGCTCTGTGTCACGAAATGCCTCTCGTTGGAGTATCAAGCTTCTACATTAGGATGTTCACCGTAATTCAATAACTTGGATGATGCACACATTATTGGGCATTCATTACATGAGAAATGGTTGCTGGATTATGATAGTCGGCTACAACCATGTATTGCATTGTCTCTATCTCTGAGAACATTCAGCGAATCAATGATTGAAATCAGGGTGTCTACCGCCCCTCATCAAGCTTCAAGCGCATCTCTTTGCAAAACATTGAAATGCGATTTTACTAGTTGCAGAAAAGCAACTCTTGCTTTCCCATCAGAATTTCCACAATCTCGCGCAGGGTATCCACCTCTCCGACATTCCCTGGGAAGATCACATACGGCAGGTCAGGATACTTGCTCTCCTTTCCCGTCATCCAGACAGGGATGCCTGGTTTGATCTGGCCCATGACCAAGGCTCTCTTCACTTTGAGAGCTTTGGTTCCTACGTCACTGGAAGTGATGCCACCTTTGGCAATGATGAAGCTGGGCCGTGTGGAGAGCCTTTCGACCACACTGGTGAGGGAGTCGGATATTTTCACCGACACCCTAAGCTGAGCTTCCTTGTCATCTGTCATCAGGTCAAAGCGATCGCGCCGAGTAGCGATAACCACGCTTTTACCTCCTGAAAGGGTCTTTTCTGCCAAAGCAACCACCCGCTGCACCTCCGGCTCAAGGCCTTCGGGGGAGACAACCAGATGTTGGTTGAACTCAATTGCCAGTAGCGGTAGGGCGCTGCTGGTAAGTGCCTCAAGCTGCTTGGTGGTTTTGTTCACGTGGGATCCGACAATGATGATGCCACCGTTGGTAGAACTATCTTGTATGAGTTCTTTCCGTGTAAGCAGCGGTCTGTCTCCCACATTGCCGATCACCTTCGTGAGGGCGGCAGCACTGCGGAACAAAAACTCCTTGCCCTGTCCAAGAGCCTTGGCAAGGGCGAGTACAAACACTTTCACATCCTCATAGCCAATTGCATTGACTACGATTTTGTTGAAGTACTGGACACTCATGAGCTGGTCGACAATCTTGTCGATGTTGACCGAACGCAGGTCCTCCAACGCAATAGAGATTATCGAACTTGCAGGAAAATGTCCTTTGGTCTTCTCCTCACACCAGTCTCTGAGATTGGATGAAGAATAGCCAAAGGTCTTGTCACGGGCGAACTCTGTTTGTCCGGCAGGAATGAGCTGATCTCCCTCTTTCACATAATGGATGTCACCGATGGTGTATCGCCCGCCTTCCATGAAGAAGGGGATGATTACCTCTCCGTCATACCGGATGGGGGTCGATGCTTCAACAGTCTGTCGAATGACCTCGGTTTCCAGGGGGTAGTGGCCTCGAAGCGTTGAGTCACTTCTGCTGATCACCAGGAAAGCCTGATGCTTCTCCTCGGAAACCTGAACTACTCGTTGCATGATTTCTTGATGAATCAGGCGGGTTTCCTCAGCTGTCATTCCCCGTGAGTTGGTCAGGATGAAAACCATCGAGGCAGGCTCTTCAAACATGCTGCGTATGCTTTCCAGATCCCAATGGGTGTAGACAGCTATACCATGGACTGTCTGGACCCCGGTAGGATCGTCATCAAGGACAAGTATTTTCCTGTTAAGGTGGTGAAGGGCCTCATGCAAGGCTGTATCAAGCTGGACGGTCTCCGGCTTTTTGTAGGTGGCGAGTTGTGCAACCGCTATGGTGTTCATGGTGCCTCCTTGGGACTAGGGGTTCAGACTGGCAAGCTCTTCGAAGTGCTTGACGAGGGCAGCGTGATCCTCTTCCATCAAACCCTTTGCTTTCAGGCTTTGCATGATCTCGAAGAGCTGTGCGGTGAATGGTACAGGAATTTCCAGTTCATGCGCTGTCTCAAGGACATTGCCGATGTCCTTGCGGTTGATGGAGAGCTTCCCTCCGGGTTTGAAATTCCTTGCGAGTATCATCGGTGTTTTTGCTTCCATTACGGTGCTTCCCGCCAATCCGTTGCGGATGGCTTGGAAGACAAGCTCCGGGTCTGCTCCCGCTTTTTGGGCGAACACCAAGGCTTCGCCCAAGACAGCGATATTGAGGTTCACAATAATCTGATTGACCAGTTTGGTGATGGAACCGCTTCCGGACTCCCCGATTCTTACAAACGAGGAACCCATGGCTTTCAGGTAGGGCATGACTTGCTCAAAGGCCGCTTGCTTTCCTCCCACCATGAAGGCGAGGGTGCCGTCTATGGCCTTGGGTTCTCCTCCGCTGACAGGCGCATCCAGGAAGTCGATACCCCTCTTTTCAAGCTCTGCTGCAATATATCTGGATTCATTGGGGGTTATGGAGCTTGTATCTACCACGATGCTTCCTTCGGCCAGATTTGAGGAGAGTCCCCCCTTGTCGGTGATTGCCATCTTCGCAATCTTGCCGTTTGGGAGGGAAGTAAAGACCACCGTACACTGGTTTCCGATGTCTGCGATGCTCGCTCCCAGGATATTGCTTGCCCCGGCCAGCTTCACTCGCTCTGCATCGATGTCGTATGCAACTACCGAAAAGCCTTTTGCTGCCAAATTTTTCGCCATCGGCAGTCCCATGATGCCCAATCCAACAAATCCAACCGCTGTTTGCATAGGTGTACTCCTTCTGTTGTTTCTCAAGTATACAATGCTTTCAGTAATCAAGGCACTTGATTCGTTTATGGAGGACAGCAGGGGGTTGAGGCAATGGCATACCTCATGGTGCAATTCAATGACAGACTCAACTGAAAAATTCTCTACAGATAAGAAAAATTCTTGAAATCCAGAAAGTATGCCTTTACCATGAAGGCAGCCGAGAATATGCAACATGATATACCTAAATGAAATAAGGGGGTAACGATGAAGTCTTGGATCCCACGGTATAGACTCATGAGGATTCTGCTGGTGATACTGTGCATCCTGCCAATGGTTACCTGCTCTGACGAAATTGAGGGTCTTCTCGGGGGTTCTGAGTTTTCAATTGGAGATCTGGGTCCTGCAGGAGGATACGTATTTTATGACAAGGGGCAGTATAGTGATGGGTGGCGGTATCTGGAGGCGGCACCTGCCGGATGGGGTGGGGGGCCGCTCGATCCCTTTTACATTTTTGGTGAGTATGATTCATCGTTTACTCCTATGCGAACTGAAACTGGGGTTGGGACTGGAGAGGAAAACACAGCAAAACTGGTGGAAGCAATGAAAGATGATGCACATTCGCAAGGGTATTCAACAAAATACTATGCGGCAAGGATGTGTGCTGACTATCAGATTACTGTTCGAGGAATCAAAGATGACGATTGGTTCTTGCCAAGTTTGGATGAACTGCATCTGATGTATCTGAATCTGAAGCAAAACAATCTTGGGATGCTGTGGCATTCCAATTACTGGAGCTCTTCAGAATATGCAAGTGGGTACATTTCCGTATATGCATGGACTCGGCAATTTCAGTATGATTTGAAGGATACTGAGTATCGGAAAAATGATTGCAGGGTCAGGCCTGTTCGTGCTTTCTGATGTGCAAGAGGCCAATTTGAATGAACAGCAGAGTACACCGTACACTCTACGTTCTGTAGGTATTCTGATCCATTGCTTGCTTTGGAAGAATTGCTAAAATCTGACATACTCTGCGGATTGCTGGAACCAAGACATCAAGAGAGTCTGGTTCTCAACGGGTGTGTCCATTAAAATATTGCAAAAAACTCTATTTTAAGCTACATAAAGGCAACTCTTTGTCAGGAAAACACTTTATTATATGAGAATATCTCCGTTATACTCAAGATTGCATAATCGTAGGTTGAAATACTACTAGATTGGTAGTATATTAAATTACACACAATTGCTGAATTGATGCTAAAATTATCCAGTACGTACACTCACTATCGGAGGTAATGTATGAGTAAACAGATTTTCCATGACCCAGACCCAGCAGAAACCAAAGATTGGTTGGAATCATTGGAGGGGGTGATCGAGCACGAAGGCAACCAGAAAACCGATTACTTGCTGTCCGAGCTTACCCAAGCAGCCCGCAAGAAAGGTGTTGCTACCTCTCCCGGAGTCGTAAGTCCCTACATAAACACAACACTTGCTGATGCGGCGGTCATCCCGCCGGAAGAATCCCTGATCGCCCGCAATGTATCTGCGTTTGTCCGCTGGAATGCCATGGTGATGGTAGCCAAGGCGAATGAAGGTGGAAAAGGGTTGGGCGGGCATATTGCCAGTTACTCATCCTCCTCCGCGATGTATGAAGTGGGATTCAACTGGTTCTTCAAGGGTCCGGAGTCTGAATACGGTGCAGACCTGATCTATTTCCAAGGACACTCATCCCCGGGCATGTATGCCAGGGCCTTCATTGAAGGGAGACTGACTGAAGAGCATCTGGAACATTTCAGACAGGAAACAGCGGGCAAAGGGCTTTCGTCCTACCCTCATCCCTACCTGATGCCTGAGTTCTGGCAGTTTCCAACCGTCTCCATGGGGCTCGGCCCTTCGATGGCCATCTACCAGGCACGCTTCATGAAGTACATGGATGACAGAGGTCTGAAGAAGAGCGGAGACAGGAAGGTCTGGGTCTTCATGGGTGATGGTGAGTCTGACGAGCCGGAGTCCTTGGCTGCGCTTTCGCTTGCCTCCAGGGAGAAGCTGGATAACCTCATCTTCGTGGTAAACTGCAACCTGCAGCGTCTCGATGGGCCGGTTCGCGGCAATGGGAAGATCATCCAGGAACTTGAAGGAAAGTTCAGGGGTGCAGGCTGGAACGTCATCAAGGTCATCTGGGGTACGGAATGGGACTCCATCCTGGAAAAGGATACAAAGGGTTTGCTCCTGCAGAAACTTGCAACTATGGTTGACGGGGAGTTCCAGACCTTGCAGGCCAAGGGTCCTGCGTATCTGCGTGAGAAACTCTTCTCTGGGGATGCATACCTTGAGTCCCTCATTGAGGGCAAGACCGATAAGGACCTCTGGCAGCTGAGCCGTGGTGGCCATGACCCCAGAAAGATCTACCAGGCCTTCCATGCTGCATCAAAGCACAAGGGAGCTCCAACTGTCATCCTGTTCAAGACGATCAAGGGGTATGGCATGGGCAGCGGCGAAGGTGCAATGGGGGCTCACAACCTCAAGCACATGGAAGAGAGTGATCTTCTTGCCTTCCGTGACCACTTCCATGTACCCATTGATGACGAGCAGGCCAAGAAGATGGTGTTCATCAAGCCCGATCCGGAGAGCAAGGAAGGAAAGTTCCTTGCCAGGCGTCGTGAGCTGATGGGAGGTCCTGTACCTTTCCGTTACAAGGATGGTGAGAAACTGATCGTTCCTACCACCGAGAGTTTTGAAGACATGTTTGCTTCTACCGGGGAGCGCGAACTATCCACCACCATGGCCTTTGTCCGCCTGCTCACCAAGCTGGTGAAGGATAAGAACATGGGAGAGAGAATCGTTCCCATCGTTTCCGATGAGGCCCGGACATTCGGCATGGAGGGTTTGTTCAGACAAATCGGCATTTATGCACCAGATGGACAGCTGTACGAGCCGGTGGACAAGGACTCCTTCCTGTGGTACCGAGAAGATAAGAAGGGCCAGATTCTGGAAGAGGGTATTACTGAGGCAGGAGCAATCTCCTCTTGGATAGCTGCGGCAACCAGCTATGCAAACCACCAGGTTTCCATGATTCCTTTCTTCATCTTCTATTCTATGTTCGGCTTCCAGCGTATCGGTGACTTCATCTGGGCCGCTGGGGACAGTGGGGCGAAGGGTTTCTTGATGGGAGCAACCGCAGGAAGAACCACCTTGAACGGGGAAGGGCTGCAGCACGAGGATGGGCATGGACTGCTCTTGGCTTCCACCCACCCAACCTGTCAGGCCTACGACCCCACCTTCTCCTATGAGCTTGCGGTGATCATCCAGGATGGGCTGAAGCGCATGTATGAGGATAATGAGGATGTCTTCTACTACATCACCCTGATGAATGAGAACTACACCCATCCAGAGATGCCCAAGGGCGTTGAGGAAGGGATTAAGAAGGGGGCCTACCTCTTCAGGAAAGCAAAGAAGGGCAAGAAGCCTGTGGTCCAGCTGATGGGAAGCGGAACCATACTGCGGGAAGTCATTGCCGCAAGTGAATTGCTTTCCAAGGACTTTGGGGTGGAGTCGGACATCTGGAGCATCCTTGGTGTCAACGAACTGCATCGTGACGGAGTTGAGGCAGAGCGTTACAACCTCACCCATCCGGAAGCAAAGGCAAAGGTGCCCTACCTTACCAAGATCATGGAAGGTCATGAGGGGCCGGTTGTGATCAGCACCGACTACCTTCGGGCCTATCCTGAACAGATCAGGAGGCTCATCCCCAACCAGAAGGTGACCATCCTGGGCACCGATGGATTTGGCCGATCGGACTTCAGGGAAGCGCTGAGAAGGTTCTTTGAGGTTGACCGGTACTATATTGCCATTGCAGCGCTCAAGGGACTTGCTGACGAAGGTGCCATTCCTGCAAAGAGTGTCAGTGAGGCGATCAAAAAGTATGGCATTGATGTTGATAAGCCCAACCCATTGTTGAGTTAAGGAGAGAGGGAACATGGCACTAAAACAAATACTCATCCCGGATATTGGGGATTTTGAAGATGTACCGATCATTGATGTGTATATCAAGGTCGGCGATGTCATCGATTCTGACAGCTCTGTGGTAGCCCTCGAAAGCGAGAAGGCAGTCCTTGATGTTCCTTCTCCCTTTGCAGGGACCATCACCAAGGTGCTGCTCAAGGAGGGGGATACGGTCTCCAAGGGTTCTGTGGTTGCTGAGATCGAGGTTGCTTCAGAAGGTGAAGAAATGCCTGTTGAAGAGCCAAAGAAAGAGCAGCCTGAGGAACCTAAGAAAGAAGAGAAGACAGAACCACCCAAGGAAGAAGCAAAGCCGGAACCGGTTGCTGAAGTAGAGAAGCCGATACATGTGGCAAAGGAAGAAAAGCCCGACCTTATCAATGAGCAGGCACCGGGTGCGGTGTACCACGCGACGCCTTCTCTGCGTACCTACGCAAGGGAGCTCGGAGTCGATCTTGCAAGGGTGAAGGGCAGTGGGCCCAATGGGCGGATCTTGCATGAGGATGTCCAGGCTCTGGTGAGGAAAGCTCTCAGCGGTATGGGCACTGCTTCGGCCTCCTTCGGCAAGATTGAGCTTGAGGACTTCTCCAAGTACGGGAAGACCGAGCGCAAGAAGCTCACCCGCATCCAGAAGATCTCGGGTCCACATCTGCAGAAGAGCTGGCAGATCATCCCCCATGTCACCCAGTATGACGAGGCTGATGTCACCGAGCTGGAAGCCTTGCGGAGAACGATCAAGGAAGAGATGAAGAGAAGTGCCGATCCTGTGAGCATCAGCATTCTTCCCTTCATCGTGAAGGCCGTGGTTGCGGCTCTGAAGAAGTTCCCCGAGATGAACGCTTCCTTTGATGAGGAGAGTGGTGAGTTGATTCTCAAGCACTACTACCATATCGGGATTGCTGTCGACACTCCCGAGGGCCTGATCGTTCCGGTGCTCAAGGATGCAGATGCGAAGAGTGTGACCGATATTGCACGCGAGCTCGCCTCGTTGAGCCAGAAAGCACGGGAGAGAAAACTGAGGCCGGAGGACCTCTCAGGAGGGTCGTTCAGCATCTCAAGTCTCGGAGGTATCGGGGGCACTGCATTCACTCCTCTCATCAACCCACCGCAGGTGGCAATCCTGGGAGTGTCGAGGCTGGCCAAAAAGCCGGTCTGGGATGGCAAGGAGTTTGTTCCCCGCGACATCCTGCCGTTCTCAGTGGCCTATGACCATAGGGTGATCGATGGTGCTGCCGGCGTTCGCTTCACCACGTATCTCGCCTCCCTTTTGGGCGATTTGCGACGAACACTGCTCTAAGGAGGTGTGTACAGATGCAAGAGAAGAAAGCTGACCTCGTGGTCCTCGGAGGAGGACCCGGTGGGTATAGTGCAGCGTTTCGGGCTGCCGATTTGGGCAGGAAGGTGACGTTCATCGAAAAGAGTTCGGTGTTGGGAGGAGTATGTCTGAATGTAGGCTGCATTCCTTCCAAGACGCTGCTGCACCTGGCTGAAGTGATTGAGGATGCTGAAAAGCTTGCTCCTCTTGGGGTGACGTTCGGCAAACCCACCTTTGATCTGGAGAAGATCAGATCTCATAGGGATTCGGTGGTGGGTACGCTTACCTCCGGTCTTGATTTGCTGTGCAAGGCACGCAAGGTCGAGCGCATTGTGGGTACCGGTACGTTTCTCTCGGATACCGAGCTGAAGGTGGTTACCGACAAGGAGGAGTTGAGGCTCACGTTCGAGGACCTGATCATTGCCGTCGGTTCCCGTTCGTTGCAGATACCGGGCATTCCCTACGATGATGAGCGTGTCTGGGACTCCACGAAAGCTTTGGAACTTACGCACATCCCCAAGCGTCTTGCGATCATCGGGGGCGGTATCATAGGCTTGGAGGTGGCTACCATGTACCACGCTCTGGGCTCGGAGATCACTATCATTGAGATGATGGACTCCTTGATACCCCCTGCAGACAAGGATCTCAAGCAGCCGTTGGTGAAGAAGCTCAAGAAGCAGTATGAGGCCATCTACACGTCCACGAAGGTGGAAAAGGTGGAGGCAGCGAAGGAAGCTCTCATTCTTTATCTGAGTGGAGAAAAGGCGCCTCAGACCATCGAGGCCGATGCTGTGCTGGTGGCGGTGGGTAGGAAAGCCAATTCCGATGGGATTGCGCTGGAGAACACCTCCATCAAGGCGACAAAGCGAGGCTGGATCGAGGTAGACAAGAAGCTGAGAACAAGTGTTGCTCATGTGTTTGCCATTGGGGATGTGGTGGGAGATCCGATGCTTGCCCATAAGAGTAGTCACCAGGGTAAGGTGGCCGCCGAGGTTGCTTCAGGACACTCGTCTGCATTCACTCCTATGGGAATCCCATCGGTTGCCTACACAAGCCCTGAGGTGGCTTGGATCGGCCTGACCGAACAGGAGGCCAAGGAGAAGGGCATTGCTTTCAAGAAGGGAGCCTTCCCTTGGTCTGCCAATGGCAGGGCATTGAGTGCAGTCGCATCCGAAGGGGTGAGCAAGGCGCTCTATGACGAGAAGACGGGGCGCTTGCTGGGAGCAGGAATCTGCGGCAGGAATGCAGGTGAGCTTATCTCCGAGGCAGTGCTTGCCCTTGAGATGGGCGCTGTTGCCCAAGATATCAGTCTGACCATCCATCCACACCCAACCCTCAGCGAGACATTTGCTCTTGCTGCAGAGCTTGCGGAAGGAACTGCCACCGATACGCTGAATAGGTAAGAAAAGAGAGAGCCCGTCCAATATAAAGGACGGGCTCTCTTTGTGTGTACTACCCATCTAGATTCAGGTGATGGCGACACAAGGTCAATACATGCGAATGAGTGTCCTTTCAGTGGGTCAAATCATTCCTTGGTCAAGAGTATAGGACCAGTTGTGACGCCGGCATTCGTTACATAGTAGGTAAGCGTTGTGCTTGATACACTTTCAAATCTAAGTGTGCTGGTAGTGCCCCCTTCATTGAAACTAAATCTATATGTGGAGCTTGTGCTTATCTCATTAGTTACACCGACCTCTGAAGACTCCATCGCCTCAATAAAATCATTTTCGTAACTGCTCAGGTGTACCTTCCCAATCATGAGCAGGATGGCACTCTTTAGTGTTGTTCCCTGGCTTGAATAGAGTCCCATTCCCACCTAAGACCAAGCTTCCCAAACAGCCTTCAAGGCATGCTAA
>Ga0334882_1001837_pt1 | contig 23713 bp, 21 predicted proteins | sample GraSluR1_MG_5_FD_207226 | JGI IMG/M metagenome (GOLD analysis project Ga0334882, IMG submission 207226) | Sludge microbial communities from methane-producing bioreactor in Wageningen University, Netherlands - Granular Sludge_15_04-R1 | ecosystem: Engineered > Bioreactor > Anaerobic >...
TCGATGCCCGCCTCTACATTCGCCTGCTGTGGATCTCGTTGTTCAGAAGCAAGGATACCCACGGCCCGCTCAAAGGGCGGCGCATCCTCTTTCTCGCCATGTTCATCCCGGTGTGGACCATCGGGCAGGCCATTCACTGGCTGTTGATGTTCCTGGATGATCTTATTTTTCCTGAATACCGCCAGCAAACGGTGGAAAAACCGCTGTTTATCGTGGGCAATTTCCGCTGCGGCTCCACCTTCGTGCAGCGTCTGCTCGCCAAAGACCACACCAACTTCGCCGTCTACCGCATGTGGGAGATCTTTCTGGCACCCGCCATCATCGAACGCAAGTTCTTCCGCGGGTTAAGTCGCCTTGACCGCCTGTTCGGCGGTTTCATCGGCAAGCTGGCGCGCAAATTCGACCGCTCCACCATGGGCAACGTGGAATTGCACCCGGTGAGTTTCTTTTCGCCGGAAGAGGACGAGAACGTGCTGCTGCATACCTGGACTTCTTCCTACCTGATGTTCATGTTCCCCTACCTCGAGGAAATCCCCGACTACTTCCATTTCGACGAGGTGCTGTCAGACCAGCGCAAACACCAGATCTTGTTCTACTTTGAGCGCATGGTCAAACGCCATCTATTCGCCCACCCCGAAAGCCGCCACTACCTGAGCAAAAGCCCGGCCTTCACCTCCAAGATCGAATGCCTTTACCAGCAATTTGAGGGCGCGCGTTTCCTCTACCTGGTGCGCAACCCCTATGAAACCCTGGCATCCACCACCAGCTGGCTTTCCTATGCCTGGCATGTGTTCAGCCCCTGTCCGTCGAAATATGTGTTCACCGAGCGCATGCTGCCGCTGCTGCATCATTATTACGAAGACGCGCTGGAGAAATTAGAGCGGCATGACCCCGCCAGTTACAAGATCGTGCGCTATGAAGACCTGGTGGCAGACCCCGAAGGCATCATCCGTGACATTTACGACTATTTCGGTTACAAGATGGATGCCGACTTTGAGAAGATTTTGATTGCCGAATCAGAACAGGCAAAGCAATACCAGTCTACCCATGAATATGATCTGGAAGAGATGGGCTTCGACAAAGAACAGGTATACAGGGAGTTCAAGCCCATATTCGAACGCTTCGGCTACGAGAAGTAACCACCGCGCGCGCTACTCCTCAAAATCCAGCACCATCAGCACCGAACAGTCATCTTCACGGATAACGCGGAAGCCCAGACGTTCATACAGCCGCACTGCCGGGTTGCGGCAGGAGACGCTCAGCGAAATACCCGGATAACCTTCGCGCCGCGCATCTTCGATCAGGCGTTCCATCAACTGTGTGCCGATGCCCTGACCGCGCGCTTCGGGTAGCAGGGCGATGGTCAGTTCGGGGTAATCAGGCTGATAGTAGCCATAACCCTGCGTTTCATCATCCCACAAACGCAGCCAGGCAGCCCCCAGCGGTTCACCGCTGTCGATCTCTTCCGCAATCCAACCCATGTCATGCGCGCGCCCCCAGTCAATTAGATAGCGGGCAATTTCGGGGTCTGAAAGGATCGAGACCGGTGGCGGTTCTTCCTCCGGTGGGATGTAGATGGCTTCGTAGAGGATCTGCCACAAAAATTCTTCATCCTCTGGCAGGGCGGGCCGCAAGGTCACTTCGTTTTCCATAGCTATAGCGTAGCAGATTTACACTTGAATGACAATAAAAATGCCAGCTATTCTTTCCGGTTTTTTTACCCGTTCTTTACACCCCCTTTACACACATATGGCAATATAGCCATATAGAAACTCCATACTGACAGAAGAAATTTAAGGAGAAAAAAATGAACAAAAAGAAATGGTTGAACATTGGATTACTCGCACTGTCGCTCTTGATGGCAGGCACATTGCTGTTCTTTGCGGTAGAAGGCGACGTGTTTGCGGATGACGACGACCCCGAAACCCCGCGGGATGAATTCCCTGGTTTTGGAAGGCGCGCTGCCCGCCGAGACCGCGCCATGCGATACCTGCAATATGGCAAAGACACCATGCTGACAACCCTGGCAGCCGAAAGCGGCATTGATATCGCTGTACTGACCGAAGCGGTAGAAAACCCCGGAAGCCTGCGCGAACTGCTGGCTGACGCCGGGTTCGACGAAGAAGCCATCGAAGAGATGTTCCAGAGCGCGCATAATGCCGCCATCGATCAACTGCTGGCAGACGGCATCATCACCGAGGAACAGGCAGAACAGATGCGGGAGCGCCTGCCGCTAGGCCCCTTCAACCGCTGGAAAGAACGCAGCGAGCACATGGAAGAGCGCTATGGGGAAAACTGGCGACAGGAATTACGCAACCGTTTGAACCCTGATTGCACCTGCACCTGTCCCTGACACTGGCGTAACACAAAAACTGACAACAAAATTCTCTTTTTCAACCGTGAGAGCAGGCGGACTGAATCTTCAGCCCGCCTGTTTCATATTCTCCTTTAACAAAACTGTTAGCCTAACGCCTATTAAGGTTTTTCAAGGAAAAATCCCTTATACTGTTAATATCTTATGCTTGTTCAACGAAAGGAGAACAAAAAAATGAAAAGGAATCGTTGGAAGATACTTCTCTTCGTCACGCTGGCAATTCTACTGACCGGCAGTCTGGCGTTGCTTGCCATAGAAGGTGTGGTGGTGGCAGATGAAACCGAACCAGAAGATCCTGAAGGACCGATCTGGCAATGCCCGCCCGGTCTGGCCATCGCCGCCCGACGTTCAGCACGCGGCCGCTCCATGCGCTACCTGCACTATGACCGCGACACCATGCTGGAGAGCCTGGCAGAGCAAAGCGGCATCGACATCGAACTGCTGAAAGAAGCCGTTGAAAACCGTGAAGATTTCACCGAGCTGCTGAGCGAAGCCGGCTTCACCGAAGAGGAAATTGTCGCAATGGTGATGAATGCACACATTGCTGTCATTGAACAGATGCTGGAAGATGGTGTCATCAGCGAAGAACAGGCTGAGAAAATGCGTCAGCGCGCCGATTTTGGCGCTATGGTGCCGTGTAGGGATGAGAATGCCCGTATGGAGCGCCTGCGGTTTCGTTTCGATGACAATCTGCCGCCAGGTTTGCGCCGCAAGTTCAACCCGCTTGACTCACAATTACACAACGATACTGAACGGATAGGGCCGCCCATCAAATTACCCCAAGGCAATCCCTTCCGGGACAAATAAACCCGCAATTTGAATAGAAATTCCGACAAAGGGCTGAGTGATCAGCCCTTTTTGCTTTCGCCTTCATATATCTGTGTGTCAGGGTGGAACTCTTTCCAGCCCAGCCAGCCGTGTTTTTCGACCAGCGGGTCAGGTCCGCGGTCCATGCGCTTTGCCAGCAGCACCTGGTTCTCAGGGTCAAATGACAGCTCGATCTCCACCCCGCCGATCAAGTCCGGGAATACATCCAGTGTCTGCAAGCGTGACAATGGGTAAGCCTTGGCACTGCCGTTTATGATAATGCCGAACACGGTTTCGTGCCGGTCCAAGGCATCCCCCAGCGGGGTGTGACCGGGCACCAGCACTCTGTCGGTCACCGCTTCGAGCCACGCCAATCTTTTGGGTGACGAAAACACCGCTTTTCTAGAAGAAGGAGGCTCCTGTGCCAGGGTCATACGCTCAAATGTTTTGGCCTCCGGCCAGGGCAGTTGAAACGACGGCAGCATTTCCAGCATTCTGCCTTTGCCTGCGCCATAGATGCCGTCGCCAGTGGCTTGCTGCCACAGCGTGCGGGAACGACTATCTTCCATGATCAGATTGCGACGGTAGACACCCGCCACCGTAAAGAATAGTTCGCTGCCTGCCATCTCGGCGCGAAATACCAGCCCGCTGTGGCACACAGCGCAGTAGGTCACCACGACCGGCACGCCTCCCACGATGTCGTGCACCAGATGGCGCGCCATCACCATTGATTGCAGCGGATAAGCGCGTCGTTCGTTATTGATCTCGACCACCACTACATCCTGGTTATCTGCAAAGAAAGATCGCTGAAGGCTCTCTTCACCAACCTGTTCTGCATCGACCACCTCGACGGACAACAGGGCGGGAAACAACGCGGAAGGATTGATCACCAATGACAGCAGCAACAGAATGCCCGCCGGAAAGACCCCCACAAGCCTTACCTCTTCGCCCGCCAATGCGATGGCAGCCAGGCACAGGCCGGATGACAGCAGGATGGCGATGCTGCGTTTTTCTTGAAAGCGGTGGAAGAACCACAGCCCTGGATTCCAGGCAGTGAACACTGTGAACGGACGCCCCAGCGCGATCAACAGGGCAATTAGAAATCCCAAAAAGGCAAATACATTGGCGATCATGGCGGACCTCCTGACCTCCTGTCCGGTGGCTTGCTGCAATCATATCAAACAATGAACAACATTGCACCGAATTAGCGGCGCTCATGTACTGTAGAAATCCCTCATTTGACCCGGTGATAGAATAAAAGTAGAATGATAGCCACACAAACACATAAAAAACGGAGCCAAGCATGTGTATCTTATGCACCGCCATCCCCACCGCCGTTGTGCTGGGAGTTGCCAAAAACGCCAAACAAAAAGCTGAAGATGACCAGGCCCTGCAAGAAGGCCTGCAACCGCAGAAACGCATGATCCCTGCCGCCCCCGCCACCGCCGTGGTGGTCGCCGGATTGATGGCCTTTTCCATTTTTTATCACACCCAGCAGGGCTGATCGCGTCAGGCGGTCGTTAGCGGAAAAATATCGTTCTCGTTTTCTGCCATGATTTCCAGCGTAATCGTTCCCTGTGAACGCTCAAAGAGCGCCGCGCGGAACATAGCTAACTGACCCCGCTCGAAGCGCACCGTCATCAACACAGTGGCGCCGAAATCTTCATCCAGGATCTCACCCTCAAATTCCGCGCTCATCAGGCGCGCGCGTTCAAAGAAAGCATAGGGCATCTCAAACGCCGCCGTCACCGTGGCCACCTTGCGGGCGCGCGGCACCGCCGCCAGCGCGGCACGCATGGCATCGGAATAGGCCCGTACCAGACCGCCGGTGCCCAGCTTGGTGCCGCCGAAGTAGCGCGTGATCACCACGGCAATGTCACCCAACCCGCTGCCCTGCAGCACCGCCAGCGCCGGCCTCCCAGCAGTACCCGAAGGTTCGCCGTCATCGGAGCAATGCGCGATCACGCTGCTGCCATGCCCGATGAGAAACACCGGCACATTGTGGCTGGCATCCGCATGCAGCCCGCGCACCTGCTGGATGAAGTCTTTGGCTTCCTCCACGCTGAAGGCGGGGGCAGCTGAGGCGATAAAGCGCGAATTTACAACCATCAACTCCACGCTGGCGGGTGCCGCGGGAATGATCCGTTCGCTGTCAGTCATGCCCGCTGCCCGGCAGCCAGCGCACATGGTAACGCTGCAGATGTTCGCCATCGCGACCATATTCGAACATGGCTTCAAAGTGCTCGCCCTGGGCTGCCAGCCGCAGCCAGTGGGCATTGTCGGCCCACATCTCCTGCCAGGGCAGGTCATCCAGCGCAAACCATTGTGGATCGAGTTCATCGGAAGGCCGCGGTGTCTCTGAAAGGCTGTTCAAACGGAAGATGTAGCAATGAATCCCCCAACCGGGATGGTGCGGAAAGAGAAACTCGATCAGCCCGATCTCTTCGAATGCTTCTTGCGGCAATGCAAAGAAAGATTCCTCGGTAAACTCACGCTGCATCGCTTCGATAGGGGTTTCGCCAGGTTCCAGCTTGCCGCCGAATCCAGTAATCTTGCCGAAACCAAAGCCGCGTTTTTTACGGCCCAACAACACCCTGTCACCCTGTGGATGGACAACCACCGCCAATGTGGCCACCACGGCTGAATCCGCTTGCTGCATGGATTACGGTTTCCTCGGCGGCGCGCTGGATGGCGATAGCTTGTGGTCGCAGACATGCAAAATGCGAATGCCGAGTTGGCGCAGCCCTTCTGCTTTGATCACACCAGTGCCCAGGTATTCTTTGATCTTCAAACGAATCTCATGCAGATGCGCCTGGTTGTCGGTGTGTCGGGTGATGCCCAGCAAGCCCTCCAAACAATCCTTCACCAGTCCCTGATGGCGCTCTTCTTTGGGGATAATCATCAACAGCGGCGTGATCGCCCGTGTGCAACCCATCAAACCCAGCGCATAAGCACTCTGCTGGCGCACGATCATCAATTCTTCCCTGTCGATCAGCAGCGGCAGCAGGTGTTCGCCATGCGGACCATCGGCGTACGCCAGCACATGCGAGATGTGCGGGCGCAGCAGTTCAATGGTTGTCGGAGAGCGGAAATGCTCCGTCATCAGCGGCACCGCTTCAGGGCCGATGCCCAATAGCGCTTCTTTGATCTGCTTGCGGCGCAATTTTAACGCCGAGGCATCAACCTGCGGGGTTTGGCTCTCACGGGCATCAATTTGAATGACGGTTTTTTCCAGCGCCTGCAGCAGTGGCACCACCGCCATCTCACCCGCGAGGGTGCAATTCTGGTACTGCCCGCGCGCGATCCAATAGCGGCAGCCGACCTGATCGGTGGAAGGTGACCAGCCCACCCCGTCCAGCAACTGCGCCGCTTTGCGCTGGTACATCTCTTGATCGGCGTCCAGTAACTCAAGCAGCGGGTTGACGGCGTGGCTGCCAAACGGCAGCACTTCCTCCCAGCTTTCGCGCGCGATCAACAAAGCCGCATGCAATTCTTCGGTCTCAGGCTCCCACTCCAGCCGCTCCAACAGGCGCGCTGCCATGCGCCGCCGGAAGAAAAACGGCGACACCAGTTCCGGTACCAGCAAATCTTTCACCGGCTGACCCAACGCCACAAACACCTGTTGAAAACTGTCCAGCCAGGGCATGGATTCCATCGCACAGCGGCGGAACATGGGTTCCACCACCCGTACGCCCATGCCGATCAACACCTGCACAGCGATAACACGCAGCTGCTCAATGCGCTGGTATTCGCCTGGCGGGCCTGATTGCAGCGCCAGCAACGAGAGCTGCCCGTCATATTGTTTCAGCAGGTCCATCAAGGTATTCACCGCCGTCACGCCACCGGCAGCTGAAAGCGCATTGCGCGCACTGATCGACATGGCGCCTGTGCCTGAGGTCATCTGGTCTACCATGAAGCCGATCAGGTCAAGTTCCTCGACCAGCACGGCTCGTTCTGCCAGTGCATCCAGCGCCGCCGCCTGCACCTCAGGCTGGTTAGCGCTGAACAACACCTCTTTCAACACCGGCAGCACCTGCGGGTCGTGATACGCGCCTAACGCCTCAATGGCGCTTAACCGCACAGGATAAGATTCACCCGGCTCGTTCGCCAGTTGCAGTAAAAAGCGCAGGACTGCCGGGTCAGGGTTCTGATGGAAATAACGCGCAGCAATGCGTTTCAATTGCGGCAGGCGGTTGATCAAACAATCGCGGTAAAAACTGGACGGGGTCTCTTTAATCTGTGACAACGCCTGGGCAGCCATCTGGCGCACCTGCTCATTGTCATGCCGCCGCACGGTGTTGATCAACAGCGGGATGGCCGGCTCGCCGATCGGCACCAGGATATTGATGGCGTAGGCGCGCAGATAAACAGCGTCGCCCTCCAGCATCATCACCAGGTCCACCACGGCATCCGCTCCGATCTCGCGCAGGGTATGCATGATGCCTTTCACCACCGGTGTGCGCAGCTCTTCGGCCTTGTAGGGGCTCTCTGGATCAACAGCTTCCCTGAGCAAGTGCAGCAGCGGCTTGACAGCAGAGCGTCCCAGCGCCACCAGGTCATCAAACTGCTGGCTGAATACACCCCAGCGCACTTTGTCTTCGGTGTTGACCAGTGTGGCCTGCAATTGGCTGAGGCTGTCAGCCGCGTGCGCGCGAATGGTGTAAGAATCACAATACAGCGATTTCATCAACGGTTTGACCGCGTCATCGCCCAACGCCAGCAATGGCTCCCATTGGCGCTGCGCAATGTGGTATTCTGCCTTTTCACCGGGGTCTTCAGGCACCCAGTGCAGCACTTTCAGGATGCGCACCACGCGTTCACGCACCAGGACCTGCGGCGAGTCCAGCAGAGCAACAATTGGGTCATATACAATCGTGCCCATGCGTTCGATGGCATTCATGAACTGGTCAAGCAGCAGCGCATTCTCGGTGTTGATATATTGCAGGATCACATCCAGGGCGGGTTTGCCAATGGCACTCAACACCCGCTCCAGATAACCCAGCTGCCGGCGGGCGATCTCGGCTTTGCGCGCGTCAAACGCCGCGTCAGCATTGTTCCACACCGTACTGGCGATCACCACCTGCTGGGCTTTGATCACTTCGCGCGCGGTGTGGCTTTTGCCAAACGCCGAAAGGGCTTCACAGCAAGCCACCTGACAGCGCGGCTCTGCCGAAAGCATCTTCTGGATGAGAGCAGCACTGGTATCCTCATCACCTACTTTTTTCAGCAGGTCCGCGATCAATATGCAGGGTGCTTCCTGTTGCTGCTGTTGCAGCTGCGCCAGCAGCGGCGGAACCGCCGTTTTGCCCAGTTTGGTCACCACCGTGTGGGCGGCGGCAGCCACTTTTTCATGCGGATGAAATAGCAGCGGCACCACGGCATTGGCGGAGGGTTCGCCGATCTCAGCCAGGGCCTTGGTGATCTCTGATGCCATCTTTTCGTTGGCAGGCTCCCATTCTGATTCATCGACCATCAATAACGCCAACAGATGCGCAATCAGCGGCTCTACAGCGGCCGCCCCGCAAGGCACACAGCGCAGCCATTGCTTCTTGCGGCAGAAATACAGCACGCCCGCCAGGTCATGTGTTGGAGTCCAGTCAAGGATATCCAGTGCGCGCGTGGCATACATGATCATTTGCGGATCATCTTTGTTTTCTCGCAACACCTGCGCCACCACCGGAATGGCAGCGGGGTCTTCCATCTCGCCCAACAGACGCACCGCACGGTAGCGGATACTCTTATCACGATGGGTGGCAAGTGCAGCCACCTCTTTGACTGGCGCCGGAGCAATGCGGCTCAATTCCTGAAAGGCGGCCAGGTGCGCAGGGGCTTCTTTGGATTGCAATGCGCGCAATAATCCGCGCAGATCGCCCTCCTTGCGGAAGTTTTCTACATCGGTTGGGGTCAGTTTACGTTGAAAGAACATCGCCGTACTCTACTTTTCCTTGGGTCTGGTTAAATTCTACACCAAATACGAACCCTCACCCAATCAGATTCAATTGTCAATTGCAGTTATTCGAATTCGTGGTGCCAGACCCAACCAATCAGCAGTCCAGCCAATGCCCCAATAATGGTGATGAAGAACGCCGACCAGGTTGTGCCGAATTCCAACAGCAGCCAGTCACTGCCGGGCAGCCGCAGCACCAGATAAACGTAAGCCAACAAACTCGCAATGATCACCAGCAGCCCACGGCGTCCCTGCCAGCGCAGGGTATGTTTGCGTTTGGTGATGAAGAAGGTCAAAATGCCGCTGCTCCAGGCGATCACCACGCCAACGATCCAGTCTTCTGCCCGCGGCGTGAAAATGACAGGGTCAGGGTCAGGCTCTGAGGTTGGGCTCAGGGTCGGGGTCAGGGTGGGGGTTGGGGACAGGGTGGGCGTGGGGGTCGGGGTGGGCGTCTCTTCCGCCGGTTCCGGGTTGATCTCCACAATGGTAGCGACCCCTTCGTCCGGCACATCGATCTGCAACACCGAAGAACGTTCCGCCGGCAGGCTGATCACGCGGATCTCTATGAATCCGGCGGAGCGAATAGGCAGCCTGACGCGCGCCATGCCATCATCCGTCACCGTATCCATGACCTGGGTCAGCTGGGTGGCATCCGACAGGTTGGCGATCTGGAATTGCACCCGTGTGCCGTCAGCCACCTGATGTCCATTGTAGTCAACGATCGGGCCAGCCAGCAAGGGGATGTCATCGCCTACACGGAATTCCACAGGCAACATCGGTGTCACAGTCAGTTCTGGGACAGGGGTCAGCTCGGGGTTATCCAACCCCGGGATTTCCACATCCAATTCGCCCTCTGCTATCATCTCCGCAAGAAAAACATCATCCACCATCAAGGGGATCACCTGGTTGGGATCGGGCAGGGTTGCCTCCAGCACCTCGTAACCAACCGCAGGCATTGAGGCCGGCAGCGCCCCGCCCGTACTGATATCCTGGAACAGAATGCGCGCCGCCACATCGATGAAATTCTGTCCTTTGCTATACAGGGCATAATAGGCAGTGAATTTTGAGATCTCGGTGGCATCAAACAGGGAAGGCGCCCCGAAGGAAAATACCACCACCTGTTTGTCATTCAACAGATCTGGCCGTTCAGCCAGCAGCTGCTTCAGAGCTGCGGCATTGGCGCGGTCCTGGCTGTCTTCCAGTTGGGCGAACACCACCCACTCCGCCAGCAGCAGTTCAGTATAGACAGGATGCTCCTGTTCACGCAAGGTATCATCCAGATAATTTTTCAGGTCCGCGTAGGAAAAATAAGACAAATGGGTGGCAGAAATTTGCCCGCTGGCTTGCGGGCCATACAGGGTCAGAATCACATTCATCAAATTACGATCACTGAAATCAGTCACAGTCTCACAGCGTGTACACTGCCGGGCAGAAGACACATCCGTGATGAAAACCATGCGCTCGCGCAACCCTGGCGGGTTGGGCAGCAACACCTCCAGTGACTCCGCACCGGGGCTCACCAGGGTCACACTATCGCGGGCGATAGTGAACAAAAAATCTTTGTTTTCCGCAAATACAGCCAGGTCTTCCGGCAACGGGTTGACCGTTGACAGGTCGAACTGGTCATAAATGGTCAATTTCTTGTTCAAAACCTTCAATACCGCATCATCCACCAGCGCTGCAAACACCGGATCTTCACGGTACTTATCGGCAAAGAAGCCCATTACATCGATAAGCGCCAGATAACCGGCTTCATCTTCCGGATTCACCAGGCCATCTACCATCAGCAGGTGATTGCCGGCGGTCAGGGCTGAGAGAAATACCTGCCGTGCGTCAAAAGACTGGTTGGAGGGATCGAAGAACAAACGCACCGCCTGGCTGGCAAGATTGTCACTGACCACCAACCCGCCCTGTGCTTCCCAGGTAGCCAGAGACGGCTCTTGCAGCAGCTTCTGTAGAGCATTTGGGTCAAGACTGACCGGTTTGGTGGTGGTGCGGATGGTGCCTTGCAGCGCTTCATAACGTATATGGGATACCAGCACGCCATCCGCCTGCGGCAGGTCACTGTCTGCCTCACCCGTGACGGCGAAGAACGGCAGCAGTTCAGTCCGGTGCAGCGAGTCAATCGGTTTCAGTACGGTTGCCACCTCGCTGTCCGGTGCGCGGTCGGCGCGACCCGCCCCGGGGAAGTGCCTGGCAACCACCAGCATATCGCCCTGGCTGCCTGTTTTCACCCCGCGGATGTATTCCTGCCCCATTACCGCCACCCACTTGGGGTCCCCGCCGAAACTGTTGGCGGCCTGCCATTGCTCGACAGAATTGATCACATCCAGCGAAGGACCCAACAGCAGGTTGAAGCCCAAGGCTGACAATTCCTTGCCCAGCCGTTCGCCCACCTGATAGGCATAGTGCGGGTTCCACGTAGCGCCGATGGTCATCTGGTTGGGCAGCTGGGTGATGCCGGTGATGATCTGGTCAGAACCAGAACCGTTGCCGGGTTGTTGAATGCCGATCAAGAGCGGCAGATAGGTTGCACTGCCATCTGCTTCTTCGCGGTTGGCGGCATCCCAGGCGATCGCTTGCAGATCTCCCACAAAAGTCTGGTACGTGGCAAGTGCATCCCCTCCCGGTCCGAAATTGTTGTTCGCCAGCGAAAGCGTCACCCCGCCCAGATGATAGTCACGGATCAGGCGTGTGATCTGGGCATTGTCAGTAAGATCAGTGCCATAAAAACCAACCAAAAAGAGTTGACCGACCTTTTCTTCCACCGCCATCTGCGCCAGCAGGGCTTCTGCCTGCGCCGATGGCGCCGCCGAGTAGGCAGCCGAGATCGGCTGAACGGCTTTGCGGGGTGCAAAGGTCAACCCCAACAAGCCAATCAGCATGATCAGCGACAACAAACGACGGTAAATGGCCATGAATTACTTCTTCTCCAGGGGCAAATCAGGCAAAAAAGGGCGCCGGATTCTGTTTTATTATACTATGCACCGCCCAAGCAGGTTAACTCCCGCTATAAGGAAGCCGCCTGCATTGTACCATGCGGACTTTACCGTGAAGTTATGTCTTTTCTAAGGCAATTATCAGCCAAACCGGCGGAAACAAACCAAACCGGGTTTCTCTCTTTTGAAACCCGGTTTGTAGTTTGTTCAGATCACCTCAAACCGCTTGCGGAAAACTTGATCAAGTTTCATCATTTTTTCCATTAACCACTGATAGGTGCCTTCCCAGTTTTTTTGGTTCCATAAATCAACATCAATACCAACCAATATATTCCATCGTGAGTTTGCTTTTTCCCACCTTAATTTCCCTCCAAACTCATTCTCTATTTCATTCCTCTTTGATACCAACAGGTTAAAGAAAAACTTATCTGAAGGAAGGTCAATAAGAGCTTGGACATTGTCCTTTTTTCTTCCAAAATTTGCTCTTGCAGAAAGATGGTGATCTGATATGGGAAGTGGAGTATTGATGTAGCCTTTGATATTTGGTGTTGAAAAGTTAAATGACGCATTATGTTTTGATAGAAAGGCTGAATAACCATTCCAAAATGCTTCTCTCTTTGTTTCAATATTAGACCGATTATTTATTGACATAAGTACCTCCTATATAGAAATGGTTTGGTTATACCTTACGATAAGAGATGATGAAACGGTTTTTTAAGCCATAAAAAACTGGGTTTCAGCGCATAGAAACCCAGTTTTGCTGTCTCAATCAGCCACCGGCGCAGAGAACCACAGCACCAGCCCGTCGGGGTCCTGCGCTTTCACAATGCGGTGCCCCCAGGGGTAGTTTTTGGGTTCTTCCAGGATGGTGACGCCGTGTTCCTTCAAATGTGCATACAGGGCGTCCACATCTTCCACCTGCAGGGCAACCCACGCGCCCTGCGGCGGCGCATAGTCCACCCCCGCCAGGCCGCCCAGCACTTCGATCATGCCGCCGCCCGCCACATAAATGGTGCCGCAATCATTGGGGCCGAAGTCCCAGCCATGGTCAACGGGCAGCTGCAGCACCTCGCCATAGAAGGCAGTCGCTTTCTGGTAATCTTTGCTAACGAACATAATACGGAATTCTCCGCCGGGTACGATCATGGTTATCTCCTTCTCAGAGGGTAAGTTTTGTTGAATTATATCAGGCAAGTTTGTCTTCCTGCGTAAGGTTCGCGACAGCGAACCGCATCGAAGGATCAGTGTGACCTTTCGGCATGTCTCTCCTATGCAAAACCAGCAGGAACATTTTGTGAGAAGTTGTGAATTGGATAAGGCGAAAAAACAACTGGTGGAGTAGCGGCGGTGAATTCACCGCCGCTACATCGAATGTTATTGGTTGCCATCAATGGAGCAGAGTGACCAGGCGGATTTTACGGTGGCACTTACCGCAAGGATTCATTGTTGGGGGTGAGTCACATGCGGGTGGTTGTGAAGATAAACTGACCCTTCGACTTAATTTGGCTCTGCCAAATCTCGCTCAAGGGAAAAAGGCCAGTTAAGCAGGATAATTGCCCTCCGTGCGCCAGATATCAAGCATCAACTCGTAGCGTTCCAGCGGCATGCCCGTGTAGACGCAGTTACTGGTCGAGAAGATATAGCCGCCGCCGGGCATGCCACTCTGCAGAGCATAACGGGTGGATTCGATCACCTCTTCTTCCGTGCCGGTGTCCAGCTTGGAGCAGTCCACATTGCCGATCAGGCACACTTTATCGCCCACCAGGCGTTTGACCTCGGCGATGTCCACCCCCGCCATGGGGTCAATGGAATGCAGCGCGTGCGGGTTGGCTTCCACCAACTGGTCAAGGATCGGCATGATATTGCCGTCGGTGTGCTTGATGACATAAAAGCCCATCTCGCGGTAGGCAGCGATGGATTCGGTCAGGAAAGGGGTCACATATTTGCGGAAAAGGCGCGGTGAGAGGAACGGCCCGCTGTTGAAGCAGTAATCGGCGCACATGAAGAAACCATCCAGCACGCCGTGTTTCGCCAGTATCTGCGCTTTGTCAATGTGCCAATCCAAACGCCGCTGGGCTTCGTCCAGCAAGCCTTGCGGGTCATCCGCCATTTTGTAGGAAAATTCCGCCATATGCTCGCCATCCGGCAGCGAAAAGGTCGGGTCGCCGTGCGTGCCGAGGAAGTATTCGTCGCCGGAAATCTCACGGATGGCATCCAGCAAACGCATGAACGCCTCAATAGTGGGCATGGTCGGCTGTACGAAGATGGCGCTGTGCTCATAACGCCGCGCGATATCGACATACAACTGCGCCACATCCTTGATCTGCAGGCGCTGTTCTTTGGCTTCCATCTGGTCCCACTGGGCATAGCGGCGGTGTTCAGGGTGCATCTTGCCGAAGGCTTCCATGGTGAGGTAGAACACCAGTTCAAAAGTCGGCACGCGCCCCGTCAGCGGCTTGCGCTCCAGCGCGGTGATCCATCGTTCTCGTTCAGTCAGTCTGTTCATGTGATTCTCCTTGGGTGAATTAAGGCAAGTATAACCACAATACAGGCTTTTGGTAAGGAAAAAAGTCTCCCGCCCCTCATCTGAAAATTTTTATGATTTTTTAACATTCTTTAAACACTGCATATATACACCCTTACTATCATAGAGGTAGACAAAAACCAAACGTTCAAGGAAACGAAAAATTTGTATTGATGGAGGTAACCTATGTTTCGCTATTACAATTTAAACGATGAAATGGACCGTATGCGCCGCGAGATGGACCGCATGTTCCGCTCTGTTTCTGGCGCCGGTCTCAGCACCCCGGGCGGCTACCCCGCCATGAATATGTGGCTGGATGGCGATAACGTCATCCTGACCGCTGAACTGCCGGGCGTTGCGCGTGATGAGGTCGATATTTCGATCGAGGGCGACACCCTGACCCTCTCGGGCGAGCGCAAACCGCAGGAATTGCCCGAAGGCGCCACCTATCATCGCCGCGAGTGCGGCTACGGCAAATTCACCCGCGTGATCAAACTCCCGTATCAGATCAACCTGGATGAAGTCAAAGCCCGCATGCACAACGGCGTCCTCGAGGTCAAACTGGAACGCGCCGAAGCTGACAAACCGCGCAAGATCAAAGTCCTTGAGGGGTGATGAACATGTTTGGAAAGAAACGAAATCAAGAAGAAGTGAATGAACGGAGGCAAACCATGGCTGAGAATACCAATCTGGAACCAACCAAAGAGGAAATGGAACTGACCGAAGGTGCCGAACGCACCCGTCCGCGCCGTGTCTTCGTGCCACGCGCCACCATCTATGAGCACAATGACGCAATCACCATCCTGGTCGATATGCCCGGCGTACAGGCCGATAACATCGACATTGTGATGGAAAAAAACGAGCTCAAAATCGGTGGCATGGTCACCCACGAAGCGCCTGAAGGTTATTCGCTGGTCTACAGTGAATACTCGGTGGGTGATTACGAGCGCAGCTTCGTTCTGCCACGCGACATCGACCGCGAAAAGATCGAGGCTTCGATGAAAGACGGCGTCCTCACCGTCAAATTGCAGCGTGCTGAAGCCTATCAGGCCCGCAAAATTGACGTGAAAGCAATCGAATAATACAGATACATCTTTTTTCTGACATTTGCCGGGAGACATCCCGCCAATGAAGTAGTATCTTCTCTCCCCCTTTGGTAACCGCCCCGCATATCGTGCGGGGCGGTATCGTTAATTTGACAATTTGCGGTCTGGAGGGAGAGAAAGTACTGGAACATAGGTTCGATGTCACTTCCCGCAAAACACTGTTGACGTCCTTTACACGACTGATAATATCTCTAAGCCATTCTGATTTTGTACTTCTCACCAGATGATTGTAAAATTATGCCAATAAATAAGTGGGCGCGGCTGGGGCTGCCGCGGCCAGAGGAGTTTGGTTATGCAATTGACAAGTGTAAAGGTTGACAAACCTGAAGCGATCAATTTCATCCTGGGACAGTCACATTTCATCAAAACGGTAGAAGATTTGTATGAGGCCCTGGTGAATGGTGTTCCGGGTATCCAGTTCGGCATTGCATTTTGTGAAGCCAGCGGCGAACGACTGGTGCGTATCAGCGGTACCAGCCAGGAAATGATTGACCTGGCACAGAAGAACGCCCAGGCGGTGGGGGCCGGTCACAGTTTCTTCATCTTTCTGGCGGAAGGCTTCTACCCCGTCAACGTGCTCAACGCGGTGAAGAACGTGCCCGAAGTGTGCCATATCTTTTGCGCCACCGCCAACCCCACCGACGTTATTCTGGCGCAGACTGAACAGGGCCGCGCTATTCTGGGGGTGGTGGATGGCTTCAGCCCGCTGGGTGTAGAAGATGAACAAGGCCGTGCATGGCGCAAAGGATTTTTACGCATGATCGGCTATAAGGAAGCAGAATGAACACCCATATGGCACATATAGTGCAACATGGTGTGAATAGTGAATGTATGCATTTAAGAGAAGGAGAAGTTTTCCTATGATGAAGAAAATCTTTTTGATCCTGTCGCTGGTGGTGGTGTTTTTGCTGGGCGCCTGCAACCTGGGCGGAGCAATTTCACCGGCTGACCAGACCCAGCCGCCCACCCCCACCCTGTCAGATGAAGAACTGTCGGTGCCGATTGATATCGATGATTCGATCGTGATCATTCCCACCGAGGTACCGGCTGAGGAAGAAGAGGAAGGCCCCTTGCCAACCAACACCCCTGTTGTCATCCAGCCGACCCGCGAAATTGTCGAACCAACCGCAACGCCGCTGCCTGAAGCAACGCCTGTTCCGGAGCCTGTCGATGAGGAAGAAGAGCAGGGTGAAGAACCCAGCGCTGAAAGCGATGACCCCGCCAAGGTAAACGGTGCTCCGGGTTTCAGCGAAAAATTCGCCGATCCTGACGAGGCGGCTTTCATTCAGGATGAAGATGTCTATTCAAAGGGCGAAGTGGTTGATGGCAAGTTCGTTTTCTCGGGCAAACAGGCCAACATCCCCGCCTGGCGCATGGCTGGCACCGGCGGCGATGCCCTCGGACGTTCCTACGCTGAAGCACGCATCACCAACGATGTCTGCCACAGCAATGATGACAGCGCCGGTTTGTTCTTCCGCGTGCCCGACATCAAGAACCCCAACCAGGGCTACCTGTTCGGTGTGACCTGCGGCGGGCAATACTACCTCAAGATGTGGAACGGCAAAGCCCAACCCGGCGGTGAAATGTTCACCATCATCGCCCCAACCGACAACGAGATCATCCGCCGCGGCGAAGGCAAGCTGAACCGCCTGGGTGTGCTTTCTGACGGTAAGGGCCGCACCATCCTCTATATCAACGGCCAGGCTGTCGATGAATTCACCTCACCAGTGTTTGCTGATGGTTATTACGGCATTTTCGTCGCCGCCAGCAGCACTGCGGGCTTCTCGGTGAGCATTGATGCCGCTTCGGCGTGGTATAACGTGGAGGTCCCCACCACTTCTTTTGAAAAAGAACGCACCAGCGGCTCGCAGGAAGCCTCGACGGGCGAATTCAATTTTGCCAACCTGCTGAGTGACACCACCGCTGACCCCAGCATTGTGCTGGGCACGCCCACCTGGCGTGACTACCTCAACAACACCGCCAATTGGGGCTCGTTCATGAATGACTATGCCATCTGGAGCGGCAACCCTTACGGCGAACTGGTCATCACCGGCCTCAAGCAGCAGGCTGCCTGGATCCTGGCGAAGACGCCTAAGATCGACGACGGCGCAGTTGAACTGGTGATTGACAATGACAACTGCTACATGTGGGATAGCTACGGCATCTTCTTCCGCTCCCCGGTGATGGAAGAAGGCGACCGCGGCTATCTGTTCGGCGTCACCTGCAACTCTTACTACTTCGTGTGGCGTTGGGACGGCAAATCAGGACGCATGGAGCAACTGGTCTCATACACCAAGGATGTCGATCACATCAATTACGGCTCGGGCGCGCGCAACCGCCTGAACGTGGTGGCTGTCGGCGACCAGATGAACTTCTATGTCAACGGCCATTACATGACCACCGTGGTGGACGACTACTGGACCGAAGGCAACTTCGGGGTGTTCGTACGCCCGCAATATACCCAGGGATTTACCATCCGGCTGGATGAAGCCAGTTACTGGATCAACGAGTAACACCTTTCGTCAATTGGTAAAAGAAATCCTTCTTTATAACCAAAAAAGCCGTCCTTCAGGGCGGCTTTTGAAATTTATATCCCTAGGTGTGGTTTACAACCCATACTCAGCAAGATGCAGTTTGCTGTGGTCGATTTGTTCCAGCATTTGATCGATAAAAATGGTCTCGTCATCGGGCAGCGATTCTGCCAAACCCGCGAGGCGATTCAACCAGCGCAGTTCCATCTTTGAAAGGGCGAGTTCGCTATTGGTGTGGGCTGCCTTCAATAATTCAATGGTCGCCAGCGCCGCACGGCGAGTGCGCAGATAAGCGGTAGGCTCGTCTATAATCGCTTGCGAAAGTGCCAGTACGCTGTCAGGACGCAGGATGTAGGCTTGCGGATCGGTGAAAGCGTCTGATTCCACCCACCAGTCACGCAGCATACGTGCTGCTGCTGGCCCGTGGTTACTGGCGACATTCATCAACCGTGTGGCATAGACCAATTGCTCCAAAGAAACCGTGGGCGCCATGGCTCCCAGCAATTTGATATTGTTGACAGATTCGTTGCTCCACAAATCTGCTACAGCTTTGGGGATGTTGCCGATGGGCGATAAATGTGCGCAGGCGGCTTCAGCGCCCTCCAACGATATGGGGCAGCCGGTGATTGCCTTAAGAAACGGGCCTTCATAAGCACAGTCTTTGCTGGGGCCCACAGCACCCCGTTCATAGGCTACCAGGCTGCGCGCTACTGTCATCACGCGGATGACCGCTGACCACACCCGCGGAATGAACTTTCCTTCTGCCAGCACCATTGCCGTATTGCCAAAACCACAGGCAGTATCTCCCGCCGCTATGACCTGGTTGCGCTGACTGATCGCTACAATCTCATCCCACAGGTAAACCATATCGCGACTGGCAAGCACGCCCAGTGAAAAGACTGACTCTGCCAGATTGCCATTGAGGATGGCGTCATCATGGATTTCTTTTCCGCCAGTCGATTCGATTGAGAGCATGTCCGCCCCGGCCTGGGCGCAAAGCTCGAAAGAACGGAACATGGCTTCTACATATTTTCCCTGGCGCAGCAAAGGGGGGCGTTCAAATTCGCGAATATCATTGGGGGTAATTCGCAGGCCAGTTTTGATGCCGAACGAGGCTTCATTGCGGTCAAGCTCATCCCGCAAAATGCTGGTCACCTCTGCTCCCCAGTCAGGCTGCATGGTCAATTCAGGCAGCAACTCAAATTCAACCACCAGCCCGGGTGCGCCCAATTCGACGGCGCGTTTACAGGCGTCGGTGATCATATGGGTGTATTGACTGCGCACCTCTGGCATGGTGTCCGCTGTTATCAACATCCCAGGCAGGGTAAAGTTTAGTTCGGGGTAAACGGTGCCACCGCCGATTACCAGGCCGTTCTTGAGGGTGACAGGCGCAGGGGCGGTGCCAAAAATAAAATCGTCAACGGATTGGATAGCAAGTGTAGAAAAAGTTTTCATTATTTACCTCGGGATTATGGTCTTTCTTATTTCAAAGGGGGAGTTATCGCGGAAATGTGAATATGGTGCCAGTATAATCACTATTGACAACGTTGTCAATAGTGATTATACTCTTTCTTACGGATGAGAGATGGGTTGCCCCCCGGCAGCGGAAATCTGGCGGCCATAGCCATTTCTCCGCATCCCCTCCCCAAAATCTGATGCCCGTTGCCTGTCATCGGGCAGTATGTTCCTTTTTTCCATCGCTGTGTTACAATCGGCAACAACGGAGGTTTGACAGCAGTGAGCGTGACCATTAAAGATGTTGCCCGTTTGGCAGATTGTTCCATTAAGACGGTTTCACGCGTGATCAACGATGAGCCGCATGTCAGCGAAAAGGTGCGCGCCAGAGTGCTTGATGCCATTCGTAAATCAGGCTATGCCCCCAATCTGTCGGCGCGCAGGCTTGTTCAGCAGCGTTCTTTTGCCATTTGCATTTTGCTGTACCCTGGTTTTGATCAACCCACCTCCTCCTTGTTATCGCGTGTGCTTGATATTGGTTATGAGGAGAGCTACGACATCCTGCTGCTCTCCTATTTCCCGGCGTTGGCGCCTTCACGCAATCAACTGGTGGAACGGATCAACCAGCGCCGTTATGATGGTTATGTCATCACACCGCCCTGCGATGCCGACGGCTTACTCACTGACTTGTTGACAACCTATAAAATCCCTTTCGTCTTAATTAACCCGCTCAACCGCAGCACCGATTTTCCTTATGTCGCTGGTTCTGATTATCATGGCGCCTACGAGATGACTGAGCACCTCATACAATTGGGGCACCGGCGCATCAGTTTTTTCATGGGTCCCCGCAATATGCGCTCCACTTTTGACCGCCTTAATGGCTATCGCGCAGCCCTGAATGATTACCAGATTGCCTTTGATCCCGCCTTGCAGCGTGATTCAGAATTTACTTTCGACGGTGGTTACCTGGCGACGCGCGATCTGTTTTCGCAGCCGAATCCTCCCACCGCCATCTTTGCCGGAAGCGACACCGCTGCTTTCGGCGCGCTTTTTGCCGCGCAGGAACTCGGTATCTCGGTGCCAGCACAGTTATCGGTGTGCGGCCATGATGACCTTCCTGCCGCGAAAACCATCTATCCCGGACTAACTACCGTGCACCAGCCTGGCGGAGAGCTGATCGAACAAGCCGTGCGTTTATTGATTGATATCATAGATGGCCGTCCCGATACTCCAGCCCATATTACCCTGCCTTCTCACCTGGTGCTGCGTGCTTCCACCACCCCGCCCCGGTAACTGAGCAGACAGCGCCGCATCCCGCCCGGGTTATAATTTCGGAAAGAAATCTATCGATCAGCACAGGAGAAGAAACCCATGACCAACCATATCAATCCTCACCAGGCTGCCGGCATCACCTTCCCGCAAGGTGTATTGTGGGACATGGACGGTGTCATCTTGGACAGCGGCAGCCTGCATTACGACAGCTGGGTGGTGGCCATGCACAAGTATTTCCCGCAGGTACCCTTCTCAGAAGAGATATTCAAACAGAGTTTCGGCAAAAACAACCGGCTTGCCATTCCCACTATGGTCGGCTATCAGCCTGACCCGGCGTTGGTGGATGAAATTTCGGATTTCAAAGAAAACCTCTACCGTGAAATGCTGCCTGGCAGGATCGAATTCCTGCCGGGGGTGCAATCACTGATGCAGCAATTTAAAGAGAGGGGCGTTCCCCAGGCGGTCGGTACGTCAGCCCCTGCGCACAACATGGAATTGATCCGCCAGGAATTAGGTCTCGATGATTACCTGCAATCGTTTATTTCAGCGGCGAAAATGCCATCAAAACCTGACCCGGCTGTGTTTCTTAACGCCGCGCAGGCCATCTCCGTTGATCCCGAACATTGCGTGGTATTTGAAGATGCCGTGGCGGGAGTGCAGGCAGGCAAAACCGCTGGCGCGGCGGTCATTGCCGTAACCACCACCAACCCACGTGAGCAATTGACGATGGCGGACCTGGTGGTGGAACGGCTGGATGAAATCGACTTTGCAGGTTGGGCGGGGGTGTGACTACCGCAGCAGGAGGTGATCGAATGAACGAGAATATCTATGGCGCCTTTGCGCGTTTTTATGCTGATGAGGTCTATGCCCAGTTTTCAGACGCCATGCTGGAATATTTTCCCGCCGCCGCAGAACGTTACAACCTGCCGCGGGAGGGCAGACTGCTGGATGTGGCCTGCGGCAACGGCGCTTTTGCCGTCGGCATGGCGCAGCGCGGCTGGCAGGTGACTGGCATTGACCAGTCCTGCGATCAGCTAACCATCGCCCGCGAACGCGCCGGTGACCTTGCCATCGACTGGCGCCAGCTGGACATGCGCGCTTTGGACTATCAACGTTCTTTCGACCTGGTCACCTGCTGGTTCGACAGCCTTAACTACATGCTGACGCCCGAGGACCTGCAGGCTGTCTTTAAGGGCATGTACAGCGCGCTCAAACCGGGCGGGTTTGCTGTGTTTGACATGAACACCATCCATGGCATCATGGTGGGGTGGCAGCGCCAGAAGGCGTATGTGCAGGCCAGTACACCCACCATGCTGGAATTGCACCGCAATGATTGCGACTGGGACCGCCAGATCGCCAACCTTCACATTACTATCTTCGAGCGCGGCAAGAAGTTGCCCGATGGCGCCTATGCATGGCGGCGTTTCGATGAGATCCATACCGAACGCGCCTACCCGCTGTATGATTTGCGCGCCTGGCTGGCCGGGGCTGGTTTCAGCGTGGTCGATATCCTCGGCAGTTTACAAACCTTCACCCCGCCACGCACCGATTCTGCGCGGGTGTGGTTCACTGTGAGGAAATAAGGTGAAAAACAAAAAGCAACCTTTCTGGAAGCCATTGTTGATCTTCATCGTAATCCTGATTGCGATCGCCTTACTGGTTGTTTTCCTGGTGTGGCTGGGTTTTACGCTCTCGAATCGCACCAACGGCCGCCTGGTTTCTTCTGGTGAAGAGCGCCGCTATCTGCTGTATGTGCCTGATGCCTATGATCCGGCTGTACCCACGCCTCTGGTGATCAGTATCCATGGCTTCGCTGAGTGGCCGGCGCACCAGCAAAAACTCACCGGCTGGAACAACATGGCGGATGAGTTCGGCTTCCTGGTGGTCTATCCTGAGGGCGTTGAATTTCCGCGGCGCTGGCGCTTGCTCAACGACGAGCAGGGTGCTGAGCCGCTCGATACAATCTTCATCCGTGACCTGATCAACACCCTCTCGCAGGAGTATGCTATCGATCCTGCGCGCATCTACGCCAATGGACTTTCTAATGGCGGCGGCATGTCAGACATGCTGGCCTGCACCCTGCCTGACCAGATCGCCGCGGTTGGCGGTGTTTCCGGCGCTTATTTGTATCCGCGCGAACAATGCCAGACCAGCCGTCCCGTGCCGGTGATTGCTTTTCACGGCACATCCGATGAGGTGGTTCCGTATGAGGGCGGCCCTTCGCGTTCTTTTCCGATTGATTTTCCTGTGGTGCCCAAATGGGCAGAATGGTGGGCGGAACATAACGCCTGCCAGACGGCAAACACGATCGATGGAACAGTGGGCAGTGTCAGCGGCCTGCAATACACAGATTGCGATAACGGTGCTGATGTCATTTTCTACACCATCCCGAACGGCGGGCATACCTGGCCTGGCGGTGACCCCCTGCCGGCCTGGCTGGTGGGCGAAACCACCTACGACAGTGACGCCACACGCATGATGTGGCAATTCTTCCAGCAGCATCCTATGGAGTGATGTTCGGTGTTGGGGGTCTTTATTTAATCAACCCGCCGTGGTAGAGCAGTTCATACACCATCAGGCCTTGCGCACTGATCCATTCACGGCCGCTGAAGGAGGCGAACTCACCCTGGTTGGTGTCTTCATAGCCAAAACCTTCGTGCGTATAGCTGAACCCGCCCAGAAAACGACCCTCTCTGTACATGCGTGAGAGGCTGGCTTTGATCACTTGCCCGGCTTGCGCGCCTGTGATGCGGTCGGG
>Ga0334882_1001849_pt1 | contig 23630 bp, 23 predicted proteins | sample GraSluR1_MG_5_FD_207226 | JGI IMG/M metagenome (GOLD analysis project Ga0334882, IMG submission 207226) | Sludge microbial communities from methane-producing bioreactor in Wageningen University, Netherlands - Granular Sludge_15_04-R1 | ecosystem: Engineered > Bioreactor > Anaerobic >...
GGATGCCGTATACTCAAGCCGGGAAACCGGAAACCATGAAGCTGCCTGAGTCTAACGAAAACCGACCCACGAGCTGTCTACAAAAGTGGGGGCACTTCAGACTGCTACCCTGGAAGAAATGTCCTAAGACGAGTTTCTGAGTATTTTCTTGATAACGCAAATAGACACATTGGGAAATCAAACTATAAACCGTTGAAAACTGTTACAAAGTTGTTGTGGAAGATGAGCTTTCCGCAAAAGGTCCATAGCCTCGCTGCAGGATGGTATGGCAATGATACAACTTGGAGAATGGTAATGGATTTGAACACAATTGCTAAGTATGGCAAGAAAGATGGCTCTATATCCAGTGAACAACAAAGATCTATACTTTACATCTGTGATGGGATAATTGCCGGGCAGGGTGATGGTCCACTTAATCCTGATCCGTTGCCTCTTGGGGTAGTGATGATATCTGATAATGCGGCTCAAATGGATCGAGCCCTTACTGTGCAAATGGGTTTTAATCTTGACATGATTCCTTTAGTAAAGGAAAGCCTAAAACTAGAAACAAGCGACTGCGAGTTTTACTATAATGGTAAGTTGGTCACTATTGAAGAGATAGGCGTTAAATACAGCTTACAGGCAGTACCACCCCCAGGATGGTTGCCTCTTGTTAGAATCCAGGAATCTGTGTGATACTTCTGCCGATGAAGCTGGGAGTTAGTTTTACGATGAGTGACAGGAGCTGAAGCTATGCTAAAAGGGAAAAGGGTTCTAATCACCGGCGGCACCGGCTCTTTGGGAAAAGTACTCACGAAGAGGATATTGTCAGGGGAAATTGGGGTGCCGGATAAGCTCACTATCCTTTCCCGTGATGAAGCCAAGCAGCACTTTATGAGGGTTGAGTATGAGAACTCGATGGCGGCTACTGATGAGATCATCTACAACAATTTTAAGCGGTTGCTGGAGTTTCGTATTGGGGATGTGCGCGGTTTTCACTCTGTAGCTTCTGCCGTTAAGGATGCAGATATAGTTTTCAGTGCCGCTGCTTTGAAGCAGGTTCCTACTTGTGAATACTTCCCTTTCGAAGCTGTGCGAACCAACATTGCGGGGCCTGAGAACATAGTTCGTGCCATCCAGGAGCATGGGCTTGATGTTCAAACCGTTGTTGGGATTTCAACGGACAAGGCCTGTAAACCTGTGAATGTAATGGGGATGACCAAGGCAATTCAGGAGCGAGTTTTCATTCAGGGTAACATGAGGTGTTTGAACACTCGGTTTGTTTGTGTACGGTATGGGAATGTGCTTGCTTCCCGCGGGTCTGTGATTCCTCTGTTCCATAAGCAGATTCAAAGTGGGGGGCCTGTTACTGTTACAACCTCTGATATGACTCGTTTTCTGTTGAGCCTGAATCAGGCTGTGGATGTTATCTTCGCGGCCCTTTCCGATGCCAACCCTGGTGAGACATACATTCCCAGGGTTCCCTCTGCCAGAATGACTGACCTTGCTGCGGTTCTGATTGGAGACAGAGACATTGAGGTCAAGGTTACCGGAATCAGGCCTGGAGAGAAGATACATGAAATCCTTGTTTCCGAAGAAGAATCTTTCATGACCGAGGATAGGGGCAAATACTACTCTATTGCGCCCATTCTGCCTGAGGTTCGTGGGGGCCGAGAGATTACCCGTGCCCTGGAAACGGAGTACAGTTCCCGGGATTTCATCATGAATCGGGAAGAGCTGCATTCTCAGCTTGAAGACTATGGTCTGCTGGTAGAGCAGCAGACGGGTGCCGGAGATGGAGAGCTGCTTCGATGAGGGTAGTAACCGTACTGGGAACCAGGCCGGAGATAATCAGGCTATGTACTGTGATAGAGAAGCTTGATGAGTTCAGTGACCACATTCTGGTTCATACCGGGCAGAACTATGACAACAAGCTTAGTGATGTGTTCTTCTCAGATCTCGGGGTGCGTAAGCCTGACACTTATCTTGGTGTGGATACCTCCTCGTTTGGAGTGCAGATTGGGCAGATTATCAGCGGCTGTGAGAAGGTGTTCCTGGAGAAGAAGCCTGATGCCGTTCTGATACTGGGAGACACCAATAGCGGCCTCTCCGCGTTCGTTGCCAAGAGAATGGGCATTCCAGTTTACCACATGGAAGCCGGCAACCGCTGTTACGATGACAGGGTGCCTGAAGAGGTCAACCGCAGGGTGATTGATCACTCCAGTACCGTTCTTATGCCTTATACCAACAGAAGCAAAGAGAACCTTGTTGCAGAGGGTATACCCTCCAGGCGGATCTATGTGACCGGCAACCCGATTTACGAAGTACTCAACAGGTTTGAAGGCAGGATTGTGGCTTCATCCTCTATGGTTGAATATGGAGTCGTTCCTGGTGAGTTTTTCCTGGCAACTCTTCACAGGGCAGAAAATGTGGATCTTCCGGATCGGCTTGCCGGCTTTGCCAGGGCTTTGGAAATGGTTCGGGATAAACTCGGGCTGCCGATGATAGTGAGTACCCACCCCAGAACAAGAGACAAGCTGGAGTCTTTCGGGCTGGGCGACTCTCTGGGTGAGGTGAAATACATGGAGCCCATGGGTTTCTTCGACTTCGTCAATCTGGAGAAGAATGCCAGGTGCGTTCTGTCAGACAGCGGAACCGTGCAGGAGGAGTGCTGCATCTTTGGTGTGCCAACGGTAACACTGCGCGATGTGACGGAAAGGCCGGAGACGATTGAATGCGGCAGCAATGTGCTTGCGGGAGGTTCCCCTGACAAGATTCTTGCCCTTACTGAAATGGTTACACAGGTTGCTCCAGACTGGAGCCCTCCGGTGGAGTATCTGGTTCCGGATGTGTCATCAGCTGTTCTGAAGATAGTAACGGGGTATCTCCATGGTGAGTAGAGTTCTTGTGCTTGGTGGAGATGGCATGCTGGGGCATAAGGTATTCCAGGTGTTCAATGAAGAGCATGAAACCCATGCCTCATTCCTGACCCATGGCCATTATGTTTCAGCGTTTCCCACATACCGGGATGTGCCTGCTTCAAGAATACACCTGGGAGTGAACGCTCTTGATAACGCTTCCCTTGAGCAACTGGTTACTGATGTTAGACCAGATGTGGTGGTTAACTGCATTGGCCTTATAAAGCAGCTTGAAGAAGCTTCAGACTATGTGTTGGCTATTCGAATGAACTCACTGTTGCCTCATAGTCTGGCAGGGATTTGCTCCGCAGGAGGGGCCAGGCTGGTACATGTGAGCACCGATTGTGTCTTCTCGGGGAACAAGGGTAACTACACTGAAGAAGACCCTTCTGATGTTATGGACCTATACGGTAAATCCAAATCCCTTGGTGAAGTTGATTATTCACCCCACCTCACAGTGCGCACTTCCATAATCGGCAGAGAATGGGTTAGATCAACCGCTCTCCTTGAATGGTTCCTTTCCCAGAAAGGCAAATCTGTTAAGGGCTATAAGAACGCTGTGTATACAGGTTTCACTACTGAAGCCATTGCAGGGCTAATCAGGAAGACCGTGGTTGAAAGACCCGATGTAACAGGGCTCTGGCATGTTTCCAGCGATCCGGTAACGAAACTGGAGTTGCTGTTGAAACTGAAAGAAGCCTGGACTCTTGATGTTGAGATACTTCCCTATGATGACCCTCCCTGCGACAGAAGCCTGGATTCATCTCGGTTCTTCAGAGAAACAGGCTTTGACAGACCCTCATGGGAATCCATGATCAACGGGCTTGTTAATGACCCAACCCCATATGAGGAATGGCGGGAACGGAATCGCAATCTCCCGGACTGATATGAAGGGCAATGATTTGAAAGCATTAGTAACAGGCGGAGCCGGCTTCATAGGATCGAACATTTCACTGAAACTTCTTGAAATGGGCTATGAAGTAAGAATTCTTGACAACCTGAGCAGCGGCTTTGAATCCAACATTCCCGGGGGAGCACATTTCATTAAAGGTTCCGTTGTGGATGGGGAGGCAGTCAAGGAAGCTGCCTCGGGAGTTGACTACATTTTCCACCTTGCAGCCAGTGTGGGCAACAAGAGGTCAATCGATGACCCAATCTATGATGCCACCGTTAATGTACTGGGCACCTTGAATGTTCTTGAAGCGGCCCGCGCGACAGGAGTGAAAAAGCTTGTGTACAGCTCTTCAGCCGGAATCTTCGGTGAGCTGAAGACAATTCCCATAAGGGAAGACCACCCCCAGGAGCCTGATTCCCCATATGGTGTAAGTAAACTTGCCGCGGAGAAAGACTGTCTGGCTTACATGAAGCTCTATGGAGTGCCTGTAGTCTGTTTGCGCTATTTCAATGTGTATGGCGTACACCAGCGTTTTGATGCCTATGGCAATGTCATTCCCATCTTCGCCGACAGAATACTCAAAGGCATTCCAATGACCATTTTCGGCGATGGAGAGCAGACCAGAGATTTCGTGAATGTGAAAGATGTTGTGCAGGCAAACATCAAATCTGCACTCTCTGATGCGACCGGAGTATTCAATGTGGGCAGCGGAACCAGGATTACGATCAACGAACTTGCCAGATTGATGGAGCAGGTTTCCCGGAAAGCCGTGGGGGTCGAGTATGGCCCTGAGAGGCCGGGAGATGTTAGGGACAGCCTTGCTGATGTATCCAAGGCTAAAGACGATTTTGGTTTTGCTCCATCGGAGGATATATATGTTGGGTTGAGTGAGTATATGGGTTGGATTGCTGGCGCGATGGATGATTAGCGTCTCTATATTGCTATTGCAAACATTATAATATTAACATATTACACCTACTATAAAACTACATTGGGGGCACAAATGCCTGACTCGTATGGGGATTTTACAAACTCAGACAAACCACTCACTTTTCCGTTTGGTACAAAAGAATAATCACAGATAATCCCGGACAAGTGTGATAGATCTGGATGGACATGCTGAAGGTACTTTTCCCCATGATCATTTATGTCGAAGTACCCAACACAATAAGGTTCAGCTTTACTAAGAATAGCTTTAAGAAGTAGTTCTGGATTGTGAACATGCTCGAAAATGTCCTTGCCATATATCAGATTAAACGTCCGGTCGCCAAAATTAGGTATCACCTCTGAATTGGTGATTCTCATAACGTTAACGGTTACATCAGAACAGAGGTTTGAGAGAATGAACTCAACTAACTCAGTGTGAATAAGATCAAGATCAACAATTGTTATTGCTTCAACTCTTTCAGGGTAAGTTCGCAGAAGATGAATAAGGCCATAAGCTAACCCAGCTCCGTAGTCAAGTATTCGCATTCTTGGCAGTTTTGAACTAGCTGTGAGATATGGATCTATGTGAGAGGCTAGACAATTTGGGCCTCTAAAGGCATAGCTTAAAAAAGTGAGCAAAATCAAATACTGCTGTTGCCGATAATACTCATACAAACTTCGCTCGTAGTGGGGCATAAGTACAGTCTGCATATGCTGATGAGCTGCGTTCATTTCTGAGAGACATTTTGGGTTGAGTATACAGTCCTTTAGCTCGCCTGCATGAAGAGATTCCGGACAGCCACCTTGGCGCATCGAGAATTTCTCTATTTGCTCAAGAATAAACATTCCCAAATCATAATCCCTATCTCGAACATCCGTTGGCACCAATAACTCTTTTACTCTACTCTTTACCCAACTTGGCAAGCACCGTTTTCCTAGTTTAATTAATGTAGTCATTCTGTGTCTCCGTTATGCATAACGATGCATATGCTGCTTTCAGTGTATGCAAACAACATCAGCAATTTCAATGATGTTGATAGCCATGTTTGATGTCAATGGAATCTCTCGTCAACGCCGTCTTTCTGTGAGATGTCATAGGGCCATTTCCTTGTCTCAGGTTTGACCTGTTGCTTCTCTATTCCCCTCCCAGTTTTTATGGGTTTCCATTTCCAGATAGACTCTTCCCGTGATCCAGTTCTTGTGGATGTCTTCCCAAAGGGCTGTCAGCGTTCTCAAGGCGGTTTCACGACTTAGGAAGATCCAGATGGCGATTCTCTTCATGCACCTGCTTGATGCAGCTCATGGTACGAAGCCATCTCTGGTGTGTTGGAGGTTGCTCGAAGATGGCAAGACAATCCTCAACGCACTCTTCGAACCATTCATCAAAGCCCTTGTGGCACCGCTAATCATCAAGCAGCCATGAGATCTGAACTTCACTCGCGGCTCGATCGCCGGATTCCCAAATCGACTTCAAACGGGCACTGATCTCCCCATGGACTCGCCTGAGAAGATGGTTTTGATCCGGCGCTTGTGTAGCTTGGCATCAACGATCACAAAGAGGTATTCGCCTTCCAGTGGCCTCTCCCTGAACTCCAAGAACTCGTGGTTCATAGTCTTGTTCCAAGCGCTGAAGGTGCTTCACGGTACCCTGGCCCCACACAACTCCTCGGTGATCTTCTTAATCTTCCGGGTGGCAGCGCCGTGACGATAGACTTCAACCCCTTCAGGAACAATGTCTTCTCAACTCTTTGAAACTTGATGTAGACACTGGAAGAAAACGATCCATCACAGGCCTGCGGGAATCTGGCTGTCCATGATAAAAGCCCATGTGTTTCTCAAACTCATCAATGACAATCTTCTGAACCTTATTCTCGAACATCTTGCGAATGGCTTCCGAGTCATTGAACAGAACCGAACATCTTTCTTATAATCCTTCAGGTTATCCACGGTCATCGTCTTCCTTCTTGGGATTCGTGGTGGTTGTACGCTCTTTCAGTTTACAGGGATGAGGAGGGTGGCCTCCTCACCTACTCAGTTTTGATTCACATAAACACAGGCACAATCCTGCTTTTTGCCGAAAGGATGTTGGGGAATGGCTGATCTTTTCGCTGATTTGGATTCTGATCTTTCCCGGCTGCCGGTGCTGGATACGGAGCGCTGTCTGCTTCGTGAGGCCGGGGAGGAGCATGCGAGTGACCTGTTCGCCGTTTACGGCGATGCTGATGGCATGAAGTACATGCAGAGGCCTGTGGCTGAGTCCGTTGCTGAGTGCGCTGATCTTATCCGCTCATGGAGGGAAGAATTTCTTGCGGGAAGGGGTTTCCGGTGGGGGGTGTTTCTTCGTGAGCGGCCCGATGTGCTGATTGGAACCGCGGCACTGCACTACTGGTCGCCGGAGGACCGCCGGGTGGAACTGGGGGCCGACCTCTCTAGAAACCACTGGGGAAAGGGAATCGGTACCGAGGTTACGGTTCGGCTGATTTCCCACGGGTTCCGGGTGCTTGCGGCAAACCGGATCGAACTGCGGTGCCATCCCCGGAACTCCGGCGCTGTTGAGGTGGCATCCCGGCTGGGGTTCGTGTTCGAGGGAAACCTGCGGGAGTACGTTATGGTACCCGGCAAGGGCCTGGTGGATGAAACGGTTTTCTCCATCCTCGCACGGGAATGGAAGGGGTGAGGGCCCCGGGTTAGTACTTGCCCCGGTAGAGCAGGTAGTCCATCTCGAAGCTGCCCTCGGGAAAGATGAAGAGCTTGGCGAATCTTGTTACTCCCAGGCCCTCCTCGAATTCCCTGAGCTGGTAGAAGGGGCTGTCGGTGCGGCTGTAGCGGACGGTGAGTTTTCCCTCAGACATCTCCTCTATCTCGCAGACAAGCTCCACCTCTTCGCCGCTGCCGTCCACAACCGTCTGAATCCAGCGGTTGCCTGTTACCAGGGGCAGCCTCAGAAGCTCCATTTCATCGAAGTCATTGTCCATGGTCCGGGGGGCGTGCTGTACCACCGAAAGCACGCTGTCGGACACCACATACCGCAGGGTTACCGAGTAATCTCCGGGGGCTTCCCCGTCGGAGACATCCTCCACCATTCCACTGATCAGGTAGACTTTACCGCATTCGGTCGCCTCTATGCTTTGAAGCCGCATCCGGTGGCCGTATTCGGCAAACCCCCAGTAGGTCCATGTGAAGCCCGGCTGGTCCGGAAGAAGGTTCTCAAGCTGTAGTGTGCTTCCGTAAGTGTTGGCTGCCAGCAGCAAAACCAAAAGCTTGCTCATTTGCGCCTCCCAGGTTGGTAATGAACAATACTCCGAGGCTCAGCCGGCTGCCACCCGGGGGGTCATCCGTGCTCCCCTCTTTGCCTTCGGTTCGGGGTGTTTCCGGCGTGGGTTTGCTGCTTCCGTCCGCGGCTCGGGTTGCGTTGGGTGTGTTTCCCGGCGCATTCTGTTATGATATTTTTTGATGTGTTTCAGTTTTCTCCCGGAGAAGGATTTATGAGAATCATCATCGGAGCGGGCAACATCGGCAGCAACATCGCGCGGCACCTCATCAGTGAAAACCACCACGTAACGGTGATTGAACGGAACAAGGCCACTGTGAGAAAGGTGGAGAACCAGCTGGACGCGCTGATGGTATGCGACGACGCCACGGACATCCGAACCCTTGACCAGGCCGGAGTGAAGGATGTTGATCTGCTTATCTCGGTAACGGACAGGGACAATGTCAACATTCTTTCCGCGATACTGGCCAAGCAGCTGAATCCCAATCTTCAGTGCATAGTGAAAGTGAAGTACTACTCCGCCGTTTTCGACGGAGTTCGGATAAGCCCCTCCGACCTCAACCTGGATTACATCATCAACCCGAATGACCTGGTGATAGACAAAATCATCAACCTCATGGATTACACCGACGCGACGGAAATCATCAACTTCTACGGCGGCAAGGTGCAGTTGGTGGGTTTCGTGGCGGGAAAACACTTCCCGTTCCTGGGCGAGAAGCTCTTCGAGGTGGCAAGGCATGATCAGTTCTTCCACGAGATCCGGGTCACCGCCATTCACAGAAACGGGAAGCTGATCATCCCCACGGGCACCAACATGATTCTGGAGAATGACAAGGTCTTCTGCATCGCTAAAACCCACCACATACAACATCTGATGAAGAAGTACATTCAGAAGGGCCCCCCCATCAGGAACCTCATCATCTCCTCGGAGCCCCAGATCCTTCCCGACCTTGTTGAACGGGTACGCAAAACCCACCGCACCGTTACCATCATCGAAGAGGACAAGGCCCAGTGCGCCCGGTACACCCATCAGCTCGACGGTGTTGTGGTAATCAACGGCGTTGGAACAGACGCGTCGGTGTTCCGGGACATGAACACCGGCGGCTCGTGCTATGTGTCCATCACAGACCGTGACGAGTTCAACATTGTTTCCTGCGCCACCGCGAAAAGCCAGGGCATCGGCAAAGTCATGTGCTCGATTCGGGACATGGCGCTGGTTCAGCTCATAAACTCCATCGCCACCATCGATTCAGTGTTCTCGTCAAATGTTATCGCCGCCGGAGAGATTCTGAAGTACACCCGGGGGGGGCACATCAACTCGATGACCTACTTCTCCGGTGTTCCCGCTGAGATAATCGAGATAACCATCGCCGACAAAATCCCTTCTCTGGGAAAGCAGCTCCGGGATGTAAAGACCCCGAAAGGGATGATTGTGGCATCAATTCTCCGGGGCGGAGAAATCATCATCCCCACCGGCAAGGACGAACTGCTTCTCAACGACCGGGTGATATGCTTCGTGCTGCCTGAATCCCTGGATGCCGCCGACTCGTTCTTCGCGTCCAATCTCATTATCGGGCGCTGATGAACTGGCGAATCATCTTCAGGGTTCAGGGCATTCTGCTGGCTGTGCTGGCGGGAGCCATGATTCCCTCCGTGGGGTTCTCGGCTTACTACGGAGGCGACGACCTGATTGCGCTGGTTCAGGGAATCGTTATCACGGCGTTTTGCGGGCTGATTCTGCTGTGGGTTTTCAAGAACGCGCCAAGCCACATCCGGGCCAGGGAGGGTTATGTCTCGGTAACACTGGGCTGGATATTCGCGGCGCTTTTCGCGGCGATTCCGTTCCATCTCCACGGGAGTTTCGGGTCATTCATCGATTGCTTCTTCGAGGCGATGAGCGGGTTCACCACAACCGGGGCATCGATACTGACCGATATCGAAAGCATTCCCCACGGTCTTCTGTTCTGGCGAAGCATGACACATTGGCTTGGCGGGATGGGCATCATCCTTCTCACCATTGCAATTCTGCCTTTGCTCGGGGTTTCCGGGAACCAGCTTTTTCGGGCGGAAGTGCCCGGCCCCATTAAGAGCAGGTTTCTGCCGAAGCTGAGTGACACCGCCAAGTATCTGTGGCTTATTTATTTCGGTTTGTCATTCCTGCAGACGGCCCTGCTGATGCTGGGAGGTCTGAACCTTTTCGACGCCCTCTGCCATACCTTCGGCACCATGGCCACCGGGGGCTTCTCCACCCTGAACGCTTCCGTAGCGGGTTTCAACAGCCTTTACATAGAAGCGGTAATCATTCTGTTCATGTACCTGGCGGGGGTGAACTTCGTTCTTTACTTCTACATTCTGAAAGGGAACTTCAGGGGGTTCATCAAGAACAGGGAACTGCGGTTCTACACCAGTGTTCTTGCTGTGGGAGTTCTGGCGGTATCGGCTTCCCTGTTCTTCTCGGGCGGCGCTGATGTTGCGGGCTCATTGAGGCGCGGGGCCTTCCAGGTGGTGTCCATCACAACAACCACGGGTTTTGTCACGGCGGATTTCAACCTCTGGCCGCTGTTCGCCCAGCTCGTACTGGTGGGGCTGATGTTTTTCGGCGCTTCCGGGGGCTCCACAGGTGGCGGCATGAAACAGATCAGGGTGATGATTCTCATGAAATCGGTGTGGATTGAAGTAATGAAGCTTCTGCACCCCAACGCGGTGTTCGCCACAAGAATCGAGAAACAGCCCGTCTCCGGGCAGGCGGTGCAGAACACCATGGCGTTCTTCGCTTTGTATGTGAGCATGTTCGTTTTTACTACGGTGTTTCTGGCGGCGATGGGATACGACCTCACAACATCATTCTCGGCTTCGGTGGCCACTCTTTCCAACATTGGTCCCGGCCTGGGCGCCGTGGGCGCGGTGGAGAACTACGCCTTCTTCGATCCGGTGAGCAAGCTGGTGCTGTCACTGTCCATGCTGGCGGGAAGGCTGGAAGTGTTTTCCGTCATCATCTTCTTCTACTGTCTGTTCAATCCCCGACGGAGCTGACGGCCCTTCGGTCAGGAAAGCTCATTTTTAAAGCAGCTTCCCGGCGCAACGGCAGAACGGGCGGCACAAAAATCTTATCCGGGCCATGAACATGTTGACCGGCAAAAGGAAGAGATCGAGGAGGCCCTTTGCCGGAAGCTCCGGGATCTGTTCATCCCGGATGTGGGCCTGATCTTCCACCATACCACCAGCGTGTTCTTTGAGACGGACGGGGAAGACGACCTTAGGGGCTGAGGGCTGAACCGGTGCATCTTTGTCGCCGATGCCGGGATGAGCAGTGAAGAGAACCTTCAGACCCTTGCGAAGAGTGGGGGTCATTACATCACTGCCATGTCCAGCATCATGGGTTCCGAGGTGGCCAAGAAGGTGTTGAGCCGCCCCGGTGCTGGAGGCGAGCGAGGAGTGAGCGAAACTCAGTTTCTGTTAACCTGTCTGGTGCAGCTGGTCATGGCTTCTGGCAACTACGCCGGCGCTGAACATTCAGAGCCTTCCATAACAGAAGCGGATGTTCTTGGATGCGGGAGGCCATTTCCTCATCTTCAGTCAGCAGGCTGGGGACGATCTCGCCATGGTCCAGCAGGCGATTCAGGAAATCGGCCTCGTTGGGGCTGATTTGCACCAGACCGGACAGGCGATCGCGGCAGGTCTCGACCATCTGCTCCGCCCACCCAGGCTGAAGCGATTCTCGGACCTTGGTGCTCAACACCGGCAGAAGCTGGTTCTCCAGTTCGCGAGGATTGCACCCTATGTCGTCCAGCGTGATGGTCCTCCAATCGCGGCGGTTCATGGCCCCGTAGAGAATGAAGGCAAGCCGCAATCGGTCGGGATCGAATCTCGCGGCGGTCAGCAGCCGGTGTGCATCGAACAGGTCCCGGCTGGCCTGGCGGGCGAATAGCGCTGCCAGCTTTCCAGCCGCCAGTTCGTGCATATCCATAACGGGTATGCCTCTGGCGGAGTATGTGCCCACATCCACCGAGTCCATCGATGTAACGGGCCATAGCAGGACGCGGAACATGAAATTCAGATCGACTTCCAGGTTTCCGCCGCCGCCAAGGGCGCTGCCGTAACGCAAGCGCCATTTGCCACCCGCGTGGTCACTCGGGACACGTGTCACAGACAACTCCTCACGCTGGCAGACAATCCGCACGGCAAGTTCGACCTTCTCTCGATCGGAGAGCATCTCCTCCCTGCCAGTCGCGCCAATGTAGTTCAGGTCGATATCGACAGACAGGCGCGGCAGGTCGAAGCAGAACAGGTTGAGCGCGGTGCCGCCTTTCAATGCGAGACGAGCACCAAGCGCCGGATGCCGCTGGAAAACAGTCAGGAGATTGAGCAGGTGGATGACCTTCTCCAGTACCTCCGGTCGGAACCCAGACGCATCGGATTCGGCCATCAGACGTTCGCGTGAGAGTCTTATATCTCACCCTCCCACGCCCGTGTCAGAACCTGTTCGGGGACAATCAGGTTCCAGTTCGTCAGCAACTGCCCAGAACTCACTCTATCCATATAGTGGGGCTGACGCGGGTGGGCTTCTCGCAGCCTGTCGAGCTGCCTGTCTTCCACCATGAGTTCCTCCCTATGCTGTTCGAGGAAGAAGCCGACTTTCGCGGCGGTGGTGGCGTTCCGCAGGAGCAGCGCATATTCGACGACCTGCTGTATGTCGAAGTATTCCACGGACTCGGCGGAACGCCATATCTCTTCCCAGCCACCCCCGAGGTCCGGCCGGTCGAGCATGTCCACCAGCGACCGCTCCAGAGACGCGACCCGGATGTCGTGCCCGAGACGGTCGACTGCCTCGATCCCGAACAGCTCATTTCCTTCCCTGCGAAGGGCCTTCTGGGGAGAAACGCGACGGAAGCCGCAGCCTCGGAAATCCATGGGCCGCATCGTCTGATTGCTGACGAAGACATACTCGCTTGACACTGTGTATGCGCGTCCGTAAAACTGGAAAGAAGAGTGATAAGCGATAGCAGCATCCTTGGCCAGTCTGGAGGCGACCAGCCAGGGGTCGGGTACGAAAGACGCCGGATCGGTCCCGACGGGCACGCTGGCATAGAGACCCCGCCGTATCTGAATCACATTCCCGGCACGAACATGGTGGGCCAACCGCGCATTGGCGGTATTGCTGTTCCTGGAGTAGTCCGCCTGCAGCGAACCCTCCATTTCGTCCCGGGTGAAAACCGGGTGTTTTGCCAAAAATGTTCGCATGTCCATGTTACTGCCCTTGCTTGATAATGTCTGCTATAAGTGTGAGTTACCTTAACACTTTTGTTGTTCAGCGTCAAGTTGCGACTGTTCAGCGAAGCTACGGTTCGGCAACGCCGTAATGGGGTTGCCTCTATGCTTTGTGGCCGTATTCGGCAAACCCCCGGCAGGTCCATGTGAGTTCTGGCTGGTCCCGAAGCGGGTTCTCAAACAATGGTGGTGTGGGCTGCCAGCAGATTCAGGTGAAGGGTGGAACACGGACGAACCCGACCCGTCGAATCAAGCCCGGTGTCGTGTTGTTTTCGGGATTCTCCGGTGCCGTTGATCCGGTGGGGATTCAGGGTTTCTTCACATGCTCGGGATAGTGCTGTGCCAGGCAGTCCGGGCACAGGCCGTGGCTGAAGGTCGCCTCGGACCTTTCGGAGATGTACTGCTCCACCTGCTGCCAGTAGCCCTTGTCGCCCTTTATCTTTTTGCAGTGGGCGCAGATGGGGAGAATGCCCTGAAGGGTCTGCACTTCGTTGATGGTGGAAGTGAGTTCGGTGATGAGTTGCTCCTTCTCCTGAATCGTTTTTTCCAGGCTGTCTCCGGTGCTCAGGAGTTTCCGCTGAATACTGGCCCGAAGCTTCTCGGATATCAGGGAGATGAGAAACACAGTGCTGTAGGAGAAGACAATTCGGCTTTGCCAGAAGAAGCTGTAGGTGACCGGGGCTTTGATGGCGGGCCCCAGGGTAAACAGCGCCATGAGAAGCGCAAGATAGCCCATGGAGAAAAAGGCGCCCCTTCTGGGGCCCTGAAGGTTAATCGCTATGAGGGGAAAGATCAGGGTCCATATCACCGCGCTTTTCTCGGTTCCTCCGAAGTAGGCCAGGAACAGGGTGAAACCGCCGAGCAAAATGGTTCCGAACATGCTGCAGGCATGGAGATGAACCCTTCTCACCGCCATGACAAGCAAGACCATGAACACCGGGACCATGGCCAGATCCGCAACCGCCAGAATAATGCTGCCCCGGTAGAACGCGGTGATGCCGTTGACCAGAAGTGCCAGGATGCCCACGGTGGCCACAAGCCTCAGGAGAAGGAACTGCCTGGAGGTTTCAAGATTCTGGTCGCCGTCGTAATCGATGCTGAAGAAATGCTTCAATCTCATCTTTGCTTTCCATGGAAGGGTTGCTTATTCGGTAGTTATACCTTCCCGCGCACCATAAGTTCGCGGGCACTGCGGAAGATGGCTTCTCTCATCACCGCCTCGAAGCCGGGGGGAAGTTTCTCTTCCCGTACAGATTGACGCATGTCTTCGGAAAACCTATTCTTTGAAAGAAGCTGACTGTCGTTCCCGGCGCGGGTTGGAGGAGGCGTATCGATGAACAGCATTGTGGTTCACCAGGCTGACGGAAGCGTTCACAAGGGGTTCACCACAGACTTTTTGCCGATTAGAGCCACCTTCCACCTTGTTTCCCGGGATGACCCCGACAACATTCTTGAAATGGAAGTGGGGAAACTGAAGGCGGTTTTCTTCGTGAAGGATTTCGATGGAGACCCGGGCTACATCGAAAAGGGGGGATTCGACCCCTCCCTGAAAGTTATCGGCAAGCGTCTGAGAATTACTTTCAAGGATGGTGAAGTGTTCTACGGAATAACCCAGGCCTTCCATCCCAACGCCACGGGTTTCTTCATCACCCCCGTCGACCCGGACTGCAACAACATCCGGGCTTTCATCGTCAACGCTTCGGTGAAGGAAACCGAGGTCATCTGAGGGGTTTTCCAGCCCGTCATCGAGAGAGGCAAGAATGGCCGTTTCTTACCCGCCAACCCGGAAAGGCTCGGACGAAACCGTGCTTTTCGGGCAAGCGGTGCCCGACCCTTTCCGCTGGCTCGAGGATGACACATCACCGGAGGTTGAGCAGTGGGTGAATGCCCAGAACTCCCTCACCTTCGGTTACCTCGAGGGAATTCCGTTCCGGGAAGGGGTGCGAAAAAGGCTTGAGAAGCTCTGGGACCACGAACGCCGGGGAGCTCCCCGGACCGAGGGAGAGTACCGCTACTTCTGGAAGAATGACGGGCTTCAGAACCAGGCGGTTGTCTACCGGGAAAAACCCGGCGGCGAACCGGAAGTGTTTCTTGACCCCAACGGCTTCTCCTCCGACGGCACCACATCCCTTGCGGGGATAGGTTTCTCCCCGGATGGAAGCCTGGTCGCCTACCAGGTGTCCGAGGCGGGGGCGGACTGGAGAACGGTAAGGGTGATCTCCACCGATTCCCCGGACACCGTGCTGGAAACCCTGACCGATGTGAAGTTCTCGGACATCTCCTGGAGAGGCAACCAGGGGTTCTACTACAGCAGCTACCCGAAGCCGGAGACCGGAAGCCTCCGATCAGGGGTGACGGAGCGGCACCGGCTCATGTTCCACAGGCTGGGAACGCCCCAATCCCAGGACATCCAGGTGTTCGGCGGCGACGATACGCCCCGGCGTTACATCGGCGGAGGGGTGACGGAAGACCAGCGCTGGCTTGTCATCTCCGCTTCGATTTCCACCACGGGAAACGAGCTTTATGTGCAGGATCTCTCGGTTCCCGGCTCACCGGTTGTTTCTCTGGCAACAGGATTCGAGAAGGAATACAGAGTGGTGCACAGCGAGGGTAACACCCTGTTCGTGGAAACCAACCGGGACGCCCCGAACAACCGCCTGGCAAGAATAGACATGTCGGCCCCGGGGGTGGAAAACTGGGTGGATGTTATTCCGGAAAGGCCCGAGGTGCTCCGGGTCACCGCCGGAGGCGGGTTCCTGTTCGCGGAGTACCTGAAGGACGCCCTTTCGGTGGTGGAACAGGTGAGCCCCGACGGCACAGTGATTCGGCAAATTCCGCTTCCCGGCCCGGGAACCGCCTGGGGGTTCTCCGGCAAGCACTGGGAGAAAACCATTTTCTACAGCTTTACCAGCTACACCCACCCCAATCAGATCCACGCCCTGAACACCGCGACCGGGGAATCCCGGCTCTACTGGTCTCCGGCGGTGGATTTCAATTCCGAGGACTATGTCTCCTCTCAGGTGTTCTACCGATCCAAGGACGGAACCCGTATCCCGATGATGATAACCCGCCGCCGGGGGCTGGCCCTGAGCGGGGACAACCCGACCCTTCTCTACGGGTATGGGGGCTTCAACAACAGCCTCACCCCGGTTTTCGATGTTTCCAAAGTGGTGTGGCTGGAGAACGGCGGTGTGTTCGCCGTTGCCAACATCAGGGGCGGCGGCGAGTACGGTGAGGCCTGGCACCTGGCGGGAACGAAAACCCAAAAGCAGAATGTCTTCGACGACTTTATCGCCGGGGCGGAGTATCTTGTCGAGCAGGGCTACACCAGCAGTGAACGCCTGGCTGTTTCCGGGGGCTCCAACGGCGGGCTTCTTGTGGGTGCCGTGATGACCCAGAGGCCAGACCTCTTCGCCGTTGCACTGCCCGCGGTGGGGGTGCTGGACATGCTGCGCTACCACAAGTTCACCGCCGGCGCCGGCTGGGCATACGACTACGGCACAGCGGAAGACGGCGAAGAGATGTTCCGGTACCTGCTTGGCTACTCCCCCCTTCACAACCTGCAAAACGGCACCAGCTATCCCGCCACCCTGATAACAACCTCCGACCACGACGACCGGGTGGTGCCGGCCCATTCCTTCAAGTTCGCCGCCAGGCTTCAGGAAGCAAATGGGGGGGCCAGGCCGGTTATGATCCGGGTGGAAGTGAAGGCGGGGCACGGCATGGGCAAGCCCCTCTCCAAGATTATCGCGGGAGAGGCGGACCGCCTTGCCTTCGCCCTGCACAATCTGGAGGTGGCGGTATCTTACTGAAAGCGGTTCTGGGGGATATCACAACTCTGGGAGTTGACGCCATAGTCAACGCCGCGAAGGAAAGCCTTCTGGGCGGCGGAGGTGTGGACGGGGCCATTCACATGGCCGCGGGACCCGGCCTTCTGCAGGAATGCCGCGGTCTGGGAGGCTGCAGGCCCGGCGAGGCAAAGATAACCGGGGGATACCACCTTCCGGCCCGTTTCATCATCCACACGGTGGCACCGGTATGGCGGGGCGGACACTGCGGCGAAGCGTGCATTCTGGCCTCCTGCTACCGGAACAGCCTCGAACTGGCCTTCCCCCGGCTGATTCATTCCGTTGCGTTCCCCTGCATAGGCACCGGAGCGTACGGCTACCCCCGGGAACCGGCGGCCCGAATCGCGGTGAACACGGTGAAATCCTTTGCGGGCATCCTGCCAAGCCAGGTTGTCTTCTGCTGTTACAGCGACTCCGACCTCCGGCTGTATCAGCGGCTTCTGGGGTAAGCGGAAACACAGGGAATGCTCCGGTCAAAGCCTTCAGGGCTTTACCCGAAGAGGCTGCGGTTTTATCATGCCTTCAGAAGGGGGTGACATTGGGCAACATCGATCCGTCAAAGCTTGCCAAGGCAGTGCTTGTTTCCTTCCTGAGCGCCATGCCCCTTGTGGTGTGGGTGTTCCTGGGGGGCACCGGGCGCCTCGGCGACTACGCCGATACCCAGGGCTTCCAGAATGTTACGATAGGGCTGTTCATAGTGACGGCGATATGGTATGTGGGCGTGGTTCCCTTCCTGATATGGCCCAGGATATTCACCGGACCCGACGCAAGCGATGAAATTCTAAGAACCGGCATCCCCGCCCGGGGAGAACTGGTGGGGCTTGGCTTGAGGGGCATTGACGGTGTGATGTGGAGAAAGCGAAGGAACACCTATCACACCATGGCGGTGAAGGTGACCCTTGCGCGGGAAACGTACACCCTGGAAAACCATGTTGCCCTGGTTCCCGAGCAGATTCTTCCCTTCCTGCGGGAGGGGATGGAGTTCCCGGTCCAGGTAAGCGAGGCCGACAGAAATAAAATCACCATAGATTGGGAACCCTTGCTGAAGCACTACCCTGAAAACCCGGGAGCCGGTGAAGTCAGCCCGTGGTAAAGCCCGAACCGGTCATACATCCATCCTGCACCGGGAACTGAAAAGTTGCTGAATCAGCCGGGCAGGGTTATAATAATGGGTATTTTATGCTGTTCCATACCATAAATATACGCCACTCTCGATGATAGATTGCGGTAAGGGGCTGAAAATGTGCGCAGAGACATCATACCTGAGAAACCCTGATGTTGCGCTTCGTGACGAGGATGAGAGCGGAAGCATGCTTTTCAACCCCGACACAGGCGCAGTGCTTGTTATCAACGACACGGGAAGGTTCATCTGGAACCTTTGCGCTGAACCGACAACCATCGAAAAAATAGTCGGGCAGTTTCCCCAGGAGTATGACCATATCCCGGACAACCTCTTTGAAGAGGTGGAGCGGTTCGTGAAGATCATGACCGAGGGCGGCTTCATTGCCTCAAAGTAAACCCCCGGTCCCGGGACACGAAAAAGCGCCTTCGTCGGTGGATGTTTCCATAACCGGCGGATGCAACCTTGCCTGCAGGTATTGCTTCTACGCCGACCGAATGGCCTCCCTCACCGACCTTTCCACCGGGGAGTGGAAGGATGCCTTTCGCAAACTGGGTGACGCACGAGTTATGCGGGTCAGCCTTACCGGTGGCGAACCCTTTTCCCGCCCGGATTTCTTCGAGCTTGTCGATTCGGTGGTTGAAAACAGGATGCGCTACAGCATCCTGACAAACGGCACTCTTATCAATGAAGAGACAATTGAAGCTTTTGGTATTGGAAAAAGGCGCCTCCGTCTTGACAGCATTCAGATTTCCATAGACGGCTCCCGTGCCGAAGTTCACAATAAGAGCCGGCCCGACAGCTTCCAGGGTGCGGCGGGAAGCCTGCGGCTTCTTTTGAAGGAAGGTTTCCCGGTAACAGTCCGGGCCACCATAAGCAGGCACAACATTCACGACCTTGAAGACATGGCTGAATTCCTGCTCGAAGACATCGGCCTTTCCTCCATGACCAACAACGAAGCCTCCCCCATCGGCACTGGCTGCACCTGCAGCGATGAGATCGCCCTGGATCACACGGATATCCTCAGGGCGGGACTACGGCTTGAACAGCTTCAGAAAAGGTATCCAGGCCGGATAACCGCGCAGGCGGGCCCTCTGGCGAAACTGAGAATGTATCGGGAAATGGAGGAAGCCCGGAAGACCGGAAAGCCCACGAACAGGTGGAAGATGGGATTTCTCTCATCCTGCGGCGGAGTGTTCAACAGGCTGGGCATTCTCCATGACGGCTCGATAGTGCCCTGCACCATGCTTCACGATCTCGTCATGGGCAGCATTCTCACCGACGACTTTCTTGATTTATGGAGAAACAGCCCGGTAATCCGGCATGTCAGAGAACGCTATGTCATTCCTCTTGATGAGATTGAAGAGTGCCGGGGCTGCCCGTGGCTGGACTACTGCAACGGAGGCTGTCCGGGTATTTCCCAGCAGATGCACAACACGATATGCGCCCCCTCCCGGGAGGGCTGCTACAGAGACTTTCTGAAAGCCAACGGGATTACCGGAATCGGCGATATCGCCACAACCACCGGGACAGGCAAATGACGGAAAGAAACACTGAAACCCCGCCCCTGGGGACCATATACATGTACGCCTCCGGCGCCTGCAATCTGAACTGCTCCCACTGCTGGATAAGCCCCGAGTTCGTGCAGGAGGGCCGCAAGAGCAGCCTTCACCTCAGTATCGACCTTGTCAGGAAAGCTGTATCCGAAGGCAAACCCCTGGGCCTTCATTCGGTGAAGCTCACCGGGGGGGAGCCCCTGCTGAACCCGAAGATACGGGAAATCATCCAGTTCATCTCCGACGAGGGTATTGGCGTCACGATGGAATCCAACGGAACCCTGGTCACCCGGGAGACTGCGGAATTCCTGGCGGCCACTACGAAGTTTTCCTTCATATCCGTGAGCCTCGACGGAGCCCGGGCAAAAACCCATGATGACCTGAGGGGGGTTGAGGGCTCGTTCGAAAAGGCTGTTCAGGGTATCAGACACCTTGTTGAGGCGGGCTTCAAACCCCAATTGATATGCACGCTTCACAGGGGAAATATCGAGCAGATAAGGGAAGTGATAGAACTCGCCAGGGAACTGGGTTGCGGGTCGGTGAAGTTCAACCATGTTCAGCAAGCGGGAAGAGCGAAGGATTTCCATGACGGAAGCACTCTGAGTGTTCCGGAGATCATCGGGCTTGACCGGATGATAGAGGAAGAAATCGTTCCAACCGCGGGAATACTGATTCTTCCCGACATCCCCTTCGCGTTTCAGAAGCCGGGAAGGTTTTTGCGAAGCTCTCCGGGAAGATGCCACATACACAACATCATCGGCCTTCTTGCCAACGGTGACCTGGCCCTTTGCGGAATCGGAACTTCCGTGGAGGAACTTCTTTACGGAAACCTGAACAACGATAGTCTTGCTGATGTCTGGAACGACTCACCAAAACTGAAAGCGCTCAGGCGCCTGATACCGGACGAGCTGGAAGGAATCTGCTCAAGATGCATTCACAAGGGTTTCTGCAAGGGAAACTGTGTCGCCGGCAATTTCAGTACAGGGGGAAAGCTGAACGCTCCGTATCATTTCTGCGATACCGCGGAAGAGCTGGGGCTATTTCCACAATCAAGAATCACTATATTGGAGTGATAAAGGAGGCTCGCATGACTGATAGAAAACGATATATCACGCCCGGTGTGATGAACCTGTCCGGATTCGGGGTTCTGGGCAGTGGGTTTCTCGGAATTTGCTCTGGCGGAAGCAATCCAACTACATACACCTGCGCCAATGGCGACAGGCCTGAACAGACATCGATGGCTTGCAGGCCAACGGGTCATTCCCCCGACTTAGGCGGCTGCAAGGCCGGGGGTAATGTTGCGAATGCTTGTACACACGGCTCCATGCATGTAGGCTGAGTATTCTTAGAACACACGAGAACCGGTTCAGCATCGGCGGAGTGCGTTTTGCAATCCTGTCCGACATGGAAATGAACTGCTATGGCCTGGAACGATTCCGGGCTTTTTTCTCCGATTCATTGACCATCGATGCCCGGATTCACTACAGGCTGGCCGAAGGATTTGAAGCGGATAGTGAGCCTGAATCAAGCATCCGTGATCTTCTTCCCTGTTTTCCGTTGACCCTTCACGATCCCCCCTGTTCCGGAGAGAATGGCCGGCTGTATTCCTTCCCCCCCCTACTGCAAACTCTTAAAGAATGCGCCGATCACTCGTCTATGGTGACTCTTGAGATCAGAGCGGATTCAGCCGTAGTAAAAGACTATCGCAGCCACCGGATCGATTCATTCCACACTCGCGGCAATGCCACTTCGCTTAGGAATGCACGGGTTGACCCAACCGTCTTCTCAGTTTTCCTCCACGACTTCGACGCCCTGATGATTCACAGCTCATGCGTGAGCTTCGAGGGAAGGGCCGCGGTGTTTCTTGCGGCGGATGAGGGGGGGAAGACCACGGCGGCGGGTCTGTGCAGGGGTGGCGTTGTGCTCTCGGATGATCAGAACCTGTTCAGAAAACAAGGGGATGGAAGCTGGCTGGCCTGGGGAACACCCTGGACAACCTTCGAGCCGAATACCGGAAGCGCGGTTCCGGGCGGGTTTTTCCTTCTTGAAAAGGCTGATGAGTTTTCCCTTCGGCGGGTGGAGCCCCTTGAGCTGTTCACATTTCTCTGGAATGAGCATTACCCTTTGCGGTTCATGGTTCCCAAGGTTTACCAGACCAGGCTGTTCGACCTGTACCGGGAACTTGCTTCCTCGGCTCCGGCATACATTCTGAAGTTTCCCAAAGACCATATCGATCAGGAGGCGATTCTGAAATGCCTGAACCCCTGAAGCCCTCTTCCTTCAGGTTCTATCGGGGCCGAAGCATGAGAACCTCCTTCAATCCCGGCGACTGCGTTTTCTTCGAGGATTTTCCGCCATCCCGGCTTCGGCGCGGGGATGTTGTGATCTTCCGTTCCGAACAGGCCGAAGGCGAGGATGTGGTTCACCGGGTGATAGATGTTTGTGACGGGTATTTCCTGGCCAGAGGTGATGACAACCCTCGGGATATGGTTGAAAAGGTTCCATTTCACAGGCTGCTGGGGCGGGTAACCTCATTCGAGCGCTGCGGGCGGGGGAAAAAGCCCGTGTCCGGAGGAACCGCTGGTGCTGTCAGGGCCGGGCTGGTGAACCGGGAAGGTATTCCCGCACGGGTGTTCCGTTTCTTCTACGGCTGTCTGAGAAGGTCCGGCATTGTGCGCCTGTTCTGGCGACCGGGCATAGAAGTGATTTCTCTGGCAACCGAGGGGGGCTGTGTTTTGCGGCTTGTATCCGGCGGCAAAACCGTCGGGAAGTGGCACAGGGAACGCCGTCTTCTTACTCTCAGAAAACCATACGACCTGGTGGTTAGAATCAGCGATGTAAGCCTTCTGTAGGCTCAGCCGACCCTGGCGTTTTTCTTCACTCCGGACGGTTTTCCCTGAGCGGGCTCTGGCGGGTCATGACAAGCCAGAGCATGGCATGGAACCAGGAAATTCTTTTCCATCCCCTGAGATGTTTCAGATTGAGAAGGGTGGGAACCCTCCGGCGGGTCTTGGTGGCTTCGAGGATCGCATGGTGGCGGGTTTCTCCGGTTTTCAGCATGAGGGTTACCCCCGGGGGGACCGGGGCGCCCAGGGCGGCGGCGGTTTCCAGGGGGGAGGCAACGGCGTTTCCCAGCCTGGTTTGAAAGGCGCTGCGGGTGAAGGGTTTCCAGGTTCCGGCTTCAGCTGTCTTCCGGGCCAGAAGGCATACATCGGCCCACCAGACCGGCCTGATCCGGGGGTTGGTTATCATGTGCAGAAGAACCAGAAGCAGGGCATTGTGCCAGGCGAAACCCATGAGGCCCGGCTCGAGATGCCTTCCGTTTTCGAAGAGGTCATCCGGGAGTCTGCCGGGGAAGGTTGCGGGGAAGTAGAAGATGTGGGTGTGAAGCTCGGCCATGGCCCCGTGCCTGAACGCTTTTACTTCTGAAACGATTCCGGACTGAAGCACCCCGTCGCCGGGGGTTCTGCACACCCATCCCGACCGTTTGAACGCGTCGAGGATTCCTGGGGTGTCTTCGGTTCTTGTGAACAGGTCCGCGTCCCGCATGGCCCTTCCCCCGGGGAAGGGGTAAACGCTTCTGGCGAGATCGAATCCCTTGAACGCCCACACCATAAGGCCCTCTTCATGGATGCGGCGAAGAACCGGCCTTACCGTCTGTTCGAGATGAAACCACCTGGCTGAGGCGGGAAGCCTTGATTCGTTTCCCGGGAACTCCCGGGCGAGGAGGGGGGAAAGCTCGTGATCAGGTCCGGGGTCGGGGCCCTGGTAACTTCCGGCTTTCGCCCCGGCAAGCAGCCATTGACAGGCGGCCCTGGTGATGCTGTCCGGTGTGTTCCTATCCGTCA
>Ga0334882_1001852_pt1 | contig 23624 bp, 16 predicted proteins | sample GraSluR1_MG_5_FD_207226 | JGI IMG/M metagenome (GOLD analysis project Ga0334882, IMG submission 207226) | Sludge microbial communities from methane-producing bioreactor in Wageningen University, Netherlands - Granular Sludge_15_04-R1 | ecosystem: Engineered > Bioreactor > Anaerobic >...
TCATTCAAAAATTTCTTCGTCGGGTTCCACAAATAGTAATGAATCTTTTTCTTCTTTTTTTATTTCGGGTTCTGGTGGAGGTGGTATCCTTGATTCATTGAGGGTAAGCCATAAATCGACCCTGGAACCAAAATTGATAGTGGTTTCACCCATAGGATTGGGATATTGGCTATACACACGGGCATTTAAAGAGTCAACGAAATCCAACACGGTTTCATCATATTTTGTTTTACCCATATTTAACGAAGCGTCGAGCAAAAGATTGCGTGCATCAGCTAAAGTTAACCCAATAACGCGGGGTAAAACAGTTTTTTCGTTATATAGCCCTCTGCCAAGTACAAGGTTAATGGTTGATCCTTTTGGAATCAACTCACCAGGTTCTACCTCATTTCCCATGTAGCGTTGTTCTAACACGTTGTTAATGGCAATGTCGGGTTTAAAGGACAGGTTGCCTATGGTAAATCCTTTGAGATCGAGAATTGATTTTGCTTGCCTTAGGGTTACCCCAACCACGTTGGGCATTTCAACCAGCTGAGGATTAATGGCATTGGTGGTTAGAAATATCCTCCGATTTGCTTTAACATATAAACCGGGCGATGGATTCTGCGATATAACTGAACCCGGTTCCCGAGTCATAATGTAAACCGAATCAGAAATCTCGATTCGTATTCTTTTTTGTTTTGCCAATGCAATGGATTGTTGCTTGTTAAGCCCAGTAAAGTCGGGAACAGGAAATCCCTGCCCGTGCCTTGTAAAAACATGCAGAAAGAGGAAGAAGACTAAACCGGCAACCAAAACAATAGCAATGGCTAGCAGTGGGGTTTTTATAAACGGGTTTTTAAGGAAATTTATCAGGAGAGATTTGATTTTATCAATCATAGAGTTGATTTTTGAAAGTTAGGTTAAACAACAGAGAACACTACTTCAGGCAACAAAATTAGAATTTTATGGCGAATGTCGAACCCTTAGGGGGGATTAAATATTTTTATCAAAACATTTGCATGAATTATTGGTAAGCTCGGTCTGGCTTTGAGTCAAGCCTTAACTGTTGTAATGCCAATTATTGTTTCATTGGGTAATATTTTGCTTGCTTGGAGATATTATTAATAATAAAAAAAGCCTGACTTTTTATCAGGCCTGAGTGGTACCCGGAGCCGGGATCGAACCGGCACAGCCGCAATGGCCACAGGATTTTAAGTCCTGCGTGTCTACCAATTCCACCATCCGGGCCCAAAAACTAAGAACGTATAGTAAAAAAGCGGAGGATATCCGCTTTTTTTATTGCTTTTGAGCGGAAAACGAGACTCGAACTCGCGACCCCGACCTTGGCAAGGTCGTGCTCTACCAACTGAGCTATTTCCGCAAAAGGTACCTCAAACGAGATTGCAAAAATATATCAATATTGATTATCTCCCAAAAAAATGATTATTTTTTTACAATCTAACCCGAAAATAAAATGAGAAATACTGCTTATGAGGTATTTAAAGTACAATATTACCATGTTTTCTGGGTGGTTGCTGCTGACTCTTGTTTCTGGTTAGCTCTAGTGCCTGAATCAGCTTTGCCCTTGTTTGTTTTGGATAGATTATCTCATCAATATAGCCCAATTCGGCTGCTTTATAAGGGTTTGCTAAAGTTTCACGGTAGTTTTCAATTAATTCCTGGCGTTCATCTTCTGTAGAAAACTTATTTCGGTAAATAATATTTACCGCCCCTTCGGGTCCCATTACCGCAATTTCCGCGGTTGGATATGCATAGTTAACATCGGCACCTACCTGTTTGCTTGACATTACGCAATAGGCTCCGCCATATGCTTTCCTTGTTATCACCGTTATTTTTGGCACTGTAGCTTCTGAGTAAGCGTAAAGTAGCTTTGCCCCATGTTTGATAATGCCATTTGTTTCCTGAGTAACACCGGGAAGAAAACCGGGTACGTCAACAAATGTGATTAATGGAATGTTAAATGCATCGCAGAATCGGATGAAACGGGCTCCCTTTATCGATGAATCTATGTCGAGTACACCAGCCAGATGGTTTGGCTGGTTGGCAACAATGCCAACGGTTTGTCCTGCCATACGCCCAAAACCAACAACGATATTCTTGGCAAAGTGGGGTTGTACCTCAAGAAAATTTTTGTCGTCGAGCACTCCAAGGAGTAAATCCTTGATGTCGTAAGGTTTGTTTGGATCGGCAGGTACGATTTTTTGCAGATCTTCATCTTCTCGTAAGGAGGAATCGGTGGTGGGGATCAATGGTACGTCCTCCATGTTGTTGGAGGGTAAGAATCCAATCAACTCTCTGATTAGCATAAGTGCCAGCTCATCGTTGTCGGAAACAAAATGAGCAACGCCACTTTTTGTGTTATGGGTAGTGGCTCCTCCTAGTTCATCCTTGGTAACATCTTCGTGGGTAACCGCTTTAATCACATCGGGACCTGTAACAAACATGTAGCTGGTATCCTTTACCATAACGATAAAATCGTTGAGGGCGGGGGAGTAGACTGCGCCACCGGCGCAGGGTCCCATAATGCAAGTTATTTGTGGAATAACACCCGAACTGCGAACGTTGTTATAGAAGATTTCGGCATAGCCTGCAAGGCTTTGAACGCCTTCCTGAATACGAGCTCCCCCCGAATCATTAAGCCCAATTATGGGAGCACCCATTTTCAGCGCCATGTTTTGTAGCTTAATGATCTTATCGGCATTGGCACGACTTAAAGTTCCTCCAAAAACGGTGAAGTCGTAGGCATAAACATACACTATCGTGCCATCGATTTTACCGTAACCGGTAATCACTCCATCACCTGAGATTTTTGTCTTTTCCATTCCAAACTCGTGAGAACGATGGGTTACAAGTTTATCTATTTCACTGAAAGTGTTGGGATCAAGCAGTTGCTGAATTCGTTCCCTTGCCGTCATTTTCCCGGCATCGTGCTGCTTTTGAATACGTTCCATTCCAGCACCTTGCTCTGCATCCCTAATCTTTTGTTCAAAGAGAGTATACTTTTTTTCTAGATTATCCATTTTTGTTGGAGTTAATGGATTAACGGTTTATAAGATATATGGTTAACTTCGATCCCTAAGAATCGTGGTTCAGCATAAAAAATGGTTTGAATTTGTGCCAATGTTGAAATTTTAATCATCAAAGGGCAATAAAAAATCAAATAATGCGGTTTAGGTTATTCTATTTCTATTAGCGGTTGGTTACCTGCAATGGAATCACCTTCGTTCACAAAAATCCTTTTTATCTTACCATCGATTGAAGAACGATATTCACTTTCCATCTTCATGGCCGAGATAACGATAACAGTATCACCTTTGGACACGTTATCTCCCTCTTTTACAGGTATTTTAACAACTTTTCCGGGCATTGGTGTTGTGATTATTTTTTCTGCAGAGTCAATGCTATCCTTATTCCTGCTTTGTTGGTATCTACTCTGTGCATCAATAATCTCAACATCATGAGAGGAACTGTATGTGTTTACGAAGTAATGTTTAGGGCCAACTCCCGGTATCATCTCTATGTTATATGATTTACCTTCGTGAATAATTGAGTAAACACCATCCTCGACCATGATAATATCAACATTGTACTCAATACCATCCACATCAATGATTGCCTTAGTACCATCACGTTTAATCAATTGCACTCGGGCATTTCTATTCCCAATTTTAATATCTAGTGCCATGATTCAGCTAAATTCTTTGAAGTGCTTTTTTCAACCCGTACTCTTTCCACTTGTAATTATCACCATTTCGGTAAATTGAAAAGTCGCCCATGGCTACCTTTTCGATCTTTAAGATGTAATCGAAATATGCTGCAATTATTGCAATATCAGAGCAAACCGAATTTTCTTCGGTTTGCTCTGATAGCAATTCGTCCTTATGCTTATCGATGAAGTGAGTATCGTAAACACCATTTCGAAAATCCTCATTGAGCATTATGCGCTCAAGAAATTTTGTTGATGTTTTTACACCTGTAATCTTATATTCAAAGAGCGCTCTACGCATCCTATCAATTGCTTCGTGGCGAGTTCTACCCCATGAAATTACCTTGCTGATCATTGGGTCGTAAAACATGGGGATCTCGTAACCCTCATACACATATCCATCGGTTCTGATTCCTAGCCCATTGGGCTCGCTGATATGGCGTATTATCCCTGGGCTTGGCATAAAATTTTTGAATGGATCCTCGGCTGACACCCTGCATTCGATGGAGTGTCCATGCTGGTGTACTTCTTCTTGTTTAAACGATAGAGGCTTCCCCGATGCAATCAGGATTTGTTCCTTTACCAGATCAATTCCTGTGGTCCGCTCAGTTATGGGGTGTTCAACCTGTAAGCGGGTGTTCATTTCGAGGAAATAAAAATTGCGATTGGAATCTACCAAAAACTCAATGGTACCTGCACCCTCGTAGTTTACAGCCTTTGCTGCCGCTACAGCTGCATTGCCCATTTGTTCTCTAAGTTCAGAGGTAAGAAAGGGTGATGGAGTTTCCTCTACAACTTTCTGGTGACGACGCTGTACGGAACATTCCCTCTCGAAAAGGTGAACGGTATTCCCGAATTTATCAGCTAAAATCTGAAATTCAATGTGATGAGGCGAATCGATATACTTTTCTACGTATACAGTGTTGTTGCCAAAAGCCGACTGAGCTTCGGATTGTGCCATATTTATGGCTGAGACCAGTTCGGAATCGTTTCGAACAAGCCGCATACCTTTTCCGCCACCCCCTGCAGATGCTTTTATGATGATAGGTAAGCCAATTTCCTCTACAATTTTTCGAACGCTATTCGCATCGGAAATACTTTGTTCCGTCCCGGGAACAACCGGAACACCAGCCCTGATCATGGTTTGCCGTGCGGTTATCTTATCGCCCATTGTAACGATTGACTGCCACGAAGGACCAATAAATATAATTCCCATTTCGTTGCACCTATGGGCAAAATCAGCATTTTCTGAAAGAAATCCGTAACCAGGGTGAACCGCATCGGCTTTACTCTTGAGTGCCACAGACAAAATTTTTTCTGCATCAAGGTAACTTTCGTTCGAGGGTGAAGCGCCAATGTGGTAGGCTTCGTCGGCGTACCTAACATGCATTGCGGTACGGTCGGCGTCGGAGTAAACAGCAACAGTTTTAATGCCTAACTCACGGCAGGAGCGGATAACGCGCACAGCAATCTCGCCCCTATTTGCAATAAGAACCTTTTTAATCATATGCCCCAGATAAATTAGTCCCAACTAAATATCGGGGCAAATATAAAGGCTTTTTGTGTTATATAGCAGAAAAACTCAAAAAAAAATATGTTGTATAGCAGCAAAAATGATTGCATGCAATTGAATGTTAATCAATTGCGATGTTGATAAATTATTTTAAACGAAGGTTTAATGATAGTTTATGGAAGCATTGACATTATTGAGAAATTGGACAAGTATTTATTTTTCTAAAGACCAGTTATTCTTTTGATATCGTTGAGTTTATTGAGAGCTTCGATGGGGGTAAGGTTATTGACATCGAGTTTTACAAGTTGGTCTCGAATCTGCTTGAGAACTGGATCGTCGAGTTGGAAAAAGCTGAGTTGATAACCCTCCCTTTGCTTGCCAAGATCAGGTCCGGGTTTTGTAATTTTTTGGTTTTGTGGATTGCGCTCCAGCTCCTTGAGCACTTCGTTGGCCCTTTTCACCACGCTGGGTGGCATGCCTGCCATACGTGCAACGTGAATGCCAAAACTATGAGCACTGCCTCCAGGAATCAACTTTCGAAGGAAAATAACCTTATTATCCAGTTCCTTAATGGATACATTGTAGTTTTTAATACGAGAAAAGGCCCCTTCCATCTCATTGAGCTCGTGATAGTGTGTGGCAAAGAGGGTTTTTGCCTTTCCGCCAGGATGTTCGTGGATATATTCGGTCATTGCCCAGGCAATGGATATACCATCGTAGGTGGATGTGCCTCGGCCAATCTCATCCAGAAGTATCAAACTTCTCTCCGAGATATTGTTCAGGATGCTGGCAGCCTCGAGCATCTCCACCATAAATGTCGATTCTCCCAGTGAGATATTATCGGAAGCGCCAACCCTTGTGAAAATCTTATCAACAACACCAATTTTTACGGCTTTTGCAGGGACAAAGGATCCTATCTGCGTAAGCAAAACAATGAGAGCCGTTTGCCTTAACAGCGCTGATTTTCCAGACATATTAGGACCAGTAATAATTACTATCTGCTGGTTGGTAGTATCAAGATAGGTATCGTTGGTGATATAATCTTCTCCTATGGGCAACATCCTTTCGATAACAGGATGCCGTCCTTCTTTAATCTCAATGGTAAGAGAATCGTTCACCTCTGGCTTACAGTAGTTGTATTCAGTGGCGCAAGTTGAAAACGATAGAAGACAATCGATTTGCGCTACCAGGTTGGCATTAAGTTGGATAGATGCAATATACTCCGAGAGACTGAAAACCAGCTGTTCGAAGAGTTGCTGCTCAATGGTTATAACCTTTTCCTCTGCACCCAGTATTTTCGATTCGTACTCTTTCAGTTCTTCTGTAATGTAACGTTCGGCTGATACTAGGGTTTGTTTACGAATCCACTCGGGGGGAACTTTTTCCTTATGGGTATTCCTTACCTCAATGTAATATCCAAAAACATTGTTGAAACTTACTTTAAGGGAGGGTATGCCAGTTCGTTCCGATTCGCGTTGTTGAAGATTGAGGAGGTATTCTTTTCCCGAATGCATGATCTGCCTCAGCTCATCCAACTCAGCACTAACACCTTCTGCAATCACATTCCCTTTGTTTAAAAGTGCTGGTGGATCATGTACAACCTCCTTTTCAATACGATCGCGTATTCGAGAGCAGAGGTTGATTTGTTCGCCAATACGTTGCAGGGTAGGTTCATCTGATTTTTCGCAGATATCTTTTATGGGAACCAACGCAAGTAGGGCATTCTTTAGACTTATCATTTCGCGGGGAGAAATGCGACCAACGGCGGCTTTTGAGATAATTCGTTCCAAATCCCCTATCTCTCTTATATGATCCTTTACAGGTCCCATTATATCTGAATGCGAAATGAAGAACTCAACCACATTCAACCTTTCGTTGATCGGCTTGATATCCTTTAGCGGCAAAGCAACCCATTTCTTTAGCAACCTGCCACCCATGGGCGAAAGGGTTTTATCGATAATATCCACTAGAGTTTTGGCGCCTTCATTCACTGTGTGGAACAGCTCCAGATTACGCATGGTAAACTTGTCGAGCCATACGTATTTGTCTTCGTCGAGTCGAGAAATGGATGTTATATGCTTTACCTGATGATGCTGGGTTAGGTCAAGATAGTAAAGTGCTGCACCTGCAGCAATAACTCCCAGTCGTATGCCATCGATACCGAATCCTTTAAGGCTAGCCGTTTGGAAATGATTAAGCAACTTTTCACGAGCTCCATCCTCATTGTATGCCCAGTCGTCAAACTTATAAACATAGAACCTTGATCCGAATTGCTCAGTAAATTCGCGGTATAGAGATCGCTCGACGAGTACCTCCTTGGGATTGAAGTTGGTCAACAGCTTGTCAATATAATCGAATGTTCCCTCTGCTGCATAGAACTCACCTGTTGAAATATCAAGAAAGGCAACGCCTGCGTACTTCTTATCGAGATGGATGCTGGCTAGAAAATTATTTTCCTTTTTTTCTAAAACATTATCGTTGAATGATACTCCGGGGGTTACCAATTCAGTAATTCCACGTTTGACAATGGTTTTGGCCATTTTTGGGTCTTCAAGCTGTTCGCAGATTGCCACTCGCTGTCCCGCCCTAACCAATCTTGGTAGGTATGTATCGAGTGCGTGATGTGGAAAACCAGCAAGTTCAACGAACGAAGCAGCCCCATTTGCCCTTCGGGTTAAAGTAATGCCAAGAATCTCAGAGGTTTTTATTGCATCCTCGCTAAATGTTTCATAGAAATCACCCACCCTGAATAAGAGGATTGCATCGGGATGCTTACGCTTTATGGCGTTATACTGCTTCATGAGTGGTGTTTCGACCACATAACCATCTGATATCAATGCATTATATTTTTGATAAGTGCAAAAATATGAAATACTATATTAAGGGGTAATTTTTTTAGAAGATTAAAACAAATAAGTCGATAAGTATCAGATAGTCAGCAGAATAATTTATTAACATTGAGTTGAGAAATTGATAAATTATGAACTAAAAGCGTAGTGAAAAAATTTTTAAAATGAATAAGAATTATTAAATTTGATGCTTAAAAATAAAGATATGGAAATATCGCAAAGAATAATGGTGGTTGAAGACTCAGATTTTAATCAGCTTATCGCCGAATCGTTTCTCAAGGCATGGGGATATAAACCTGTTGCCTTTCAGAATGCTATAGATGCCCTGACAGCATTAAAGAAAGAGAAGTTTGAATTGATTCTGCTCGATTTGATGATGCCCAAGATGGATGGCTTTGAGTTCCTTAGCCAACTTCAAAAGCGTAAAGATAAAACTCCTGTTATAGTTATTTCAGCACTTACCGAACTTGAACACATTAACCGAGCCATGGGGTTGGGTGCAGTTGACTACATTACAAAGCCATATGATTCAAGTAAATTGAAGGATAAAATTGCTAAGCTGTTAAATCAACAGGAGTAGTTTATCATTTCAATTAAGCCTTTTTTTTCTGCTAATTCTGAGGGATGGTTAAATTATTCAGGAAAAACTTTTTTAGTATTATCCCTTTTGTTTTTTACGCATTCCTTTTACTTTTTCGTTAGTTCAAACTAAATTTGCAACCCATTAATAAGGTTATCAAATGAGTTTACAGTGTGGAATTATTGGAATTGCCAATGTTGGTAAAAGCACCATCTTCAACTGCATGTCGAGTACAAAGGCAGAGGCAAGCGGTTTCTCGTTCAGCAATAAAACAAACCTAAGCATTATAAATGTCCCCGACGAACGGCTTAAGGAGTTGAACAAGTATCAGGTAACGGAACGAATAGTAAATGCCACCGTCGAAATAGTTGATATTCCAGGATTAACAAAGAGTGCTGGGCGCTCCGACAAGGGCGCAAATCAGTTTCTTGCAGATATTCGCAATTGCGATGCACTTATCCATGTACTTCGTTGCTTTGATGATGCCAACCTTTCTCATGTTGATGGCTCGGTGAATCCGGTTAGGGACATTGAGACCGTTAACCTTGAGTTGCAGATTAAGGATTTAGAATCTGTGGAGAAGAAAATTGTAAGGTTAGAGAAATTGGTTAAGGTTGGCGATAAGGATGCAAAGCATGGTTTGGAAGTACTTAATAAGTATAAGGAGCATTTGGAGTCGTTTAAGAATGCCTCTTCAGCACCAGTTAGCGATGAGGATAAAAAGTATATAGCAGACCTTTTTTTACTGTCAACCAAACCGATAATCTATGTATGTAATGTAGATGAAGCATCGGCAGTAAGTGGAAATACTTACGTTGAAAAGGTTAGAGAATTCCTTAAGGATGAGCAAACCGAGATACTGATCATAGCTGGTAAGGTTGAGGCAGATATTGCCGAACTCGACGATGAGAACGATCGTATGGAGTTTTTGAAAGAGGTTGGCTTACTGGAACCCGGCGTGAATAAATTGATTCGTGCGGCATACACGTTGCTTAATTTGGAAACCTTTTTCACTGTTGGGCCAAAGGAAATCAGGGCTTGGACCATTACTAAGGGAATGAGTGCTCCACAAGCCGCTGGAGTTATCCATAGCGATTTGGAACGTGGTTTTATTCGTGCAGAAGTAATGAAGTATATCGATTTTGTAACTTTGGGTTCAGAACATGCCTGTAAGGAAAAGGGAAAGCTTAGTGTTGAAGGGAAGAATTACGTGGTTGCCGATGGTGATATACTGCATATTCGCTTTAATGTATAGCCTTTTTTAAAATTTTAATAGAATTTTTTTAAATTGAAACCACTTGTTTCAATTTTTCATTTACATTTGCAATGCCATTAGTTGCAAAAACAGAATGAAGATTACTACCCTCATACCATTCTTTGCGGTCTAGCCCCTAAGGCATAGCCTGTTGCAATTATTTCCCGTCCTCAAAGGACATGTTTTTCAAATCAACATTTTTTTACTAACAACTTAATTTTTGGAGGAATTACTATGAAAACAATTACTGTTTTTACCCAAGTGGTGACTTTTATTGTCCCAGCACAGTCAATTAAATTGGCGAACAGAGAAGATGAACATTATTGTAAACAACGAAAACGAAAACGAAAACGAAATGTACCATAATAGATACCAATCACAGTTACATAAACTAAAAAGGCTTTTCCACGAAATACGAGAAGCCATAGCCGGCTCTGAATACGACTACACATCCTTAAGCCTTCGCAAGGCACTTATACTCCTATCCATCCCCATGGTGCTCGAAATGCTCATGGAGTCGGTTTTCGTAATCTTCGACATTTACTTTGTTTCAAAACTTGGCGCCGAGGCGGTATCCATTATGGGGCTTACCGAATCGTTGCTTACCCTGGTTTATGCTTTTGGCATAGGTTTCGCCATATCAGCCACAGCCATTGTATCGCGTCGTATAGGCGAAAAGGAACCCCGCAAAGCAAGTCATGCTGCTGTTCAGGCACTATTGGTAACAATTACCTTTTCGGCAACCATAGCAATAGCTGGGTTATTGTTTAGCGATGATTTACTCCGGTTAATGGGTGCCTCGGAGGGATCAATTCGTAGTTATTCAGGCTATACCCGATGGATGCTTGTAGGAAACGCAACCATAATTTTGCTATTTGTGCTGAACGGAATTCTACGCGGTGCAGGCGATGCTGCCATTGCTATGCGGGTACTATGGCTTGCTAACTTCATCAACGTTGTACTCGATCCTATGCTGATTTTTGGACTAGGACCATTTCCCCAGTTGGGAATTGAGGGTGCTGCCATTGCAACCAATTGCGGAAGAGGGATAGGAGTTCTATATCAGCTTTACAGCCTGATATTTGGGACAAGGAGTAGATTAAGGTTTGCTATTCGGGATCTAGTTCCGAATATGCCTCAGATCAAGACTTTTCTGAAACTTTCGTATGCAGGGATTTTTCAGTTGCTCATTGCTACAACGAGTTGGATCGGATTGGTTAGGATTATCTCCTCATTCGGAAGTATATCTGTTGCAGGTTATACAGTTGGATTAAGGATAATGATATTTGCAATGCTTCCAGCATCGGGTATAAGCAATGCTGCAGCAACTCTTATGGGTCAGAATTTGGGCGCAAAAAATCCGCAAAAAGCAGAGCGATCGGTTTGGGTATCGGGTTTAGTTAATGCAATTTTTATGGGTATAACCGGATTGATCATTTTGCTAATACCCGATTCTATCATCAGTATTCTAACCGACGACCCTTTGGTTATAGCAAAGGGTGCTGATTGCATGCGAATTATGAGCATTGGATTTGTTGCGTATGGATTCGGAATGGTTGTGGTACATTCACTAAACGGAGCAGGGGATACCTTCTCTCCGATGATAATTAATCTTTTTTGTTTTTGGCTTTTTGAAATACCATTAGCTTATTTTTTTGCAATACATTTGGGAATGAACGAGAGAGGGGTTTACTATGCGATAGTTATTGCTGAAACTTGCATGACATTAACTGCTATTCTGGTATTCAGAAGAGGAAAGTGGAAAATGCAAAAAGTATAGATACTGTAATACTTTGGGAGAATCTAATAATTTTTGTTGATTAGGTTCTCCCTCTATATTTTGCAATATGTTCTATAAAAGCCCAGCATCCTTTAATATCTTTTCCATCTCCTTTTGAAGAATCATGGCTGCGGTTTTTGCAGCTCCGGCAAAACGCATCGACCTATCAGCATAAATAATGGCACGAGCTGAGTTCACCAGTAAACCACATTTGCTATTGAGCCCATGCTTTGCCACCTCACTTAGGCTTCCTCCTTGTTCTCCCACTCCGGGAACAAGTAAGAAATGATCGGGTACTAATTTTCTGACATTTGCAAGCATGTCAGATCGGGTGGCACCAACTACAAACATCATGTTATTTTCTGTTCCCCAGTGAATCGATTTGGAAATAATCTCCTCATATAAGTACTTACCTGTATCGGCGTTTTTAATTATCTGGAAATCATCGTAGCTGCTGTTGGATGTTAGGGCAAGAAGAATAGCCCACTTATTATTGTGGCGCAAAAAGGGTTCAACCGTGTCATGTCCCATGTATGGTGAAAGGGTTATGGCATCGAAGTTAAATGTTTTAAAAAAAGCATCGGCATACATTTTTGCTGTGTTGGCAATGTCGCCACGCTTAGCGTCGGCAATGGTGAAGATGTTGGGGTGATTTTTTTTGATGTAGCTAACGGTTTTGTAAAGGGTGTTCCACCCTGCTGCACCTCGATGTTCGTAGAAGGCTAGATTAGGCTTATAGGCTACAACGTATTCTGCTGTGGCATCAATGATCACCTTGTTGAACTCAAAAACAGGATCATGCTTAGTGAGGAGTAGTTCGGGTATCTTGGCAATATCACTGTCGAGGCCAATGCATAGGAAACTACGCTTGCTGCGTATTTGGTCGAAGAGTTGCTGTGCGTTCATTGCAAAACATTTATAATTATAATAAGATTGTTCGCTCAACAAAAAATAATTCCTTGTGGGAAAAAGGTTTCAAATTCCTTTTCTTACACTTCGCTCATTTTCAGCCTTTCGGCATTTTCGGCTAACTGTAGCTTTTCAATCACCTCATCCAAATCGCCATCGATAATTGCTGACAGGTTGTATAAAGTAAGGTTTATTCTGTGATCGGTTACCCTACCCTGAGGGTAGTTGTAGGTACGAATTTTTGCTGATCGATCGCCAGTGGAAACCATGGTTTTTCGTTTGGACGAAATTTCGTCAAGGTACTTTTGGTATTCCAGGTTGTAAAGCCTTGTTCTTAGCTCTGCCAACGCCTTGTCAAAATTTTTAATCTGCGATTTTTGATCCTGACACTGTACTACAATGCCCGATGGTATGTGTGTTAAGCGGATTGCAGAATAGGTAGTATTTACGCTTTGCCCACCGGGTCCCGATGAGCAGAATGTATCCTTGCGTATATCTTCCATTTTCAGGTCTATGTCAAACTCTTCTGCCTCGGGCAGCACAGCTACCGTTGCTGCTGATGTGTGAACACGGCCTTGGGTTTCGGTTTGAGGAACTCGCTGTACGCGGTGCACCCCCGATTCGTACTTTAGAATTCCATAGACACCTTTCCCTTTTACGCTGAGTACTATTTCCTTATATCCACCTACTGTTCCTTCGGAAAAATGGGATACTTCAAATTTCCACCCCTTGTTTTCTATGTATTTAGAGTACATCCTGAAAAGGTCGCCTGCAAATATGCTGGCCTCATCCCCGCCAGTGCCTGCTCGTATTTCGAGCACTGCGTTTTTGCTGTCCTGAGGATCGGCAGGAACAAGCAGAAGTTTAATATCCATTTCTAGTTTTTCCTGTTCTTCCTCAAGAGATTCGATCTCCATCCTTGCCATTTCTCGCATCTCCTCGTCCTTTTCTGTATTAAGCATACTTTTGGCAGATTCAATGTTGCTCAGGATATTTTTATACCTATCATAAGATTCCACTAAAGGCTCCAAATCGCGGTACTCCTTATTAAGACTAACATATCTTTTCATATCCGACATTACCATCGGATCAGTAATTTGCTGTCCAATTTCCTCGAACTTACGTCGAAGCCCTTCAAGTTTGCTTAGTATTGTATTGTTGCTCATATATTAATTAAAATTGCTGCAAATTTAGCACTTTTATTCTGGATTTCTAAAGCAATGAAATGATATAGATAGAAAATTAAAAGTCCCACTTAGGTAAACCTATGTGGGACTTTTTTTGCTGGTGGTGCCACCGGGAATCGAACCAGGGACACACGGATTTTCAGTCCGTTGCTCTACCAACTGAGCTATGGCACCAGCATTTTTTGCGGTGCAAATATAAACGTTTTTTCTTTACTCCAAAACACAAAGCAACCATTTTGTCAATTTTTTTTTAAAGGTGTTATTTAAACTAGGTCATTCATTAATCTCAAATTAACTAAACACTTTTAAATAATATTTACCTTATATTTGGTTAACCATTAATTACAATTATTATGAAGATAAAAATATACATGCTTGCGGTAGCCATAATTTTAACTACAACTCACATTTTGCAAGCTCAAAATGAACCCGATACCACTCAGAAATGCAGGGTACTAATAGATAACATATCTGTATTGTATAAAGGGGGGTGTAAAGATGGATTGGCTCATGGTAATGGGATTGCAGTTGGTGTAGATAAGTATGATGGTAAATTTAAAAAAGGACTTCCACACGGTTTTGGAACATATACAAAGCCAACAGGCGAAAGATTTGATGGATATTTCAAGGAAGGGAAAAAACATGGGAAAGGTAAGTACTCATTTAGGTTCAATGGCAGAGATTCCACATTCAATGGTTACTGGAAAAACGATTCGTTAATAAAAATTATTATACCTCCAAACTATAAAGTTGATAAGAATATCAACGTAACCCGATATTCAGTTCAAAAAATGAGCAATGAGAATAGGGTTATGTTTTCGTTCCTTCAAAATGGAGTTCAGAACACAACTATTTCAAATTTTCATCTGAATTCAAGTAAAGGAACGCCTGTTACTATTGGAAGTAAACAAGGTTTTGAAAATATTGAATTCCCGGTTACTTGTAGGGTTACATATATCACATTTAACTCTTTAAGGACAACTACACTAAGAGTTGAGTTTGAGGTAACCATTAACCAGCCAGGCGATTGGGTAGTTACCCTTCACAATTAATGATATTGAGATCATATTTTATTATTCCTTATCTGTTTGTTCAATCGGTACAATTGAATTAGGTTTGCAAATTAATTTATTACCCAATGGAGTTTGAACTGCAAACATTGCATAATGGTATTCGTGTTGTCCATTTACATACAACATCACCTGTGGCATACTGCTGCATGATGATCAATGCAGGAACACGAGATGAACTGGAGGATGAGCATGGTTTAGCACATTTTATTGAGCATGTTATTTTTAAGGGTACTCGAAAACGCAAAGCTTTTCATGTGATGAGTCGCCTAGAGGATGTGGGAGGCGAGCTAAATGCATACACTACAAAGGAAGAAACGGTTGTTCATGCCACTTTTCTTAAACAAGATTTTCACCGGGCGGTGGAACTAATTGCCGACATACTGTACCGATCAACCTTTCCCGATAAGGAATTGCAGCGAGAGAAAGAGGTGATCTTAGATGAGATCAATTCATATAAGGATTCTCCTTCGGAGCTTATTTTCGATGATTTTGAGGAGCTGATCTACCCAAACCACCCCTTCGGAAGGAATATACTTGGATCAAAGAAATGCCTCAAAAGATTTGGTCGAAGTGATATTCTTCGCTTCATGGAACATACTTACAACACAGATCAAATGGTTTTTTGTTCGGTGGGTAATATTCCGATGAACAGAGTAAAAAAGTTGGCTGAAAGGTACTTTGGCCCCATTCAACCGAATCCAAGATTAACTCAACGTGCTCCAATTTCTGATTATTTTGTACAGAGCGTAACGAAAAAGAAAAACACGTATCAGCAGCATTGTATTGTTGGTTGTGCAACATATAATCTTTTGCATCCTACAAGGATTGGCTTACACTTGCTAAACAATATTTTGGGAGGTCCCGGTTTAAACTCTCGATTAAACTTAAGCCTTAGGGAAAGAAAGGGCTATGCTTACAACGTGGAATCGACATACACACCATACTCCGACACAGGGTTATTCAGCATATACTTTGGGAGCGATAGGGTAAATTTTGATAAATCATTGGCACTTCTTCATCAGGAGTTAAATAAATTAAGAACGACTAAACTGGGAGTTCTCCAGCTCTTCAAGGCTAAACGTCAGCTTATTGGTCAGTTAGCAATAGCCATAGAAAACAGTGAAGTGCTTATGCTCAATGTTGCGCGAAGCATTTTAATTTATAACACATTTGATACCATTGAGGCAATAAGTTCGAGGATTGAGAGCATTTCATCCTCTGAGTTAATGGATATTGCCAATGAAGTTTTTGCAAGTGATAATCTTTCAACTTTGATCTATAAATAGATGGAAGCTAGTAATTACTACTCTCACGAGCTTGAAGAGTACATCAGTCAACACACTTCGCCGGAGGATGAAGTGCTCTATGAGCTCAACAGGCATACACATTTAACAGCATATCATCCCAGAATGCTTTGCGGACAAATGCAAGGGAAACTGCTTGAGTTAATTTGTAAGATGATCAATCCACTGCATGTCCTAGAAATTGGTACGTTTACGGGTTACTCTTCAATTTGCATTGCCCGTGGTTTGCCGGGCAAAGGACATTTACATACCATTGAGGTTAATGACGAGATAACAGAACAAACCCTTGAATTCTTTTCCAAGGCTGGGGTGAAAAACCTGATAACCCTTCATGTTGGGGATGCATTGAAGATTATTCCAACTCTTGATGAACTTTTTGAAATGGTTTTTATTGATGGTGATAAAAGAGAATACCCTCAATACCTTCAGGCTATTTTGCCTAAGGTAAAAGTTGGTGGTTTTATTTTAGCCGACAACGTTTTGTGGGGGAGTAAAGTTTTGGATAAAGAAGCCTGCGATGACTATACTAATGGTGTAAGAGATTTTAATCTTATGATTGCCAATAACAGTAAACTAGAAAAAGTTTTTTTACCCCTTCGCGATGGACTAATGATTGCAAGAAAGATAGAATAGTTGTAATTAGAATTTTAAATAGTAAAAAATACAACAGCATCTTTTTTGAACTAAATAGCTTATAAGCTGTTTAGTAGATGAAAAAATAAGCATTATGGCAACATACAGCATCAAAGAGATGTCAATACTTTCAGGTGTGAAACCTCATACCATTAGGATTTGGGAGAAGAGATATAACCTTTTCTCGCCACAGCGAACCGATACAAATATTCGCCGATACAATGATGATGATCTTAAGCTAATGCTAAATGTATCTCTGTTGCTTTCCATGGGATATAAAATAAGCAGAATAGCTAAGTTGTCGGATGTTGAAATACGAAGTATTATTCAAAAGGAAAACAGTCATACCCTAACACCCCCTTTGCCCGAAACACTTTTTAATTCGGCAATGGAAATTAATGAGATAGAATTCTCTAGGAAAATCGAAGAAACGATAAGCGCAAGAGGTTTTGAGTGGACATTCGAGAATATGTTGGTTCCATTTCAGAAAAGGATGGGGTTGCTGTGGCAAGCAGGTACAATTACTCCTGCTCAGGAACATTTTGCCTCAAATATTATTAGGGATAAAATAATCAAACATACCAATTCTCTTCCTGATCCAATTAGTGGAAATTCAAGTATTTTATTCTTTTTACCTGAGGGTGAATTTCATGAAATCGGATTGCTGTACTTCAATTATATTGCCAGAAAAGAAGGATTAAACTCTGTTTACTTAGGTCAAACGGTGCCATTAAATGATATTCTTGATCTAAAAGGGAAAAAAGATTTTGCCGGTGTTTTTACTACAATTACCATATCAATTTCAAGGGAGGAAATAGCCTCAATGTTTGGAGCAATAAGGAAAAATTTTCCTAATGCGAAGATAATGGCAACAGGTTTGCAACTTGAGTTTGACCCCAGCCTTCTTCCTAAAGGAGTTGAAATGGTTAGATCCTCCAGTCAATTTAAGGAATATCTTAAAAAAATAATTAAAAAATAGCACTGCACTCCCTCCTTATGTCGTTAAATATTTAATAATTCTAACAGAATTGTTTAAATTGGCATCCGTCAATTTATTGATAAGTTTAATCTGTTTAAGCATTAATTATATGAATATCAGACGGCTATTTATCTATTTGTTGGTTATACTAAGCATGCTAAGTTGTTCCAACGATACCCATAAAGCTTTAGTGAAGTTACAGGATTTGGAATCTTCGAGGCCAAAGATTCTTCTTATGAATCCTACAGTTAGAAACTTAAAAACTTTTACCTACCTTATCGAAGAGGGAATTTTTCCCTTACCTGAAAATTATCAAGTTATTGGGGTTTTTCACAAACAGGGAGATTATAATTTTAAGCAGTCGGTTAATTTTATTGAAAATGAACAGTTGGAAAGGATTAATCTCATTGAGATTAGCCCTGAACTAACCTCCGAATCACTTTATCAGTTCAACGAATGTAGCTTATTATTCAAGGAATTATTTAACATATCTGAGGGTATCATCTTTTTGGGTGGCCCTGATATTCCCCCTTCAACTTATGGCAGAAACACCAATCTCTTAACCGAAATAACAGATATTCACAGACATTATCTTGAAATATCATTTCTTTACCATCTGCTGGGAGGATATCAGGATTCATCGTATAAACCCTTGCTTAATGAAAACCCCAAATACAGAGTTTTGGGTATTTGCCTTGGCATGCAAAGCATGAACGTGGCTACCGGAGGGACAATGACACAGGATATACCTTCAGAATTATATGGATTGAATCAAGTTGAACAGGTATTATCAATGGATATTGACAGCCAACACCGAAACTACCATGCAAACTTTGGAACTGACAAGAATTTGATTTGGGGTAGTTTTCATCGAATTAAATTTGAATCAAATAGTATTTTTGATAGTTTGAATAGTTTTAGGTCAACATTACCAAATGTTTGGAGTAGCCATCACCAGTGCATTGATGCATTGGGAAAGGAAATCATTCCTGTGGCTTGGTCAATGGATGGCAAAATAATCGAGGGCGTTACCCATTCTGAATTCCCCAATGTAATTGGCGTTCAGTTTCATCCAGAGATACCTGCTCTCTATAAACCCGATGAAAAGTTGAAACAGCATCCTAACACAGAAGCTGAACTTTCATACAACGATATGTTTACAGATGGCGGAGGAGAGTCTTTTCATCGTGCCTTCTGGCAGCATTTTGGTGAAAAATTTTAATGTTAGATGACACCTTTTTAACAAATCAACTCCTTCTTTGTATAAAAAATAATCTCTCTTATAATCAGTTGGTTTTTTAAATATTATCATATTGAAATTGTAACGCTTCAAAAGCCAAATTCGTAAAAAAAAGAGATTTCTATTTCAACGTAAACAAATAGCTTATAACTTTGGCATTCTCACAATTCTTTCATTTCATAAATCTAATAACCTTATTAATTAATAATGAAACGTCTTTTTATTCTTTTAACCATTTTAATCCTTTCACATTTACAATATCATTTAAATGCCCAGGAATATTACATAAAATTTTCTGAAAACGATAAGGATAAAGTTAATACTGTTGTTACCCGATCAGTATCTATCGACAGGATAGACAATGGAATTATTTACGCTTATGCAAACAAGAATGAGCTGGGAAAGATAAAGTCCTTAGGTTATTTTCCTGAAATGCTTCCACATCCCTCCTCAGAACCCAAAGCCCTTACAATGGCAACTACCATTGCCCAGATGGCCAATTGGGATCGTTACCCCACGTATGAGGTGTATAGAGCCATGATGAAGAAGTTTGAGCAGGATTATCCAACGCTCTGTAAATTGGACAGTATTGGAACTACAGTTCAGGGTCGTAAGCTTTACGTAGTTAAAATTTCAAATAATGTTTTGGAGGAAGAGGCCGAACCCGATTTTTTCTATACCAGCACCATGCATGGAGACGAAACAACGGGTTACATATTACTGCTTAGATTAATTGATTACTTGTTGACAAATTACGGTTCGGATGATAGGATAACCGATATGGTAAACAGCATGGCGATATACATTAACCCCAATGGGAACCCTGATGGAACTTATTGGGGTGGGAATCATACCGTAAGTGGGGCAAGACGTTATAATGCCAATAGTTACGATATTAACCGTAATTTTCCAGACCCACGTGTTGGTGAAAACCCGGGTGGTACCTATCAGCCCGAAACTTTAGCCATGATGGCATTTGCCAGTAGCAAATCTTTTGTTATGTCGGCAAACTTTCATGGTGGCATTGAGTTGGCCAATTTTCCTTGGGATTCATGGACAACTAGCCAAAATCCACATCCAGACCATAACTGGTATTACACTGTTTCCCGTCAGTATGCAGATTTAGCCCAGCTATATGGCCCAACGGGCTATTTTGATGATATGGATAACGGTGTGACACAGGGCGGTGACTGGTATGTTATAACAGGAGGAAGACAGGACTACATGAACTATTGGCACCATTGCAGAGAGATTACCTTTGAAATATCCAATACCAAATTACTTGGCACTGAGCATTTACAAAACTTTTGGAATTACAATAAGGAATCTTTGCTTACTTATATTGAATGGTTATATACTGGAATACATGGATTGGTTACTAATCAGCTTGGCGATCCTTTACACGCAAATATTACTGTGCTGAATCACGATCAGTACAATTCAAATGTGTTTACAAAGCCAAACCACGGGAATTATATTCGAATGATAGAGCCCGGAACATGGCAGGTTTCATACTCTGCCGAGGGGTATATAACACAAATACACACGATTATCGTTCCTGATTACACTTCGCTCATTGAGCAAAACGTTGTGTTAATCGCATCGGAGCAAACTACACTTAATGGTGTAATTACTGATGCAGAAACGGAATTACCCATAAACAGTGTTAAGGTAGAGTTGCTTGGCACAAGTGTGACTCCTGTATACACAAATACGCAAGGTTACTACTCATTCGGATCAATCCCCGAAAACACGTATCAAATAAAAGCTTCAAAAACAGGATATCTAAGCCAAACGGTTACTGAGACACTTGTAGGGGATGAGAATGAGATTGACTTTGCCCTGTACCCATCATATGCCGAGAGTTTTGAATCGAATATCCCCCAAGGATTTACCTTTACCGGAGGTAATTGGACCCGCGACAACTCCACTGCCTTCGATGGGGATTACAGTATGAAATCAGCAGCCATTGGTCATAACCAAAATACATCAATGCAGATAACCCTTAATGTATCTGCTGCTGGAAATATTTCTTTTGCACGAAAAGTGTCATCTGAATCAGGTTATGATTTTCTTAAATTTTACATTGATGGAGATATGAAGGGAAGTTGGAGTGGAAATCAGGACTGGGCTGAGGTGAATTATCCTGTAACCGTTGGAAGTCACACCTTTAAATGGGAGTACAGCAAGGATGGCTCGCAGATTAGTGGAAGCGATTGTGCCTGGGTCGATTTCATCATTTTCCCACAAACAGTTCAGAATGTAACCTTTACGGTTTCCTATTCGGATAACCCAGTTGAGGGAGCTACTGTAAACTTCAACGGACAAAGTCTTGCTACAAATACTTCAGGTTTAGTTACTTTTAATGGCGTACCTAGGGGTAATGGTAAATCATATACAGTAACCAAGGAAAATTACTTCGATGCATCGGGTTCAATTGATGTTCAGTATGTTGATGTTAACGTGCCAGTGGTTATGGAAATTCTTCCCAATTACTACGACGTAACATTCCATGTATCCGATAGTGAAGGGCCAATTGAAGACGCAACTGTAACAATTAATGGTAATTCAATTCAAACCAATAGTAGTGGAGTTGCATTTTTTGAAGATGTTGCAGAGGGTACTTACATGTATACAGTTGATGCCGACGGCTATATTCCTCAGGGAGATGAATTAGAGGTAAACGAAGATAAAGAGGTAACAATAATTCTTGAGCAGGAAATTGAACCTTATACTGTTACATTCTATATTTCAGATATAGATGAAGTACCCATTGAAGGCGCAATTGTATCGCTTAATGGCAGTTCTAATACCACAAATGCTCAAGGTGAAGTAATATTTTTGGAAGTGAATCCCGGCGTATATTCCTACACCGTTGATGCTGATGAATTTATTCCGCAGCAGGGAACAGTTGTGGTTGATATGGACAAAACTATTTATGTAACCCTTGACCCCGAAGAACAACCATTTACTATTACATTCATAATCAAGAATAACCATCAGGCAAATATTGAGGGTGCCGTTGTTTCACTCAATGGCGACTCCGAGACAACAACTCAAAATGGCGAAGCCATTTTTTACGAGGTTGCCCCAGGTATTTATGACTATACTGTTGAAGCAGATACTTACATAACGTATGAAGGGAATATTGTTGTTGACGAAGATAAGATTATAACGATCAACTTACAGCCCGAAAATCCATTGTACACAGTTACCTTTTATGTGTACAACAAAGATGAAGAGCCAGTAGAATCAGTTACTGTTACTTTTAATAGTGAAGTTTGTGTTACCGATGAAGGGGGCAAAGCATATTTCTCAGATATTGCAGAGGGTAATTATAGTTATCACGTTGAGGGAGATGGCTATCATTCGCAAGAGAATGATGTATACATTGATGCCGATGAGTTAATAGTAATTTATCTTACACTAGTTAGTTCTCCCATTTTATCTGAGGAATTATCAAAGGTTGAATTATGGCCTAATCCTTTTAGCGAACATTTAAATATTAGGGTTATTACATCATCCCCTGCTGATATTAGCATTGATATTTATAGCATAACAGGTCAAAAAGTTTCAACTATTATAGCACAACCAGCGGTGAGCAACGAGTTAAACTACGTTTGGAATGGATTCAGTGAAATGGGAAATCGTTTACCGGAGGGTTTGTATATCATGAGGGTTAATACAGGTAAGGAAGTAGTTTCAAAAAGAGTACTTTTTATGCCATAGCTCATATTTGAGAGAAAAGCATTGAATTTTTTATATTTTTGTGAGGATGTCTCAAAAGCTCACTATGCGACTCAGTAAAGGACTCTGTGAACCTCTGTGGAATTTTTAATATATTGTGCCACAGTGTATCACAGTGAACGCACAGAGTTTACCTTCGGTGAGGGCTTCGCCGTTCACAGAGAAATAAATCTAATTCTATAAGGCTTTTGAGACATCCTCATATTTTTTTTACCTTATTCAATTTATGAAAACTAGCTGCATATTACTACTCCTTTTTTTTGCTCTCTCTTTTCCCTTTCAAAGGGCACAATCTCAAATGGTTATTCCACCCGAAAAGCCAAAGTTGATTGTACAGATTGTTATTAGCCAGATGCGCTACGATTACCTTCAACGATATACATCAAAGTTTTCTGACGATGGATTTACACACCTTGTAAACGAGGGTGCCTTTTGCAGGAATGCAAGGTATAATTTTCTTTTAACTCAATCGTTACCCGGTATTGCAACCATTTCAACCGGAGCCATGCCCAGCGTTCATGGTATTGTATCAAACAAATGGTATTCGAGAATATCAGGACAATCTGTTGATGCAATAGCCGATGAAAAGGTTACCACAGTTGGTGGCAGCTATTTGAACGGAAAGTTTTCCCCAAGAAACTTAATAACCAGCACGCTTGGAGATGAGTTGCGAATGGTCGACCCAAGGTCGAAGGTGGTGGGAGTTTCATTGGATCCCGCTTCGGCAATAATATCAAGCGGACACAATGCTAATGGTGTTTTCTGGATGGACGTTGAAAGGGGTAAGTGGATCAGCAATAGCTTCTATATGGATATCCTGCCCCAGTGGGTCGATTCTCTTAATGCTAAAGGATTTGCTGATCTTT
>Ga0334882_1001853_pt1 | contig 23619 bp, 16 predicted proteins | sample GraSluR1_MG_5_FD_207226 | JGI IMG/M metagenome (GOLD analysis project Ga0334882, IMG submission 207226) | Sludge microbial communities from methane-producing bioreactor in Wageningen University, Netherlands - Granular Sludge_15_04-R1 | ecosystem: Engineered > Bioreactor > Anaerobic >...
TGCGCCAAGCCGGTGGTCCGCGCCCAGGCCCCGGCACAGATCACCTTCCACCGCCTCGACGCCCTGTGCGGGCTGCTGGACATCTGAGCTGCCGGACACCCGAGACGTCCGGACCCCTGACCCACGGCCCTGGCACCGGGGAACCATCTCGCCGAGGCCGGTCGAGCCGTCGAGTACCCTGGGGGGTATGCGACGTCACCTGTATCTGATCCGCCACGGCCAGGTCGAGGCGCACTCCCCCGCCGCAGACAGGGATCGGCCACTGAGCGCGTTCGGCCGCCGGCAGGCCGCCGAGGCCGGGGCGCTGCTGGCCGATCGTGGGATCGGCGTGGTGATGAGTTCCACCGCCGAGCGCTGCCGGGAGACCGTCGCCGGGTTGGCCCTGCCCGGCGCGCCCCGGCTGGAGTTCCAGGAGGCGCTCTACCAGGCCGATGTCGAGACGCTGGTGCAGCGGATCGGCGAGATCGAGGACGAGGTGACCGCGCTGCTGGTGGTCGGTCACTCCCCCGGTCTGCCCGCGCTGGCCGCCGAGCTGGCGTACGACGCCGGCCACGGTGCCGCCGATGCCCAGCGCTGCGCCTTCCCGGCCGCTTCGGTCACCGAGATCGAGCTGCCCGGCACCTGGTCAGCGCTCGGCGAGGGAGACCGCGACGGCGTCCGCCTCGTCGGCACCGTGGGCTCCGGCGCGACGCCCGCGGTCTGCTGAGACCGTCGGTTCAGCTGCGCGGCGCCCCCGGCTTGCCCGGCAACGGCTCCTCCGGCACGTCGTGGGAGGAATGCGACTGGACGTGGACGTACACGTCGCTGCGCCGCAGCACGCCGGTGATCGCCGCCTTGACCTCCTCGGCCAGCACCCGGGCCCGGCCGACCGTCCACTCGTCCGGGACGCACAGGAAGGAGTGCACCACCGCGAGCTGTCCCTGCTGGACGGTCTGGTTGGCCAGGAAGTGCACCGGCTCACGCGCGGCGAAGCTGTCCTCCACCGCACGGATCCGGGCAATGTCCTCGGGGTCGAGGGACGAGCTGAGCAGCAGTGTCCCGGAGCGCCGCAACAGTCCCCAGCCGGTGACCAGGATGTTGCCGCCCACCAGGATCGCGACGATCGGGTCGAGGGGTTGCCAGTGGGTCAGCGCCACCAGTCCGATGCCGATCAGGACGCCGACGGAGGTCCATACGTCGGTCATCAGGTGCTTGCCGTCCGCCTCCAGGGCGATCGACCGGTGTCGGTGGCCGGCCCGGCGCAGCACGATCGACACCGCGAGGTTGATCACCGACGCCCCGGTGGCGAGCAGCAGGCCCAGCCCGAGTTGGGCCACCGGCTGCGGGCTGATCAGCCGCTGCACCGCGGTGTAGATGATCAGCGTCGCGGCCACCAGGATCATCGATCCCTCGGCGAGGGAGGAGAAGTACTCCGCCTTGCCGTGGCCGAAGGGGTGACCCTGGTCGGCGGGCTTCGCCGCCAGCCGCAGCGCCCAGACGCCGATCAGGGCGGCGGCGAGGTTGACCATCGACTCCATCGCGTCGGACAGCAGGCCTACGGACCCGGTCAACACCGCGGCGCCCCCCTTGATCGCCATGGTGGCCAGGGCGGCGGCCACGGAGAGCCACATGAAGCGGCGGAGGATGCGCGTGTCGACGGCCTGCGCGGCGGTCACAGAGGTGCTCATGTGGTGCGAGAGTAACCGCCGCGCGGCCGTCCCGGTAGCGAGGAAAGGCTGGCGAAAGGCAGGTGAGGCTCAGGGAAGCTCAGTGCCAGAAGCGGAGCGGATCGAGCAGGTCCGCCTGCGGGTCCTCCAGCGCCCCGATCGCCGCCATCTGCTCCGCCGACAGGGTGAAGCCGAAGAGCGACAGGTTCTCCAGCTGGCGGCGCGGATCGGCGGACTTCGGGACCGCCACGAAGTCCTGCTGGACCTCCCAACGCAGCACCACCTGGGCGGTCGTCCGCCCCAGCGCACGGGCGGCGTCCAGCACCGCCGCCGAGGCCATCAGCTCGTCGCGGTGGTCGCGCCCCAGCGGGCTCCAGGCGCCGGTGACGATCCCGTGCTCGCGGTGGATGGCGACCAGGTCACGACGTGGCCGGGTCGGGTCCAGCTCGATCTGGTTGACCTCCGGCACGTACCCGTGGGCGAACAGGTCGGTGAGGAACGGCTCGGTGAAGTTCGAGGTGCCGATCGCCCGGGTGAGACCCGCCTGCTGGACGGCCAGCATCCCCTCGAAAGCCTCCAGGTAGCGGCCCTGGTCGGGGTTCGGCCAGTGGATCAGCAGCAGGTCGACGTAGTCGAGGCCCATCCGCTCCAGCGCGGCCTCCAGGGCCGGCCGGACCAGGTCCCGGCCGTGCCACTTCCGGTTGAACTTGGTGGTGACGAACACCTCCTCGCGGGGGATCGAGGCCTGCCGCACCCCGGCCCCCACCGCCGCCTCGTTCTCGTAGTTCTCCGCGGTGTCGAGCAGCCGGTAGCCGGTCTCGAGCGCGGTGACGACGGCCTCGGTGCAGGCCGCACCGGTCATCGGCCAGGTGCCGAGCCCGAGCAGCGGGATGGCACCGCCGCTGCGCAGCGGGACGGTCGGGGCGAGCTGGGGAGCGGGCATGGAGGTCTCCTCGGTCAGGGGTGTCGACGTCTCCACCCTACGCAGACTCCTTCGCCCGATACTGTGTGGGGGGATCGACGGAAGGACAACTTGTGCGTACCCCCACCTCGACCTACCGACTCCAGATCACCCGGGACTTCACCCTGCGGCAGGCCACCGCGATGGTCGGCTACCTGCGGGACCTCGGGGTGGGCGCGCTCTACCTGTCTCCCCTGCTCTCCTCCACCGCCGGGTCGGAGCACGGCTACGACTGCGTCGATCCGACCCGGATCGACCCCCAGCGCGGCGGCGAGCAGGGCTGGGCGGAGCTGGTCGAGGCCGCCCACGCGGCCGGGATCGGGATCGTGGTCGACATCGTCCCCAACCATCTCGGCATCGCCGAGCCCGACCAGAACCCGAGCTGGTGGAGCGTGCTGAAGGAGGGCCGGGACTCACCGTACGCCGCCTGGTACGACATCGACTGGAGCCGCTTCCCGATCCTGCTGCCGGTGCTCGGGGAGGACCGGGACGAGAACCTCGCCCTGGTGGTGACCGACGACGGGGCCGAGCTGGACTACTTCGGCCATCGCTACCCGGTGGCGGACGGCAGCTGGCATCCCGGGGACTCGGCGGCGGCCGTCCACGGGCGGCAGCACTACCGGCTGATCTCCTGGCGACGCGGTGACACCGACATCACCTACCGGCGCTTCTTCGCCGTCACCACCCTGGCCGGGATCCGCCAGGAGGACCCCGAGGTGTTCGCCGCCACGCACGCCCGGATCGCCCGGTGGATCGCCGACGGGCAGGTCGACGGCCTGCGGGTCGACCACCCCGACGGGCTGTGCGACCCCGGCGGCTACTTCGTCCGGCTGCGGGAGTTGGCACCGGACGCCTGGATCGTGGGCGAGAAGATCCTGGAGCGCGGTGAGCACCTGCCGACCTGGCCGATCCAGGGCACCAGCGGGTACGACGCGATGTTCGACGCCGGAGCGGTGTTCCTCGATCCGGCCGCCGAGAAGCAGTTCTCCCGGATCTACACCTCGATCACCGGGGACCAGGTCGGCATCGCCGACCACATCCTGGAGGGCAAGCTCAACGCGGCCTACGAGCTGCTCGAAGCGGAGCGGCACCGGATCGCCCGGCTCGCCCCGGAGCTCGAGACCGAGCCGCTGGAGTCGGCGCTGGCCGAGATCGCCGCCCGCTTCGAGGTCTATCGCTCCTACCTGCCCCAGGGAGACGGCTACCTGATCGCCGCCGAGCGGGCCGCGGCCGCGGCACGTCCCGACCTGGCCGAGGTGATCGACGCGATCGGTGACCGCCTGCACGACCCGGCCGACGAGGTGGCCCGCCGGTTCCAGCAGTTCTGCGGGGCGGTGATGGCCAAGGGCGTGGAGGACACCGCCTACTACCGCTATTCCCGGTTCATCGCGCTGAACGAGGTGGGCGGCGATCCCGGCACCTTCGGCATCGGGGTCGAGGAGTTCCACCGGCGGATGGCTCACCGGCAGGCCCGCTGGCCGGAGTCGATGACCTCGCTGTCCACCCATGACACGAAGCGCAGCGAGGACGTCCGGGGCCGGCTCAACGTACTGGCCGAGATCGGCGACATCTGGGGGCCGTTCGCCCAGCGGGTGGTGGAACGGATGGACATCGCCAACCGGCCGCTGGCCTACCTGCTCGCCCAGACCTTCGTCGGGGCGGCGCCGATCTCCCGGGAACGCATGCAGGCGTACGCTACCAAGGCGATGCGGGAGGCCTCGGACCAGACCAGCTGGACCGACCCGAACGAGGAGTTCGAGAAGGAGGTCCACGACGCCATCGACCGGGCCTACGACGACCCGGACACGGTGGAGCTGATGCGTACGCTGCTTGGCCTGGTCGCCCGCCCCGGCTGGTCGAACTCGCTGGGCCAGAAGCTCGTCCAGCTCACCATGCCGGGGGTCCCCGACGTCTACCAGGGCACCGAGCTGTGGGACGAGTCGCTGGTGGACCCCGACAACCGCCGGCCGGTCGACTTCGCGGCCTGCGCCGGCCTGCTGCACCGCACCGAGGCCCCACCGCTGGACGCCACCGGCGCGGCGAAGCTGTGGGTCACCTCCCGGGCGCTGCGGCTGCGCCGGGAGCGTCCCGAGCTGTTCACCGGCTATGCCCCGGTGCACGCCGAAGGGCCGGCCGCCGAGCACCTGGTCGCCTTCGACCGCGGCGGTGCGATCACCCTGGCCACCCGGTTGCCGTACGGTCTCACCCACCAGGGCGGCTGGCGGGACACGGTGCTGCACCTCGACGGCAGCTACCGCGGGCAGCTGCACGGTCTGGAGTGGTCGGGTACGGTCGCCCTAGCGGAGATCCTCGCCGACTACCCGGTGGGCCTGCTGGTCCGGCAGTGAGACCTGCAGCCGGGCGAGCACCGCACGAGGACGGAGAGAGGCCGACATGACCCTGCGCGTGGACATCTGGTCCGACATCGCCTGCCCGTGGTGCTACATCGGCAAGCGGCGGTTCGAGGCGGCGCTGGCCGCCTTCCCGCACCGCGCCGACGTCCGCGTCACCTGGCGGTCCTACCAGCTGGATCCCGACCTGCCGGAGCGCTACGACGGCAGTGAGGCGGAGTACCTCGCCGAGGTCAAGCGGATGCCGGCCGGACAGGTGGAGCAGATGCTGGCGGCGGTGTCGGAGCAGGCGGCCACCGTCGGCCTGACGTACGACTGGGACCGGCTGGTGCCGGCCAATTCGCTGCGCGGCCACCAACTGCTGCACCTCGCCCGACGTACGCCCGACATCGACGTCGCCGCGGTCGACGACGACCTGCTGAATGCACACTTCGTCCGCGGCGAGGCGATCAGCGATCCCGAGGTCCTGGTAGCGATCGGCATCCGGCACGGCCTGACCGAGGAGGCCGTCCGCGCCGCCCTCGACGACGATGCGATCCGTGCCGAGGTGCTGGCCGACTTCCGGACCGCGCGCTCGATCGGGGTCACCGGGGTGCCGTTCTTCGTCCTGGAGGACAAGTACGCCGTCTCCGGCGCGCAGCCCACCGAGCTGTTCGCCCAGGCCCTGCAGAAGGTCTGGGAGGAGGGCCATCCGGCCCCTCGCAACTTCATCAGCATCGACACCGGTGACGCCCCGGCCTGTGGCCCGGAGGGCTGTGCCTGATCGGCGCCTGATCGAGGTCTACGCTGTAGACATGGTATGTGCAGTAGACACCCCCACCGTCGAGCTCCGCGGGGTCGAGAAGTCATTCGGGGACCACCGCGCGTTGGACGGCGTGGACCTCCGGATCGCCACCCCCGGAGTGGTCGGGCTGCTCGGGCCCAACGGCGCCGGCAAGACGACACTGATCCGCATCATGGCCGGTCTCACCCGCCCGGATGCCGGGACCGTACGCGTGGCGGGTCGGGACCTGGCCCGGTCCCCGGCACGCGCCGGGGAGGTGATCGGCCTGGCTCCTCAGGACCTGGGGCTCTACCCGCAGCTGACGGCCCGCCAGAACCTGCTCTGCTTCGCCGGGATGAGCGGACTGGGACATCGTGACGCCCGGGCCCGCGCCGATGAGCTGCTGGACCTGTTCGACCTGACCCCGCAGGCCCGCCGGCGCGCCGAGAGCCTGTCCGGTGGGCAGAAGCGGCGGCTGCACACGGCGATGGCCCTGGTGCACCGACCTCGGGTCCTCTTCCTCGACGAGCCCACCGTCGGCGCCGACGTCACCAGTCGGTCGCGGATCCTCGACGTGGTCCGGCAGCTGTGCGCCGACGGCGCCACCGTCGTCTACACGACCCACTACCTGCACGAGGTCGAGGAGCTCGCCGGGCGGGTCGTCGTCCTGACCGGCGGCCGGGTGGCCGTCGACGCGCCGGTGGCCGATGTCCTCCGTCGATGGGCCCGGCCCGACATCACGGTCGAGTTCGCCGGCGAGCCACCTCGGGTCGAGGGCTGGACCGGTCGGGGGCACACCCTCACCCCTGCCGGACCGGTCGACAACCCGACGGCTGCCCTCGCCCGTCTGCTCTCGGACGAGAGCATCCAGGCAGCCGGCCTGGTCGCGGTGGACATCCGGCCGTCGACCCTGGAGACCGCCTACCTGCGGATCGTGTCGGCAGCACAGCCCCGGGAGGCCCCCGATGTCCTGGCCGCGTAGCGCCGCCGTGGCGCGCACCAACCTGCTTCTCCAGCTCCGCGACCCGGCATCCCACCTGCTGATGGTGCTCATCCCCCTGGTGCTGATCCCGTTCCTGCTCCCGACCGCCCGGGCCCAGCTGCAGCTGGAAGGCTTCCCCCATGCGACCGGCGCGGAGCAGGTGGTGCCGGGGTTCGGGATCCTCTTCGCCTTCCTGTCGGTCCAACAGGTCATCACCGGGTTCTTCGACGAACACGTCTGGGGCACCTGGGACCGGCTCAGGGCGAGTGCCGCCTCCACTCTCGACATCCTGGTGGGGAAGGTCTCGGTGGCCTTCGCGATCCAGCTGGCCCAGCTGCTGGCGGTGCTGGGGCTCGGCTCGCTCCTCTACGGCTTCCGGCCGACCGGCAGCGTCCTCGCCCTGCTGCTCGTCGTCGTGCTGTTCTCGGCGGTGCTGTGCTGCTTCGGAGTGATGATCGTCGCGCTCGCCAGCTCCCGGGATCTCGCCCTCACCGTCGCGAACCTCGTCGGGATGCTGATGGCCGGGGTCGGGGGCGCCCTCGGCTCCACCACCGGGTTCCCCGCCTGGGCCCTGACGCTCGCCCACCTGAGCCCCGCCTACTGGGCCATGCAGGCCGTCGTACGCATCAGCCTGGAGAATGCCGGGGTAGTCCAGGTGCTGCCCGCACTGGCGGCGCTGTCGGCCTTCGGCGCCGTGTTCCTGGCGATCGCGGTGCTACGGTTCCGGGTCGAGGACTCCAAGACCGGGAGGGACACGTGATCGAACCGGGCGAGCGGCCGATGCGCCCCGCACTGACCCGCGACTACATCCTGCGCATCGCGCTCAGAGTCGTCGACGACGACGGGCTCGGCGCCCTCACCATGCGTCGTCTGGGCGCCGTTCTCGAGGTGGACCCGATGGCGGTCTACCGGCATCTGCCCAACAAGGCGGCACTGCTCGACGGCGTCGCCGAGCTCGTCTGGACCGAAGCCCTCGACCCGGCCGCCTACCACCCCGAACAGCCGTGGCGCCAGCAGCTCTTCGAGGCGATGTGCCGGTTCCGCGAGGTGCTGCTCGAGCACCCCAGGGTGCTGCCACTGATGAGCACTCATCCGCTCGTCACCGCCCGGCAGTTCGCGATCGCCGACGCGGCCCTCGCGGCGCTGGAGACCGGCGGCCTCGACACCGCTCCCACGACGCTGTATCTCATCAACGACGCCGTGCTCTACACCATGGGCCACGTCCTGGCCGAGGTCGGTGAACCTGCCGGTGGCGCCGGCGGCGAGCTACCCCGCGGGGAAATGCGCCGTCTCGTCGTCGACCTCCCGCACGTCTCGCGGCTGCTGGAGAGCCTGCTGGCCGAGCCGGCAGGACCGGAGTCGTACGATCCGGAGGCCCAGTACCGGATGGGCCTCCGGGCGATGATCGCCGGCTGGCCGGGGCCCGCCGGGGAGGGCTCCACCGGTCCGCGATGAGCTCCCGATCGGGGAGCGCGGGCGCCAGAACACGCAGGAGGCCCGCCCCTGATCGGGCGGGCCTCCTGATGCGTCGGGTTGTGCCTGGTGGGGCGGCGTACGCCTCAGATCACTTGATGATCTTGGTGACGTTGCCGGCACCCACGGTGCGGCCACCCTCACGGATGGCGAACTTCAGGCCCTCTTCCATGGCGATCGGGTGGATCAGCTGCACCTTCATGTCGGTGTTGTCACCGGGCATCACCATGTCGACACCCTCCGGCAGCTCGATGGCGCCGGTGACGTCGGTGGTGCGGAAGTAGAACTGCGGGGAGTAGTGCGCGAAGAACGGCTTGTGACGGCCGCCCTCCTCCTTGGTCAGGATGTAGACGCGACCCTCGAACTCGGTGTGCGGGGTGACCGAGCCCGGCTTGCAGACGACCATGCCGCGCTGCACGTCTTCCTTCTTGGTGCCACGGAGCAGCAGACCGACGTTCTCGCCCGCCTGGCCCTCGTCGAGCAGCTTGCGGAACATCTCGACGCCGGTGACCGTGGTGGTCTGGGTGGCGTCGTGGATGCCGACGAGCTCGACGCTCTCGTTCACCTTGATCACCCCGCGCTCGATCCGGCCGGTGACGACCGTGCCACGACCGGTGATGGTGAAGACGTCCTCCACCGGCATCAGGAACGGCTTGTCGATCTCGCGCGCCGGGGTCGGGATGTAGTCGTCGACCGCGTCCATCAGCTCTTCGATGGTCTTGACCCACTTCGGGTCGCCCTGCAGCGCCTGGTAGGCGGAGGTCTGCACGACCGGGCAGTCCTCGTCGAACTCCTGGGAAGCCAGCAGCTCGCGGACCTCCATCTCGACCAGCTCGATGAGCTCCTCGTCGTCGACCATGTCACACTTGTTCAGCGCCACGACCATGGCGGGCACGCCCACCTGGCGGGCGAGCAGCACGTGCTCGCGCGTCTGCGGCATCGGGCCGTCGGTGGCGGCCACGACCAGGATGGCGCCGTCCATCTGCGCGGCACCGGTGATCATGTTCTTCACGTAGTCGGCGTGACCGGGGCAGTCAACGTGCGCGTAGTGGCGCTTCGCGGTCTGGTACTCGATGTGAGCAATCGAGATCGTGATACCGCGCTGGCGCTCCTCGGGAGCCTTGTCGATGGAGTCGAAGGGGGACTCCTCGTTCAGGTCCGGGTACTTGTCGTGGAGCACCTTCGAGATCGCCGCGGTCAGAGTGGTCTTGCCGTGGTCGATGTGCCCGATGGTGCCGATGTTGACGTGCGGCTTGGTCCGCTCGAACTTGGCCTTTGCCACTGGGGCTCCTTCTTGATGGTCGCCTCACTGGTTGCGAGGCGCGCGTTGATTTCTACCGGTCTGACGCTTCGCCGGGTCACCCTCGGGGGACCCGGCCAAGTTTTCTGCACCGGCGCCGCATAGTCAAACCGGAGCTATACTGCTCGGTCATCGTCAGCGGCGCCGGTCAGGAGTTCAGGCGATCACTCGCCGCCGCGGGCCTTCTGGATGACCTCGTCGGACACGTTCTTCGGGGTCTCGGCATAGGAGTCGAACTCCATCGAGTACGACGCCTGGCCCGAGGTCTTCGACCGGAGGTCGCCGACGTAGCCGAACATCTCCGACAGCGGGACCAGGGCGTGCACGACCTTGTTACCGTGCTGGTCCTCCATCGACTGCACCTGGCCACGGCGGGCGTTCAGGTCACCGATCACGGTGCCCAGGTAGTCCTCCGGGGTGGTCACGTCGACGGCCATGATCGGCTCGAGCAGGACCGGGTTGGCCTTCCTGGCGGCCTCCTTGAAGGCCATCGAGCCGGCGATCTTGAAGGCGAGCTCGGAGGAGTCGACGTCGTGGTAGGCGCCGTCGACCAGGGTCACCTTGACGTCCTCGACCGGGTAGCCGGCCAGCACGCCGAACTGCATGGCCTCCTGGATGCCCGCGTCGACCGAGGGGATGTACTCCTTGGGGATGCGGCCACCGGTGACGGCGTTGACGAACTCGTAGCCGGAGCCCGGCTCCTGCGGCTCGAGGTCGATGATGACGCGACCGTACTGGCCCGAGCCACCCGACTGCTTCTTGTGGGTGTACTCGAACTTCTCGACCTTCTTGCGCAGCGACTCGCGATAGGCGACCTGCGGCTTGCCGATGTTGGCCTCGACGTGGAACTCGCGCTTCATCCGGTCGATCAGCACGTCGAGGTGGAGCTCGCCCATGCCGGCGATGATGGTCTGGCCGGTCTCCTCGTCGGTGTGCACCTGGAAGGTCGGGTCCTCCTCGGCGAGACGCTGGATGGCGACGCCGAGCTTCTCCTGGTCGGCCTTCGACTTCGGCTCGATCGCCTGCTCGATCACCGGGGCGGGGAAGGTCATCGACTCCAGCACGACCGGCTTGGCCGGGTCGCACAGGGTGTCACCGGTGCCGGTGTCCTTCAGGCCCATCACGGCGACGATCTGGCCGGCGCCGATCGAGGCGATCTCCTCACGCTTGTTGGCGTGCATCTGGTAGATCTTGCCGATCCGCTCCTTCTTGCCCTTCACCGAGTTCAGCACGGTCGAGCCGGTGTCCAGGCGACCGGAGTAGACCCGGATGTAGGTCAGCCGGCCCAGGTGCGGGTCGGCGGCGATCTTGAAGGCCAGCATCGCCAGCGGCTCGGCGTCGCTGGGGTGACGCTCGATGACGACGGACTCGTCACCGGGCTTGAAGCCCTCGATCGCCGGGATGTCGAGCGGCGTCGGCAGGTAGTCGACGATCGCGTCGAGCAGCGGCTGGACGCCCTTGTTCTTGAACGCGGTGCCGAGGAAGACGGCGGTGATCGCGCTGGACAGCACGGCCCGGCGGACCGCGGCCTTGAGCTCGGCGGTGGTGAACTCCTCGCCGCCGAGGTACTTCTCCATGAACTCGTCGTCGTTCTCGGCGATCACCTCGAGCAGCTCGGCACGGGCCGCCTCGGCCTTGTCGCGCTGGTCGGCCGGGATCTCCTCGATCTCGTAGTCCTCGCCCACCTTGGTCTCGCCGTGCCACACCAGGGCGCGCATCTCGACCAGGTCGATCACGCCGTAGAAGTCGCTCTCGGCACCCAGCGGCAGCTGCATCACCGCGGCGGTGGCGTTCAGCCGGGTCCGGATGGTCTCGACGGCGTGGTCGAAGTCGGCACCCGTACGGTCCATCTTGTTCACGAAGCAGATCCGCGGCACGCCGTACTTGTCGGCCTGGCGCCACACGGTCATCGACTGCGGCTCGACGCCCGCGACACCGTCGAACACGGCGACGGCACCGTCGAGGACCCGCAGCGAACGCTCCACCTCGACGGTGAAGTCGACGTGGCCGGGAGTGTCGATGATGTTGATCTGGGTCCCGTGCCAGTAGCAGGTGGTGGCCGCGGAGGTGATGGTGATGCCGCGCTCCTGCTCCTGCTCCATCCAGTCCATCGTGGCGCCACCCTCGTGCACCTCACCGATCTTGTAGTTGATTCCGGTGTAGAACAGGATGCGTTCGGTGGTGGTGGTCTTACCGGCATCAATGTGCGCCATGATCCCGATGTTGCGGACCTTGGCGAGGTCGGTTTCAATCTCGACAGCCACGAAGGGTACCTCTCGTCATGTGTGCGGTCTTCCGGCTTGACCGCACGAGGCGGGGCGACCGGTGGTCAATAGATAGGTGGCCGACGCACGCCCCGACGGCGGCGCGGCCCGATGGGCGTGCGACACGCGACCCTGCACAGGGTACGGCGCCGGGCGCCGACGATCCAACCCGGGTGGTACGCAGGCGATGCGCACCTCCACAGCGGACCATCGGCGCCCGGCGCCGTGCAGCAAGGGGTGTCACCAACGGTAATGAGCGAAAGCCTTGTTGGCCTCGGCCATCTTGTGGGTGTCCTCGCGACGCTTCACCGAAGCACCGAGGCCGTTGGAGGCGTCGAGGATCTCGTTCATCAGCCGCTCGGCCATGGTCTTCTCGCGGCGGTCCCGGGAGAATCCGACCAGCCAACGCAGCGCCAGGGTGGTGGCGCGGGCGGGCTTGACCTCGACCGGGACCTGGTAGGTGGCGCCGCCGACCCGGCGGGACTTGACCTCGAGGGCGGGCTTCACATTGTCCAGCGCGCGCTTCAGGGTCTGCACGGGGTCGACGCCGGTCTTGGCCCGGGTGCCCTCGAGAGCGGTGTAGACGATGTTCTGCGCGACGGACTTCTTGCCGTCCACCAGCACCTTGCTGACCAGCTGGCTCACCAGGGGGGAACCGTAGACCGGGTCGGCGGGCATCGGGCGACGGGGCGCGGGACCCTTACGAGGCATTACTTCTCCTTCTTCGCACCGTAGCGGCTGCGGGCCTGCTTACGGTTCTTGACGCCCTGGGTGTCCAGCGAGCCGCGGATGATCTTGTAGCGAACGCCCGGCAGGTCCTTCACCCGACCGCCGCGGACGAGCACCATCGAGTGCTCCTGGAGGTTGTGACCCACACCCGGGATGTACGCAGTCACCTCGACACCGCTGGAGAGTCGCACTCGGGCGACCTTCCGCAGCGCAGAGTTCGGCTTCTTCGGGGTGGTGGTGTAGACGCGGGTGCAGACGCCACGGCGCTGCGGAGAGCCCTTCAGGGCAGGCGTCTTGCTCTTCGTCGCCTTGTCGGTCCGGCCCTTGCGGACCAGCTGCTGGATAGTTGGCACCGGCTGGTATCTCTTTCCGTTGGTCGGGCGCACCCGGCGGTCGGGTATGCCCTGATGTCGTACGACTCCTGTGCGGGGTCTGATGACTCCTGGCTGCGGGCCCCCTGCCGGCGAGACGTACGCACGGGTAGGACCCTCGCGCGACGTCGCCTCGTGGCGGCGGGACGACCGCATGTTCGCGGCTCTGCCGGCGGTTCCGGAAGCCTTCGGTGGCCGACACCGCGCACGGCGCGATACGTAACCTCACCCAGGTTGTTCACCACGATCGGCCCCGTGACGGCCGATCACCCCGCGAGCGGGCGCTGCGACTGGTCCGGACAGGCCGGACACAGGTACCAAGGTTACTGGCTTCTGCCGCTGCGGTCAAAACACCTGTGCCGAGGCACCGCCGGACCTCCGCCGCCGGGCAGGACGAACGCCGTGGGGGCGTCCCTGCGGACACCCCCACGGCGTTCCAGGTCCGGCAACCGACCGGACCTGCCGACGGTGGGTCGGCGGGCCCGGATCGATCGACCTCGATCAGCGGTAGCCGCCCATGTCGAAGTCGTCCAGCGGCGGGACCGAGCTGCCGGCGCCCGACATCAGGTCGTAGTCGTACGCCTCGTAGCTGGCCATCGTGTAGGCCGCCGCCTTCGCCTCCGGGGTCGGCTCGACCCGGATGTTGCGGTAGCGGTCCAGACCGGTGCCGGCCGGGATCAGCTTGCCGAGGATCACGTTCTCCTTCAGGCCCCTCAGCGAGTCCGACTTGCCGTGGATGGCGGCATCGGTCAACACCTTGGTGGTCTCCTGGAAGGAGGCCGCGGACAGCCACGAGTCGGTCGCCAGCGATGCCTTGGTGATGCCCATCAGGACCGGACGGCCCTGGGCGGGCTGGCCACCCTCGGCGACGACCTTGCGGTTCTGCGCGACGTACGACGGACGATCGACCAGCTCACCGGGCAGCATCTCGGTGTCGCCCGACTCCAGCACGGTCACCCGGCGCAGCATCTGGCGGATGATGATCTCCAGGTGCTTGTCGTGGATCGGCGCGCCCTGGGTGCCGTACACCTTCTGGACCTCGTCCACCAGGTGCTGCTGCACCGCCGCCACGCCGAGGACCTCGAGCACGTCCTGCGGGTCGAGCTGACCGTTGGTCAGCTGCTGGCCAACCGCGACGTGGTCGCCATCCTCCACCAGCAGCCGGGCCCGGCGGCCCAGCGGGACCTCGAACTCGTCGGCACCGTCGTCGGGCACCACGAACAGCTTGCGCCCACGATCGGTGGTCTCCAGCCGGATCCGGCCGGCGGCACCCGCGATGGGCGCCTTGGCCTTCGGCGACCGGGCCTCGAACAGCTCGACGACACGCGGCAGACCCTGGGTGATGTCGTCACCGGCCACACCACCGGTGTGGAAGGTACGCATCGTCAGCTGGGTGCCCGGCTCGCCGATCGACTGGGCCGCGACGATACCGACCGCCTCACCGACGTCGACGAGCTTGCCGGTGGCCAGCGAGCGGCCGTAGCACATCGCACAGGTGCCGGAGGTGGACTCACAGGTGAGCACCGAGCGGACCTTGACGTGGGTGATCCCGTTGTCGATCAGCATCGCGATGTTCACGTCGCCCAGGTCGACACCGGCCTGCAGCAGGACCTCGCCGTCGGCGTCGGTGATGTCGGTGGCCAGGCACCGGGCGTACACCGCCGTCTCGATGGTCGGGTCGGGGACGAGGACACCGTTCTTCTCGATCGCGATCCGCTTGGGCAGACCCGACTCGGTGCCGCAGTCCTCCTCGCGGATGATCACGTCCTGGGAGACGTCGACCAGACGACGGGTCAGGTAACCCGAGTCGGCCGTCCGCAGGGCGGTGTCGGCCTGCCCCTTCCGGCCACCGTGGGTGGAGATGAAGTACTCCAGCACGGTCAGGCCCTCGCGGAAGTTCGACTTGATCGGCGAGGGGATGATGTCGCCCTTCGGGTTGGCCACCAGGCCTCGCATGGCGGCGATCTGCCGCATCTGCGTCATGTTCCCTCGGGCACCGGAGTGCACCATCATGTAGATCGGGTTGGTGTGCGAGAAGTTCTGCTCCATCGCCTCGGTCAGCTCGGCGGTCGCCTGCTGCCACAGCTCGATCAGGTTGGACCGGCGCTCCTCGGCGGTCGACTTGCCGCGCTCGTACTGCTTGTCGATCGCGGTGGCCTTGGACTCGTAGCGGGCGATCAGCTCCGGCTTGCTGTCCGGGGTCTGGATGTCGGAGACCGACACCGTGGCGCCCGACCGCGGGGCCCAGCCGAAGCCGAGGTCCTTCAGGTTGTCCAGCGCCGCGGCGACGTCGACCTTCGGGTAGCGCTCGGCCAGGTCGTTGACGATCCGGCCCAGCGGCTTCTTCGACACCTCGTAGTTGACGTACGGGAAGTCGGCCGGCAGCGCCTCGTTGAAGATGGTCCGGCCGAGGGTGGTCGCCAGCATGATCGAGCCGTCCTCGCGCAGCTGCTGGTCGGCGTCCGGCGGGACGATGTCCCGCATCCGGATGGTCACCTTGGTGCCGAGCTTGATCTCCCCGAGGTCGAAGGCCATCCGGGCCTCGGCCGGGTCACGGAACACCCGTCCCTCCCCGATCGCGCCGGGGCGCTCCTGGGTGAGGAAGTACATGCCGATGATCATGTCCTGGGTCGGCAGGGTGACCGGACGACCGTCGGCCGGCTTGAGGATGTTGTTCGTCGACAGCATCAGGATCCGGGCCTCGGCCTGGGCCTCCGCGCTCAGCGGCAGATGGACGGCCATCTGGTCGCCGTCGAAGTCGGCGTTGAAGGCCGTGCAGACCAGCGGGTGGAGCTGGATCGCCTTGCCCTCGATCAGCTGCGGCTCGAAGGCCTGGATGCCGAGGCGGTGCAGCGTGGGGGCGCGGTTGAGCAGCACCGGGTGCTCGGTGATCACCTCTTCGAGCACGTCCCAGACCCGCGGGTCCTTGCGCTCGACCATCCGCTTGGCCGCCTTGACGTTCTGCGCGTGGTTGAGGTCGGTCAGCCGCTTCATCACGAACGGCTTGAACAGCTCCAGGGCCATCGTCTTGGGCAGGCCGCACTGGTGCAGCTTCAGCTGCGGGCCGACCACGATGACCGACCGGCCGGAGTAGTCGACGCGCTTGCCGAGCAGGTTCTGGCGGAACCGGCCCTGCTTGCCCTTGAGCATGTCGGAGATCGACTTCAGCGGGCGGTTGCCCGGCCCGGTCACCGGACGGCCGCGCCGGCCGTTGTCGAACAGCGAGTCGACGGCCTCCTGCAGCATCCGCTTCTCGTTGTTGACGATGATCTCGGGGGCGCCGAGGTCGAGCAGTCGCTTGAGGCGGTTGTTGCGGTTGATCACCCGGCGGTAGAGGTCGTTCAGGTCGGAGGTGGCGAACCGGCCACCGTCGAGCTGGACCATCGGGCGCAGGTCCGGCGGGATCACCGGGACAGCGTCGAGGACCATGCCCTCCGGCGAGTTGCCGGTCTGGATGAACGCCGACACCACCTTGAGCCGCTTGAGGGCGCGGGTCTTCCGCTGGCCCTTGCCGTTGCGGATGATCGTCCGGAGGTTCTCCGCCTCGGCATCGAGGTCGAAGTCACGGAGCCGCTGCTGGATCGCGGCGGCACCCATCGAGCCGCCGAAGTAGCGGCCGAACCGGGCTTTCATCTCCCGGTAGAGCACCTCGTCACCCTCGAGGTCCTGCACCTTGAGGCCCTTGAACCGGTCCCAGACCGCGTCCAGACGGTCGATCTCGCGCTGGCCGCGGTCGCGCAGCAGCTTGACCTCCTTCTCGGCCTGGGCACGGACCTTGCGGTTCATGTCGGCCGAGCCGCCCTCGGTCTCGAGCTTCTCCAGATCCTCCTCGAGCTTGCGCATCTTCTGCTCGATGGCGGCGTCGCGCTGCTTCTGGCGGTTCGCCTTCTCCTGGTTGATCTTCGCCTCGAGCGAGGGCAGGTCGCGGTGACGGGCCTCCTCGTCGACGTTGGTGATCATGTACGCCGCGAAGTAGATGACCTTCTCCAGGTCCTTCGGGGCGACGTCCAGCAGGTAGCCGAGCCGGCTCGGCACACCCTTGAAGTACCAGATGTGCGTCACCGGAGCGGCCAGCTCGATGTGACCCATCCGCTCGCGGCGGACGTTGGAGCGGGTGACCTCGACGCCACAGCGCTCACACACGATCCCCTTGAACCGGACCCGCTTGTACTTGCCGCAGTAGCACTCCCAGTCCCGGGTGGGACCGAAGATCTTCTCGCAGAACAGGCCGTCGCGTTCCGGCTTCAGGGTGCGGTAGTTGATGGTCTCCGGCTTCTTCACCTCGCCGTGGGACCAGCCGCGGATGTCCTCGGCCGTGGCCAGGCCGATCCGCAGTTCGTCGAAGGAATTCGCGTCGTGCACGATATATCTCTTCCTCCCGCCTCGTCAGGCGGGCTGATAGTCCTGAAAGAGTTGCTGGTGGGTGAGGGAAGTCAGCCCTGGGCCAGGGCGTCCGAGCCGGGGCGGCGACGCAGGTCGACGCCCAGCCCGTCCGGGACGCGGTAGTTCTCGTCCTCGGCGTCACGCAGGTCCTGCACGACGCCGTCCGAGGAGAGCACCTCCACGTTCAGGCACAGGGACTTCATTTCCTTGATCAGGACCTTGAAGGACTCGGGGATGCCCGGCTCGGGAATGTTCTCCCCCTTGACGATGGCCTCGTAGACCTTCACCCGGCCCGACACGTCGTCGGACTTGATGGTGAGCAGCTCCTGCAGTGCCCAGGCGGCGCCGTACGCCTCCAGGGCCCACACCTCCATCTCACCGAAACGCTGGCCGCCGAACTGCGCCTTGCCGCCCAGCGGCTGCTGGGTGATCATCGAGTACGGGCCGGTGGACCGGGCGTGGATCTTGTCGTCCACCAGGTGGTGCAGCTTCAGCATGTACATGTAGCCGACGCCGATCGGCTCCGGGAACGGCTCGCCGGAGCGGCCGTCGAACAGCCGCGCCTTGCCGGTGCCCTGCATCACCTTCAGCCCGTCGCGGTTCGGCAGGCCGTACTCCAGCAGGCCGGCGAGCTCCTTGTCGGTGGCACCGTCGAAGACCGGCGTGGCCAGGCACTGGTCGCCCTGGACCAGGCCGAGGCCGACCGAGCGCAGTCGCTCCGCCCACGGCTCGTCGACCTCGGTGACGTCCCAGCCGGACTTGGCGATCCAGCCCAGGTGCAGCTCCATCACCTGGCCGACGTTCATCCGGGAGGGGACGCCGAGCGGGTTCAGGATGATGTCGACCGGGGTGCCGTCCTCCAGGAAGGGCATGTCCTCGGCGGGGAGGATCTTGGAGATGACACCCTTGTTGCCGTGCCGGCCGGCGAGCTTGTCACCGATGGAGATCTTGCGCTTCTGGGCGACGTAGACCCGGACCATCTGGTTGACGCCGGGGGCCAGGTCGTCGCCATTGTCCCGGTCGAAGACCTTGATCCCGATGATGGTGCCGGACTCGCCGTGCGGCACCTTCATCGAGGTGTCGCGGACCTCGCGGGCCTTCTCCCCGAAGATGGCGCGCAGCAGGCGCTCCTCGGAGGTCATCTCGGTCTCGCCCTTCGGGGTGACCTTGCCGACCAGGATGTCGCCGGTGGTCACCTCGGCGCCGATCCGGATGATGCCGCGCTCGTCGAGGTTGGCCAGCATCTCGTCGGAGACGTTGGGGATGTCGCGGGTGATCTCCTCGGCACCGAGCTTGGTGTCGCGGGCGTCGACCTCGTGCTCCTCGATGTGGATCGAGGTGAGCACGTCGTCCTGCACCAGACGCTGGGACAGGATGATCGCGTCCTCGTAGTTCAGGCCGTTCCACGGCATGAACGCGACCAGCAGGTTGCGGCCGAGCGACAGCTCGCCGTTGTCGGTGCACGGGCCGTCGGCCAGCGGGGTGCCGACCTCGACGCGCTGCCCGACCGCCACCAGCGGGCGCTGGTTGACACAGGTGCCGGCGTTGGACCGGACGAACTTCTCCAGCTTGTACGCCGAGAGGGTGCCGTCGTCGTTCGACACCTCGACGACGTCGCCGGTGACCGAGGTGACGCCGCCGGCCTTCTTGGCCAGGGTGACATCACCGGCGTCGACGGCGGCGCGGTACTCCATGCCGGTGCCGACGAACGGGGCCTCGGACTTGACCAGCGGCACGGCCTGGCGCTGCATGTTGGACCCCATCAGGGCCCGGGAGGCGTCGTCGTGCTCGAGAAACGGGATCAGGGCAGTGGCCACCGACACCATCTGGCGCGGCGACACGTCCATGTAGTCGATCTGCCCGCTGGGCAGGGTGTCGACGTCGCCGTGGCGCTTGCGGACCAGGATCCGCTCGTCGACGAAGGAACCGTCCTCGCGCAGCGGCGCGTTGGCCTGGGCGATGACATAGCGGTCCTCGACGTCGGCGGTCAGGTAGTCGATGTCGTTGGTGACCTTGCCCTCGACGACGCGACGGTACGGGGTCTCGATGAACCCGAAGGCGTTCACCCGGGCGAACGACGCCAGCGAGCCGATCAGACCGATGTTCGGACCTTCCGGGGTCTCGATCGGGCACATCCGGCCGTAGTGCGACGGGTGGACGTCGCGGACCTCCATGCCGGCGCGGTCACGAGACAGACCGCCGGGGCCCAGCGCGGACAGCCGGCGCTTGTGCGTCAGACCGGCCAGCGGGTTGTTCTGGTCCATGAACTGCGACAGCTGCGAGGTGCCGAAGAACTCCTTCAGCGCCGCCACCACCGGACGGATGTTGATCAGCGTCTGCGGGGTGATCGCCTCGATGTCCTGGGTGGTCATCCGGTCCCGGACGACCCGCTCCATCCGGCCCAGGCCGGTCCGCAGCTGGTTCTGGATCAACTCACCGACCGTACGCAGGCGACGGTTGCCGAAGTGGTCGATGTCGTCGACCTCGACCAGGACGTCCGCGACCTCACCGTTGGCGTCGACGCCGGGCAGCGAGGTGCGGCCGTCGTGCAGCGCCACCACGTAGCGGATCGCCGAGACGATGTCCTCCCGGGTGAGCACCTGCTGGTCGAAGGCCAGCCCGACGCCGAGCTTCTTGTTGATCTTGTACCGGCCGACCTTGGCCAGGTCGTAGCGCTTCGGGTTGAAGTAGTAGTTCTCCAGCAGGTTGTTCGCCGCCTCGACGGTCGGCGGCTCACCCGGGCGCAGCTTGCGGTAGATGTCCAGCAGGGCGTCGTCCCGGCCGGTGGTGTGGTCCTTCTCCAGGGTGTGGCGGATCGACTCGTACTGGCCGAACTCCTCCAGGATCTGCTCGTTGGTCCAGCCCAGGGCCTTGAGCAGCACCGTCACCGACTGCTTGCGCTTGCGGTCGAGACGTACGCCGACCTGGTCGCGCTTGTCGACCTCGAACTCCAGCCACGCGCCGCGCGAGGGGATGATCTTGCAGGTGTAGATGTCCTTGTCGGACGTCTTGTCCGGGGTCTTCTCGAAGTAGACGCCCGGGGACCGGACCAGCTGCGACACGACGACGCGCTCGGACCCGTTGATGATGAAGGTGCCCTTCTCCGTGATCAGCGGGAAGTCACCCATGAACACCGTCTGGGACTTGATCTCACCGGTGTCGTTGTTCATGAACTCCGCGGTGACGAACAGCGGAGCGGAGTAGGTGGCGTCCTTCTCCTTGCACTCGTCGACCGAGTTCTTCGGATCCTCGAAACGGTGGTCGCGGAACGACAGTGACATCGTCTCGGAGAAGTCCTCGATGGGCGAGATCTCCTCGAAGATCTCCTCCAGGCCGGACTTCGTGTTGATATCGGTGCGGCCCTGCTCCTGGGCCTCCTCCACCGACGCCTTCCAGGCGTCGTTACCGACCAGCCAATCGAACGACTTGATCTGAAGATCGAGCAGATGGGGCACCTGCAAGGGTTCGTGGATCTTCGCGAACGAGATGCGTCCCGTCGTGGAGATGACGTCGGTGTTCTTCGAGGCAATGCGCGCGGCGGCCAACAGTTTGGTCCTTCCAGAACTGGCAGGCGATGTGGTGCCAGTGCCACGCAACCAGGGAAGGCACCATCCGCGCGGCCCCCTGCGAGGAAGGGGAGGACACGCGGTACGGCATCAAGGGCGGCAGGCGACAACAGGCAAACGCCGACACTACACGACCATGGCACGAAACGCAAACCCGAAAGAATAGCCCATCTCCGGTGCGCTGGTGCCCAGCCTACTCTCCCGCGTGTCGGCCTGCCAGCCTGACGGGGTGAACACTGGGCGACCCGATGACGCATCGCCTCTCGTCCGACGCGCACCGGTTCACACCGACCCGCTCGACGGGGCCATGCTACGCCACCGGGACGCCCCCGTCCCACCACCGACCACAGCAGGCGGTCAGGCGTTGGGGGCCGCCGGGGTGGCGGCACCACGGCGACGGATCACCGGCGCCACGCCGTCCGCCGGCGCGGTGCGATGCGCCGGGTCACCCTCGGCCCCGACCGGCACGAAGCCGGCCTCGGCGATCATCTGCAGGTCGGCCGCACCGGCCTGCCCCTCGGAGGTCAGGTAGTCACCGAGGAAGATCGAGTTGGCGATCTCCAGCCCCAGCGGCTGCAGGGAACGCAGCGTGTCCTCCCGGCCGCCGGCGATCCGGACCTCCGTGTCCGGGTGCACGAAGCGCACCATGGCAAGGATCCGCAGGCCGTCCAGCGGGCTCAGCGTGTGGCTGCCGGCCAGCGGGGTGCCGTCGAAGGGCATCAGGAAGTTGACCGGCACCGAGTCGGACCCCATCCGGCGCAACGCGAAGGCGACGTCGACGAGTTCCTCGACAGTCTCCCCCATCCCCGCGATCAGCCCGGAGCAGGCCGACAGCCCGGCACGGTGGGCCTTCGCGACGGTGTCCGCCCGGTCGGCGTACGTGTGGGTGGAGCAGATGTCGTCGTAGTGCGACGCGGCGGTGTTGAGGTTGTGGTTGTACGCGTCGGTGCCGGCCGCGGCGAGCCGCTCGGCCTGGCCCTCCCTGAGCAGCCCGAGGCAGGCGCACACCTCGATGTCGGGATCGGCCTGCCGGAGGCCGTCGATGATGTCGCCGACCCGGTCGAGGTCGCGGTTCGAGGGCCCCCGGCCGGAGGCGACCAGGCAGACCCGCCGGGCGCCGGCATCCATCCCGGTCCTCGCGGCCCGGACCGCCTCCTCCGTGGACAGCCAGGAGTAGGTGAGCACGTCAGCCTCGGAGCCGAGTCGCTGCGAGCAGTAGCCGCAGTCCTCGGCACACAGGCCCGACTTGAGATTGACCAGGTAGTTGAGCTTGACCGAGTTGCCGAACCAGCGGCGGCGGAGCCGCCCGGCGGCCTGGACCAGCCCCAGCACCTCGGCATCGGGCACGTTCAGCAGGGCCAGCGCCTCTTCCTCGGTCACCGCACCACCGTCGAGCACGCGATCGGCGAGCGCCTGTGGCTTGACCTCGGTGGCGGGCGCGGCGGGGTCGGTGGGGTCGAGGGGAGCAGCGGTGAGCGTTTCCTGGGGTGCCATGAGATCTCCTTCGGTCGGGTCCGTGCTGGGTGAGGTCCTCCGCCGGACGCGGGCGGGTTCGACCTACGCTCCTTGAACGCCGTTCACTATACGGCGTTCAAGTCCACGCGATGCGGTGGCTCCGGGGACGGGCGGCTAGGCTCGGAGGCCGGGACGGAGAGGCACACCCAGCACGGCACCGAACACGCCGCCCACGGAGAATCTCGAGGAGGGGACATGTCATTGAGCCGGGCGGACGTGCTCGCCAAGGCCGTCGAGATCCTCGACGCGTACGGGCTGGCGGACCTGACGATGCGCCGGCTGGCCACCGCCCTCCATGTCCAGCCGGGCGCCCTCTACTGGCATTACGCCAACAAGCAGGAGTTGCTCGCCGCCGTCACCGACCGCATCCTGGCCGGGGTGTGCTCCCCCGGACCCGACGACGACTGGCAGCAGGCCCTGCTCAACTGGTCCGTGTCACTGCGGGCCACGCTGTTGGCCCATCGGGACGGGGCCGATCTCACCTCGTCGGCAGTGGCGCTGAGCCTCGGCGCCCTGCGCCCGCAGGAGCCTCTCGTACGACTCCTCACCGCGGCCGGCCTCGGATCCGCCGATGCCGAGGCGATCGGGGAGACCGCCCTGCACCTCACCCTCGGACTGACCCTGAACGAACAGTCGCGGGCCCAGGCCGCGGCACTCGGCGTCATCGCGGCGCCGGCACCGGATGACCGCGCCCGGCTGGAGTTGGGCATCGATCTGCTGGCGCGCGGGGTGTCCGCGCGGTTCGGGATCTGAGGCCCGTCGGGACACGGGCGCACTGCGCAGCTCACGGATTCGCCACCGCTCTCGGCACGCGGCGAGGCCCCGGTAGCGACTCCCCGAGCAGACCCGAGCGTCCTCGCACGCCTCCCCGGGGCCATCCGCACGGTCGTACGCCGGAGGGGCGGGCCCCTGTGGGACCCGCCCCTCCGGACGGCTCGGCTCCTCGAGACCCGCGGGCCCCGAGGTCGTGCTCACTTGACGGAGACGGTGGCGCCGGCGGCCTCGAGCTTCTCCTTGGCGGCGGCGGCGGCGTCCTTGGTGACCTTCTCCAGGACGGCCTTGGGGGCGGACTCCACGACCTCCTTGGCCTCCTTCAGGCCGAGGGAGGTGAGGGCGCGCACCTCCTTGATGACCTGGATCTTCTTGTCGCCGGCGGCCTCGAGGACGACGTCGAACTCGGTCTGCTCCTCCTCGGCGGCGGCCTCAGCGGCGGCGGCCGGGGCGGCAGCGGCCACGGCGACCGGGGCGGCAGCGGTGACCTCGAAGGTGTCCTCGAACAGCTTCACGAACTCGGAGAGCTCGATCAGCGACATTT
>Ga0334882_1001855_pt1 | contig 23581 bp, 23 predicted proteins | sample GraSluR1_MG_5_FD_207226 | JGI IMG/M metagenome (GOLD analysis project Ga0334882, IMG submission 207226) | Sludge microbial communities from methane-producing bioreactor in Wageningen University, Netherlands - Granular Sludge_15_04-R1 | ecosystem: Engineered > Bioreactor > Anaerobic >...
TACCTGCCTTTCTTGATTTTTTGTTGATAAGAAAATTATACTTTAAGGCTGGGTATTATCCACTATTTATTTTTTGGAAACTATTTTATGGAAATTGTTAATATTTCGTTTGTACGAAACTTAGGTATTTAACTAATGGTTATATAATATTCTTAAAAATATACATAAAAATTTTTTCTAGTGAGCTAATTGTAAATTATAATAATCTACAATTAGTTTGTCCAATTGCTGGCTTACTTTTAATATTTCTTCATAATTATATTCATCAGAATTTAACATTAAATGCAATTTCTCTCTTAATTTTTCTATAGTGTTATCCATATTATTCACCTCATTTAATAAGAATATATGTTCGCATCTTATAATATTATATACCATTATTTATATTTTTTATATAGTTTTAAACATTTTTTAATGTATAAGTTATTTTTAATTAGGATTTTATTTAAATCATTATTATAAAAATCTATTTTATGATTACTCCTTAATTATGTAACAAACACTATATTTTTAATATAATCCTAGGATTATATACAAATATAATCCTCACTTACTATAATTTTCTGAATATTTTTTCAAATGTTTTTATCCTGTTTACAGAATAGAATCACAATATTCATATTTATTATTTATACTCTAACATAAGTTTTGAAAACAAAACAAAAATTAGATTATAAATTTATATTACACATTTAATATAAATTCGTAATAATCTAAAACTTTTAGGGGGTTTTTCTTTATGAATAGAAGAGTTAAATCAATAATCGCAGCATTAGCTATAACAGGAACTATATTAACAATTGCACCAAATACTGCTAAGGCAGCTGAAGTTACTTGTACTAACTCCGCAACAGAAGAAGCTTGGATAAAAAATATTTTAGATAAATATCCTCAACTAAAAAATTGGGCAGTTATTACTAAAACAAATACAACAACTACAAAGCCGGTTACGAATAACACTAAACCAGCTACACCTGCTGCTAAACCTGCAGCAAATAACACTAAACCAACCACACCGGTTGCTAAGCCTGCAGCAAATAATACTAATTCAACTGCACCGGTTACTAAACCTGCAACAAATAATGCTAATACAACAAATCAAAATAGCGGACAAGCTTCTAATTCTGCTATAAGCGCGGAGGCAACTGAAGTAATTAAATTAGTGAATGTAGAAAGAAGTAAAAATGGACTAGCTCCACTTAAAGCTAATGCTGAGTTATCTAAAGTTGCTACAGCTAAAGCTCAGGATATGATAGATAAGAATTATTTTAGCCATACTTCGCCTACCTATGGTTCACCTTTTGATATGATGAAAAAATTTGGTATAAACTATAGTGCTGCTGGTGAGAATATTGCATATGGTCAAAAGACTCCTTCAGATGTAATGAATGGATGGATGAATTCTCCAGGTCATAAAGCAAATATATTAAATTCCAATTTCACAGAAATAGGAGTTGGAATGGTTAAAGATACAAATGGTACTCCTTATTGGGTTCAAATGTTTATAAATCCTGGTAAATAAATAACTGTCAAACTTAGAGCTATTACTATTTAGCTATGAAAAATCAGATTTTAATAACTATTTTTAATAGTAAAATAATCAAAAGCTGTATTACAATGCCTGTACATATATGCATTGTAATACAGTTTTTTGTAGTATTTTATAATTATTTCTTTAGTACTTCTTGAATAAATATATTTACTAATGCCGGATCAAATTGAGTCCCAGCATCCTCTCTCAATTTTTGTACAGCAATTTCTTCTGGCATAACATCAGAATAGCTTCTTTTGCTAATCATTGCATCATAAGCATCCGCTATACTTATAATTCTTGATTGGAGTGGTATTTTTTCTCTTCTCAGTCCTTTGGGATATCCACATCCATCCCATCTTTCATGGTGGGCTAATACATATTGTGATATTTCAAGCATATCATTTACTGTACTTAATATTCTATAACCTATCTCTGGATGTCTCTTCATCTCTTCCCTTTCATTAGATGTTAATCTTTCCTTTTTGTTGAGTATATTTTCTTCTATAGCAATTTTACCTATATCATGAAGTAATCCAGCAGTTTTAAGATCCTCAATTTCACTTTCAGGTAAGGAAAGTGCCTTCCCCATTTTTCTACACAACTCTGCCGTTCTAAAAGAATGCTGCTCTTCCCTTTTATTTTTTTCATGAAGAGTACTAATTATAGCCTTTATAGTTTTTTCTCTTACGCTTGGACTTTCAAAGAGTTTTTTCTTATACATATAACCTTCAGCTTTCTTTAAAATTTCTTTTATATTTTGCCCTTTCTTCTTTTTAACTTCATAACCAAAAGAAATAGATATGTTAATTGATTTTATTTTTTGCTTAGAAGCTATATTTTTAATATTTTTAATAATCTGTTCTGCTTTAATAATATCTGTTCTAGGCAAAAGAATTATAAATTCATCTCCTCCAAGTCTGGCTATAATATCATTTTTTCTAGATCCCTCTATGATAGATCCTGAAACCTTTTTAAGTAATTCATCTCCCATAACATGACCAAAAGAATCATTTATGAGCTTTAATCCATTTACATCTGCCATAACAATAGTTAAAGGAAGATTTGCCTCTGTATCCAATCTTTCTAATTCTAAATTAAAAAATCTGCGATTATACAAACCTGTTAATTGATCATGATAACTTAAATATTCTAATTTTAATTCCATGTATTTTTCTTCAGTAATATCTCTTACCATGCAAAGCACTTCTTTTTCGCTATTTTTCACCATTCTAACTTCATAATATTCATCTATACCCTTATTGTTATAATTCCATTTATATTTAAAATTTTGTAGTTCTCCATTTTTAAATAACATTTTCATCTTTTTCCAGGCAATATCAGCTACTTCTTCAGGCAAAACATCCCAAAGATTTTTTCCAATAAAATTCTCTTTAGGAACTAATAATCTGTTTTCATCATTTGTATTACAATCAATAAAAAATCCTCTATTATCTAATATAAATATCAAATCTGGTATAGCCTTAATAATACTTTTATTCTTTTCTTCACTTCTACTTAACCTTTCATTGATCTTCATAGTTTTATCATAATGTATTTTTAACTCTTCTTCAGAAGCTGCCAATTGCTGTACATATGCTTGAAGTTCTTCATTTACCTGCTCTAATTTTTTATAACTATCATCAAGTTTCTTCTCAGTTAAACAAACCTTGTTTAAAAAAATATTGATTAATAAATATAAAATAATTGATGTTACCAAAACATAAATCCATCCTTTATATGTATTTATAATCAATACAATACTTTTTTTATTAGATAACTTATTTGCAATTCTATCCGAAAAATAAATCCAATTAAAACCAAGGATCAAATATATAAAACATATCTTTACAGCTGAATATTTTAAAAATTTTTTTCTATCAGTTTTTAAGCTTGAATAAAACTTTCCCTTTATTGACACAAAACACTCATCCTATCTTAATATTTTATTATAATCATCCTGATAAATTTCATAATTAAAATTTCATAAAATAAATCTATCATTGTAAATACTTTCTTAATACTGTTTTTTAAATCACCTTCTTAATGAAATTTCACATAATATTTAGTGTCTTTATCAAATATACATATTGTACCAAATTATTAATTATATTATAATACTTATTTTTTCAATTCTCTATTGTTTTTTAATAACCAATTACTATTTATCTGATTTTCTTAAAAATACTTATAATGACCCCCTATTTTTACAAACTAAAAACAGGGAGTCATTATAAGTATTTTAGATATATCCATAAAATATAATAAATTTTAGTGCATTTCTTTAAAAAATAGAATTAATTAGTTCAAACTATTTTTTTCTATATATTTATGTTCTTTTACTATATCATATAAAATTATATATTGCTTTCCCAATTCATGTAATTTTTCATCTATAGCCATTTTTTGTTCCTCATTTAAATTAGTGTCTTTTATCCTATCTAACAAAGGATATAAATCCATTTCTACTAATCTTAATTTGACTTCTGCACTTAGATTAACATTAATTTCTCTCTGATCTGCATTTCTTATATCTGAATTATCTTTTTCCGTAATATTATTCTTTTCTGTAATACATATTTTAAAATCAAAAATAATTTCTCCATCTTTTAAATCCTTATAGCTTTTATATAGAACTATATCAGATATTTCACTTTTATCTATGTTACCATTAATACTTGCATATGAAAATCCATAGATATAACACTTACTATTTTCTTCAACAATTATAGTATTATAAGAAATATTATGCCTGTCATATATGGTTATTACATCTCCACTATAATATTTTTTACCCTTATATGCCATAAAGTAAGTTCCTATATTGCTGAAAGATTTTCCCTTTTGATAAATTCCTTTGATTTTAGTTATCTTAGCTTTCATTATATACACTCCCCTTATTTTATTCTTATATTAATTTATTCTTTTATAGATACAATAAAATTCAATACAAGAAGTAATATTAAAATAACATTATAAATTAATATTGGGTTATACTTACGGGTAATTATCAAAATTTACATTGCAAAAAATTTAACAATTTAAATACCTCTATAATTTTAATTAATTAATTTTATTTACATGTTTTTAAATTTTATTAATTAATTTTATTGGTAAAAGCTATTAAAAATATTTATTAGTAATACAATCTAAATATTATCTATATTATACCATATATAAATATGGTCATTAGATAATTTTTTAACAAAAATACCTTATTTAACTTTAATAATATATAAGTATATAATTTTCTAATTATTCATTATGTGTTATTATATTTATAAAATGTATATAAAAAATATTTTACAAGTAACAATTGACGTGTGCAGTACACCTATTTAGATTACTACACACGTCAATTATTTTACACTATTATCACTAACTCCATATATCAGCTTCTTTACTTTTAGAACGATTAATTCTTGAAAAATCTACTTTTGAGAAAACTAATGTTGCCAGTAATAAAAATACAAGTCCAAAAATTATTACAATCAACATGCTGATAGTAGGAGTAATTACAAAATTTCCAATTTTAAAAGCAAGTTGTTCCTCAATCAATTGCTCCGTTGTTAAAGAAGTCTTTTCCAATATAATAGTTCTAAAAAATGCTGTTGTATATGTCATTGGATTGAGGTAAGCAAAATATTGCAATATTTTTGGTAACAACGAAAGTGGAATATATGCGCCACAAAGAAATGTCAATGGCATTGTAATAGCCGTTATTACAATTTGAAAGGTTTGAGAATTCTTTACCAGTGCAGCTAAAAATAACCCCAAACCAGAAAACACAAGTCCCACAGCAGCCATTACAACAATTACTGCAAAAGGTGTAATAAAAGATGTAAATTTAAGACCTATAAAATAGCCAATAAATAAAATTATAATTCCCTGTAAAGTTGCTATTGTGGCTGCAGACAAGAGCTGACCCGCAGCAATCTGCATTCGTTTAACCGGGCTTACCAGCACTTCCTTCATAAAACCCGAAACAATATCTTCAATTGTACTGGTAGCTATAGTAATGGCAGTTTGAAAGACAGTTGTTATAACAATACCTGCAAGCATATAATTTACCGGATTGGAAATATTGTCATTTTTAAATATTGCACTAAACACATATAAAAAGAAAAACGGCATGATAATTGTGAAAACAAGCTGAACACGATTCCGTGCAAAAATTTTAAGATTTCTGAACCATAAAGCTGCTATAACCTGCATAATTTCTCACTCCCTTATATCTTTTCCTGTAATTTCTAAAAACACATCATTCAATGTTCCTTTTTTAATTTCCAAATCTTTAATCATGGATTTCTGAATACTCAATACTTCCATAAATTCTGGCAATTTTTCGACTTCAATAGAGTAATAGCCATCTTTTTTCTTGTAAATAAATTCCTCTTTATTAAGCAGTGCTTCTAACCCTTGCTCGTCACTGGTTGTAATATATGCCTTATCTTTTGTATATTGCTGCTTCAAATGATATGGTGTATCCATGGCAACAATTTTACCATCATCCATAATGGCAACTTTGCTGCAGATCTCAGCCTCATCCATATAATGGGTTGTTAGAAAAATTGTTATGTTTTTTTCCTTTTGCAGCTTCACAATATAATCCCATATATGTGCCCTTGTTTGAGGATCAAGCCCTGTAGTTGGCTCATCTAAAAATAATACTTTAGGATAGTGTAGGAGAGATCTTGCTATTTCCACACGACGTTTCATACCACCTGACAGACTGCTCACCATTGATTTTTTCCAATCCTTTAAGTCCACTATATCCAAAACAAATTCAATACGTTCAAGCATTTCACTTTTAGGAATTCCATAAAAATAACAATGCATATTTAGATTTTCAAAAACAGTCATTTTATTATCCAGTGTTGATTCTTGAAAAACAACTCCTATAATACTTCTAACTGCATCCCTATCACGAGAAACGTCTTTTCCATCAATCAGCAGTGTACCATCAGTCTTGTCAAATATAGTGCATAGTGTATTAATTGTAGTACTTTTACCCGCTCCGTTTGGACCTAAAAAAGCAAAAATGCTGCCTTCCTCTACCTCAAATGAAACATTATTTACAGCTGTAAAATCACCATATTTTTTTACAAAATTCCGAACTTCAATTATATTCTTCATTTTATCACTCCTCTCAACTGTTATTAGCATTCATGATAATACTAAGCAGCAAAAAGCTCTTTGAAAATTAAGAAATCGTGAACATCATTAAATAAATAATACATACTCAAATTTTACCATGCAAAGCGAAAAAAAGTCAATTGCACATATGTAATTGACTTTTTTTGCAAAATCACTTGCCTTGTTTAATTTTATCCTTGTTTATTTTCCACAAAAGTAATTACGATCTCTGAAATCTCTGTTAAATATAAATGCATAACTTTTAAAAGTATTGACTAATCTCAAAAATTTTTGAATATTTTTAAACTGTCTTATTATAAAACCAACCACTTCCTGTATCTTGTATAAGGTTTTGTATCCACTTTGTTTCACCGTCTCCATACTGCTTTGTTTGTCCAACATCATACAAAGACCCATTTTGCCAATCTATACTGAGAAACATATCTGGTACAGAATCATATCCATTTACGGAAAGAGTTTTCAGTTCATTTCCTGTCCATTTAAGGAAAGCATTTCTGCTAACTGAATCTCCTTTGTAATATGAATCATTTTCAACGGCACTTTTGAGTACATTGAAAATATCGTCACCATCTGGTGTACGGAAAGCTCCGTCTATAAGCGGCAAATCTCTCATGCTGTAGCCTGTATATCGCTTGATTTGCAAAGCAAACTGGTACTTGGAGTTTTGTGCGTCAGTAAATTGTACTTGATTATATTTTGATGGAAACCCGGCAGATTTGATAATGTGTTTGAACAATTCTCCTGCATTTTCTCCGCTCTGCAAAATACTTTCCAATTGAGCAATCAAAGTACTATCTGTCGTTCCTGACACTTTCATTTTATAGTTATTGGGGTCTATCGTAAAGGTTAATCGTAGATTCTGCGGAATTTGAATGCCATTTTTAAGAAACATACTATTCATTTGGCTGTTTACCTGTTGACGGTCGTAGAGTTTTTGTGATGCCTCCATAACATCAGCATTTATGTTGTATTTACCATTCAAATGCGAGTCCATGCATGATACGAATGATGTCCCGCCTTTTAGTTGTAAGGTTCCATACTTCGCCATATAATATTCAGTTTCAGCCATCGCTAATCTTTGTGAACAATCAGCTCCATTTATCACCCTCAGATCAGGTAAAGGTGTTATCTGATATTTTTTCCAGATATATTCTTGTAAATCACTATCAGATTTACATACACTTCGATCATAAGCTACTTCAGAACGATAAACAGGTTCTAAAATTTCTCTAATTTTGTCAGTTTCAGTTACAGGCCTTGGGTTGGAACTGTTAATTGCGGCTGAATCTCCAACGGAATCCTGTGTCGTAGCATTACTAGTAGCATTGCCAGAAGAAACTGGTTTGCTGGTGATGGTTGTAGTGTTGTAACTAATGGCATTACTAATACTTATATTGGACATACTGCCCCTCCTCTCACCGCTAACACCGGCGGCACAAATTGTAATTTACGGTTGATAGGCTAGTGTATAATCATAGGTATAGCTTAAGTTCAACTTAATGTTTGACATTGTAGATGATCCCATGGCCATAGCATTGTATCTAAATTGCCATACCGATTTTGCAGCTAAGTTATTGGCGGCTGATATGTTATAGGAACCGCTTGTAGCGCTGGAAACGGTAGCTATATACCAAGCACTCTGTGAACTCAACTTCACTTCATGATGTACATTGCCTTGACTTGGCGTTTGCGTGGAAGAGGTTGTGACTTTTGTAACGGCTGCGTCCTTAGGAATAGAAGCGTTTTGGGTTAAATCAACACTGGCTACGCTTGATTCAACGCCACCTGGCAGCAGATTTACATTGCCCGGATTTGATATAGATGACGGAGACATAGTAAATGTACCGTTTCCACTTTTAATTCTATTTTCAAAGCTGATTGTACCAACAGTGCTTTGATCAAGATTGGAATTCCTTACCATAGAAATATAGTATGTACCTGTAGTAGGAACATCGAATCTTATATATTTGAATCTAAGAGTAGGCAGACTGGGGTCAGTCAGTGGAATGCCTGGTGGCAATGCTGGTGTCCTATCAGCCTTATAAACTGTTAATGTAAAATTATTTAAGTCAGTTGTAGGTGTTAAGCCTACATCTGTCATTCTAATGCCGATATGGTCACCAGCAGTAGCACTAAACGAAATAAATGAACTTGTTTCTTGCGGGTTAAATGACCTCATGTAGCTATTTGCCACATTCCATGTTCCAGCAGAATAAGCTGTATCAAACGTATTATTACCTGATACATTATATTGTGCTGCACTTACGATAACTGTGCCCATCATAGTAAAACATAAAACAATTACTAAGAAAATAATTTTTTTCACACTTTTCATAAAGAACCTCCTAATTTTTTATTATATTTTAATTTATCAGTTGTGAAACTTCAAAATGATGATCTGATGTTAAAATTTTATATGATATTTCATCATAAGTGTTAATACTTGATTAATCTGAAGTAAATAATTTAGAAATCTTTTTTCAAGATAATATGACGCTCTCATGAAATGAAAAACCTATTTTCGACAAATTTCATTACAAATATTGCCATTTAATGATATTATAAGTGTATCTTATAGTAATATAATTGTCAATCTTATTTTCTAATACATTATAAATAATTAATGCCCATTGTGTTTTTCCTTCTTCTTTCGTTGTCATAATTCAAATTGTCGTTCTTTTTTTGTTCATTTTTTCCTTTAATAATTCCCCTCTATATTTTTAGTTAATACTAATCGATTTATATTATTACTTAATATAAGTAACAGTATTTCCTATTCTCTTAAGGGGTACCATATCTGATATTTGAGAATATCCTAGTGCAAGTCCTCCACAAATCCTTTCATTTTCAGTTAGACCCAATTTCATCATGTATGCATGAATAGACTTATTATCCTCTAACCAGTAAAGCTGATTTATCCAACAAGACCCTATATCCAGAGAAACTGCTGCCAGCATCATATTTTCCAAAGCAACTGAACAGTCTGCCATAGCGTTACCATATCCTTTTTGATTTGCAGCCACAATTAATGTAGGAGCATTGTATGTAAAATCGTAACCACCTTTTTTCGATGCTAAAATTGAATTTTTTAGACTCTTATAGGTATCTTCTTTAATCTCCATTTTGGCAAATTCTTTTTCTACCATAGATTTTAGTTCTTGAAGAGTTTCTCCATTCTGTATTACAATAAAATGATTTGTTTGATTATTTCCACCACTTGGGGCAAAACGCCCAGCTTCAATAATTAGAGAAAGTTTTTCTTCTGAAATCTGCTCTTTTTTATATTTACGAATACTTCTTCGTTTACCAATGACCTCTAATCCTTGATTTTCCATAAGATCAGCCTCCAATATTTAAAATCACATTAACTAACTTTATAGCTACTTCGTCTTTACTTACAATTTCTCATTAAATTAACTTATAATTTGGTTTACTTTTTTAAATTATATCATAAATAATCATTAAACTGTAATGGTTAGCATTTTATTCCAAAGCATGTCTTAAATCTATAACTATTAAATAATAGTTTGTTTGTTTTAAAGTTCCCAATAATTTAAAGATTTCTTTTCCCATCTATGAAAATTTATAAAAATAGTATAAAGCGCTCACACAAATCACTCCATTTTTATTATTTATAAAAATATTATACATTTTAGTTTTATAATAGTAAATTCAGCAAGATTACAAAATTCAATAAATAAAAAAGGCAGTACAAATCCATCCTTTATATTTATTTAGTTCATATTTCCTCACTGCTGCATATTCAAAAAGAATATGCAGTAAACCCAACTACATAGAAGAAAAGATTTATTTTATTAAAAGCACCATATTTCCTACCTTTTTGAAACCGTCCTACCGAAAAGTGGCTTCTTTTTTTTTGAAATTAATAGATTTATACTAATACTCGTATCAAGGACACAAAGAAAGATTAATTTAAGGGGGAAATGTAAATGCAAAGATTTACTATACCAAGAGATATTTATTTTGGAGATAATGCTATAGAGCATTTAAAATCAGTAAAGGGAACTAAGGCAATGCTTGTTATTGGTTCTGAAAGATTAATAAAGGACGGAACTGTTCCCAAAATACAAGAATTATTAAAAGAAACTAATATTGAGACAACAGTATTTTCAGGTGTTGAAAATGACCCTTCAGTTGCAACGGTTAGAAGAGGTGTTGAAGTTATGGAAAATTTCAATCCAGATTTAATAATCGGTATTGGCGGCGGTTCACCAATCGATGCTGCTAAAGCAATGTGGATATTTTATGAATATCCAGAGTTCACATTTGAAGAGGCTGCTAAGCCATTTAACTTACGGGAGTTAAGACAAAAAGCTAAATTTATAGCTATACCAACTACAAGTGGTACAGGTACAGAGGTTACTTCATTCTCAGTAATAACTGACCATGAAACAGGAATTAAATATCCAATAGCTGACTATAATATAACTCCAGATGTTGCTATAGTTGATACTAATTTAGTTCAAAGTATGACAAAAACATTAGTTGCTAATACAGGAATGGATGCTTTAACTCATGCTTTTGAAGCTTATGTTTCAACAGTTAGAAATCCAATAACTGATGCATTGGCTATGAAATCAATAGAAATGACTGTTGATAATTTAGTTAAATCCTTTAAGGAAGAAGAGAAAGCTAGAAAAGATATGCATATATCTCAATGCTTAGCTGGTATGTCATTCTCTAATGCAATACTTGGAATAGTTCATTCAATGTCTCATAAGACAGGAAAAATATTCAATATTCCTCATGGTTGTGCAAATGCAATATACTTATCGTATGCTATACAGTTTAATGCAAAAAAAGCTGGAGCTGCTTATGCTGATATAGCTAAGAGATTAGGGTTAAAGGGAAAAACATCAGATGAATTAGTTCAATCATTAATTCAATTAGTTAAAGATTTTAGAGTTGCTATGAACATGCCTGCGACTTTAAAAGAATTTGGTTTGTCAGAAAAAGATTTTAAATCTAAATTAGATGAGATTTCTAAGAGTGCGGTAGCTGATCCTTGTACAGGTACAAATCCAAGAGAAATATCTGTAGAAGAGATGAAGAAATTATTTGAAGCTACTTATTATGGAACAGAAGTTAATTTCTAAGTTTATGCAAAAGTTATAGCTGGTTAATAACTAGCTATAACTTTAATTATTTATAGAAGCAAATAGATTTTAAGAGGTGAAATTTGAGTGTTTATAATTATCTACAAAATACTTTCCCCATTTATCCATTGCTTCCAAAATAGGAATTAAATCTTCTGCCATTTTAGTAAGTGAATATTCAACCATAGGTGGTACTTCATAATAAACAGTTCTATTAACTAGTCCATTTTGTTCTAAATCTTTTAATTGTTGACTTAACATTTTTTGAGTTATTCCTGGAATTAATCTTTTGAATTCATTATATCTTATAACTTTATGTATGCTAAGATTCCAAATAATAAGAGCTTTCCATTTACCACTTAAAATTTCTAAAGTAACTTCAATTTCACATCTATAGGAACTACAACTAACTTTATTTAATCTATCTTTTGGCATAATGTCACTTCCTTGTATAAGGTAATTTAGTTGTCTAGTTTATGTAACGTAATCTATCCATCTCTATCAAGTGTATAAAAATATAATATAATTATATATACTTGATATATTTTATTATGCATTAGAATTATTTTATATATAAATCATTATTTCTTTACAATCTTTAATTTACTATTATTATATCATATTTATAACAAAAGCTATCCATATTTCATGAGTAGTTTTATCTTGGTGCAGGTGACAGGACTTGAACCCATACGTCTTCGTATAGATTTGCGATTTAATATCTCTTAAAAATTTAAACGTGAAACAGCTCCCCACTTTCCCAAGAAGAGTGCCGTAATCCCAATAAAGAAACGTTATCAAGTATCAATTTTTAGTTAAAATATTTAATCCGAACTCCCATGAAAAATACCAAATAGAAAACAAATAACATTGCCAAACCTAATAATACTAATCCTGCAACGGTCAGTATCTTATCCAGCATTTTTTCATTAACACTTTTACTTAATCCTAAATAAATCAGTATTCCCACGACACCACCAAGTGTATTCGTAAGAAGGTCTGTTATATCGGTAGCACCGACTGCCAAAATATACTGACTCATTTCAATAACTAGACTAAATAACAAAATGTAAATTGCATTTTTAACTACTGGATTTTTCTTGCCTACTATTTGAGCAAAAACCCCCAACGGAATAAAGACAATAAAATTAAGTAAAACTTCTTTTCTACCACCAGATTCCAATAAAGGTATCAAATTAATATGTCGAAAACTTGCACCATCAACTGCTCGACTAATTACAGCACTAGGTGAAACCGAAAACTTGAAAAGTAATATCCAAATTAACAAGAGTCCATATAACAACAATAGAATTTTACTAGCCTTTGTCACGAAAACACCACCTTTTCACAAACTTCAGTGTGTATATTATATCACAATTCGCCGTTCAAGAAACATCTGCTGCTATTTGCCCAGTTTAGCAATATCCATTTTTTGCAGAGCAATTAATTTAAAACTTATGCAAAAACATACCGTTTCTTAATGCTTTCTGTAGTTTTCATTTTATGCCCTGAGCATTTGATTTTCTTCTAACAGCTTCATGTATTTATTATAAAGCTTATTATAATTCATTATTTACTCCTTAATTTTTACATATTGTTTTTTGTTCATGATACCATATATAAAATGTTTCATCTTCTTCTAATATTGCCTTAAAAGGTATTTCTATAAACTTTAATATCTCTAAAATGACTACTTTAAAGTCTAAATGAAACTTTATTGTTTTTCTACAAAATGAATTCCACCTTAATAAAATATCTTTATCATTTACTAAATTTGATATCCTCAATAGAATATCGCTTTCATAAACTGTATGCCTAAATGATATTCATAAACTTGTAATCAAGCATTAATATCAACTTCTTATTATACAAGATCATAAAATCTTTGTATCTTTTTTTCTAATTCAACAATACTTATGAATCTAGCTTCTCTAATTATCTCCTTACCATCTATAAATAAAATGATAGCTGGTAAAGTAAAAATTGAATACTTACCTACAACTGACTGCAATTTATCAATGTCCACTTTAACATAAGCAATTTTTCTATATTTTTCCATAAGCTCTCCTATTTTAGGTAAAAGTCCAACACACACGTTACAAGCATTTGAAGAGAAATATATCATTGAAATTTTATTTTCTTTTATAAAACTATCCATATTATCAGAAGAATCTAGCACTCTCATATACTCAACTCCCAATTTTAAAATAGCCGTGTCAAATTAATTATACAGTTAAATAAAAAAAGAGAGATTTTAATCAACCTCTCCTTACTTTCAAATGTAATTCCAAAATACCGTTACTCTAATTTTGACACCTATCTCTCGATAGGTGGGTGCTCTCACAGATGCCTCTAACTCATTCATGCCATAAAAGGGCTCACTAGAATGTACATATCCTCATCTAAATATTGAACTCCCTTGCTTGAACTGTAGGTTCAAAATAAGAGCTTCACAAATACCCCAGAATATATTTACTTTGGTGCAGGTGACGGGACTTGAACCCGTACGTCTTCGACACACGCCCCTCAAACGTGCCTGTCTGCCAATTCCAGCACACCTGCATAATATTTAAATTTTTATTTTAACGAGGATTTTTTACTATCTTTACTTCAACTTTGGCACTAACATAACGCCATCCCAAAGTAGCCTGTCTGCCAGTTCCAGCACTCTCGCATATTTAATTTTTACTAAAAAACAACTATCTCTATTAAATAAGTATTTTCATATACTGTAAATAATCACGATATAGATTATATTATATAGATTTGATTTCGTCAATAGTTTTTTGCATATCTAAAAACATAGTTGTTACTAAAAAACAAATCATATTATATATTTAAACTAAAGTGAGCTTTGATATTGAAATGTAGAATATCAAAGCTCGGCTTTAAATTATTTACAATATCAATTTAAAAACTTATTTTCAAACTAATTATTACTATAAAGCCATCTATATATATTATAGTTCACCCTTATTTTCTTAACATACTTGTCCGTCTCAGGGAAAGGTATATAGTGAATATTTTTTCCATCCTTTGAGTGATCTTTATTGTTGAGCCAAGATCTAACATTACCTCTTCCACCATTATAGGCAGCAGATACCAAGTCCCAGTTGTTAAACTCCTGTCTAAGATTATCCAGATACCAGCAGCCCATTCTTATACTGTATTCGGGATCATATAACTTATCAGCACTGAAGCCCTTAAGTCCCATTTTTTCTGCGGCCCATTGCCCTGTTTCTTCAGTTATCTGCATTATTCCATAGGCATTTTTATTAGATTTAGCTTCTGGATTAAAATTACTTTCTGTTTTTGCAATAGCAGCTACATAGTAGGGACTCAAATTATATTTACTTGAATATTCATATATATATTTAGAATATTTCATAGGATAATAATGTTTTCCTATTGTTTTTACATTTAATGCTGCAACTATTACTATAACCACTATAACAAAAATGAATAGTAAACTTTTTCCTTTCATTGTTCCTCCTACAATATATTTATAGATGTCAATAGTTTTTCAACTTGACTTTCAGTATAGTCTATACTTACACTGGTATCTATTATAACATCTACATATTTTTTCTTTTCTTCCAAGGGCATCTGAGCATTTATTCTGTTGATTACCTGCTGAAGGTTCATTTTATCTCTTTCCATAACTCTTTTTATTTGTGTTTCTCTATCAACCCAAGCTAGAATATTCAAATCCATATCATTATTTATTCCCGTTTCAATTAGTATTGGAGCATCAAGGACACAAATATTTTCCTTTAAATCCTCATATAGTTTAATATGCTTGAATATGTCCTTTTTAATATAGGGCATTATTATTTCCTCTAATTTTTTTCTTCTAGCATAGGAGGCAAATACATAATCTCCAAGCTTTCTTCTTAAAAGCTTTCCATCTCCATCAAAAAATTCTATTCCAAATTCCTGTTTTATTTCTGATAGTAATTCAGGATAAATATTTAAAACTTCTCTTGAAATAACATCTGCATCTATAACAGGAATAGATCTCTCTTTAAACATCCTAGCTACAGTACTCTTTCCACTTCCAATTCCACCTGTGAGTCCCACCTTTAACATAATCATTCCCCAATTCTTTATTTATTTTGCTTCATACCAAGTTTCCCCTATATTTATATCAACTTCTAATGGAACCTTTAGTTCAATTGCATTCTCCATTTCTTCTTTAACTAATTTTTTCACAACCTCAATCTCATCCTTATATACATTTAAAATCAGTTCATCATGAACCTGAAGTATAATAGTACTCTTTAAATTTTCTTCTTTAAGTTTGTTATATACCTTTACCATAGCTAACTTAATTATATCTGCTGCACTTCCCTGTATTGGAGTATTCATGGCCAGTCTTTCTCCAAAAGATGCTACCATTTTATTTCTGGCCTTTATTTCAGGTATATATCTTCTCCTATTTAATATAGTGGTAACATATAAATCTTCCTTTGCCTTAATTACAATATCCTCAAGGTATTTTTTTACATTAGGATATCTTTCAAAATAAGTATCTATATATTCCTTTGCCTTACTTTTTGGTATTTTAAGATCCTGTGCAAGACTAAAATCCCCTATACCATAAACTATACCAAAATTAACTGCCTTTGCATTACTTCTCATAAGAGGTGTAACCTGATCAATTGGCACATTAAATACTTCTGAAGCAGTCTTTGTATGTATATCACTGTGATGTTTAAAGGCATTTATTAAATTTTCATCATTGGCAATATGGGCAAGAACTCTTAATTCTATCTGTGAATAATCTCCAGATAAGATTACACATTCAGAATCATCAGGTATAAATACCTTTCTTATCTCTCTTCCCATTTCGTGCTTTATAGGTATATTTTGGAGATTAGGTTCCGTACTTGAAAGTCTTCCTGTAGTGGTAACCGTCTGATTGAAACTTGAATGTATTCTATCATCAGAATCAATAACAGTTTTAAGGCCCTCCACATAAGTGGAATACAATTTTGTAAGCTGCCTATAATAAGTTATATTATCTATTATAGGATGCTTATCTCTTAATTTCTCAAGTACCTCTGCATTAGTGGAATATCCTGTCTTTGTCTTCTTGATTACAGGCAAATCAAGCTTTTCAAATAGAATTTTACCTAGCTGTTTTGGCGAACTTATATTAAATTCTTCCCCAGACAGACTGTAAATTTCCTCTTTAGTCTCCTGTATTTTTTCACTAAATTTCTCTCCTAGTTCATTGAGCTTTAATTTATCAATTTTAAAACCTCTTGCTTCCATAGATGATAGCACTTCTATTAAAGGTTTTTCTACATTGTAAAATAACTCCTCCATATTTAATAACTTTATCTTTTCACTTAAATCTTCGTAGATAGGCTTTAAATATTGGATTTCTTTTACTCTAAGAAGTTCATCTTCATCTTTTATATCTATATTTAAATTATCTCTTATTAGTCCATTAAGTCCATATTCACTTTGGGCTGGATCAATGAGATAAGCAGCTATCTTTGTATCAAAAATCAATCCTTTTAGTGAAACATTTATTTTTGCCAATATAGTATAAGGTATTTTTGAATCATGAATGACTTTTTCTATATTTTCATCTTCAAAAATTTTTTTCAAAACACCTATTAATTCTTCCGAATCACTGTTAAAAATTTCAGCATAATCAATTATATAATTTCTATCCCCTGTATTTAAATATATTTTCTTTATACTGCTCTTAGAATAAATTTGCTCATCTTCATTTTCAAATAAAATATACAATATATCCTTTATTGAATTTGCTGCTTCTTTAAGTTTTTCTATAGTATCTATAAGTTTATATTCTACTTTTATATCCTCTAAAGATTCCTGCCCATCTTCCTTAGAGGAAACTGGAATCTTATTCATGAGACTTTTAAATTCAAGCTTCACAAACATTTTCCTTACAGCTTCTACATCGAATTTCTCCTTGGATTTTATGTCTTCTAAATCTATCTCTATTGGAACATCCGTTACTATAGTAGCAAGCTTTTTACTAAATACCGCCTGCTCTCTATACTCCTTAAGGTTTTCTTTGATCTTTTTACCACTTAAATTATCTATATTCATAAGAACATTTTCAATGCTGCCATATTCCTTTATAAGCTTAAGTGCTGTCTTTTCTCCAATACCAGGTACTCCTGGAATATTATCCGAACTATCTCCCATAAGACCTTTCACATCTATAAACTGTTTTGGAGTAACTCCATAATCCATAAGCATTCTATCTTTATCATAAATTTCTTTTTCTGTCATTCCCTTTTTATTTATGACTATCTTTACATTATCCTCTGCCAGTTGAAGAGCATCTTTATCCCCTGTAACTATATAAACTTCTATCCCCTGATTTCTGGAGAAAGAAGCAAGAGTTCCTATTAAATCGTCTGCCTCAAAGCCTTCTATTTCAAATATGTTTATAGCAAGCTTTTCTAAAAGTTCCTTTACTACTGGAAACTGTTCTGAAAGTTCTGGAGGCATTTTCTTTCTGCCAGCCTTATAATCTTTATAATCCTTATGCCTAAAAGTAGGTGCCTTTTTATCAAAAGTTGTAACTATATAATTAGGTTTAAGTTCTTCCCTCATTTTAAACAGCATATTTATAAATCCATAAATAGCATTAGTATTTAAACCTTCTGAATTATTTAAGGCAGGTATTGCATAGAAAGCTCTATTCATAAGACTATTGCCATCTAATATAAGCAATCTTTCCATCATCTAATCACTTCTCCATTCTCGGACTTTCTTTGTTAAAATCTTCATCTCATCATTATCACTAGGACTTTTAAAGTTTTATATTAAAAATACTGCTAAGAGTATATTTCCCTAATATATTAATTTTAAAGTTATAAACTAAAATATATATTACCACATTTATTATCACATAACAAAACTATTAATAACTAGATAATTAAATGTAAATATATTGTAAAAATTTCACTTCATATCTATTTTATAAATTAGATATATTTACTATAATACTTATTATAGACTATAATACAATAAATAAAAACTTAGAAATTGAGGTGTTTTACTTGATAAAGGATGACTATAATTCAAAAATATCCAAAGAATTTCTTTCTGTAATAAAACAAATAAAGAATGTTAAAAATTTAAGATTAGAAGCTTTTACCTTAATTGATAAAGCCTTCAAAAGATTTCTCGGTTTCAGTTCCAGCTTTGTAAATTCTGTTTCTGAAAAAGATCTCTTAAATCTTATGAAAAAAGGCGATAAAATTCAAGGTATACAATGTGCCATTGCAGCAGTATTTCTATTTGAAGAAGGAAATATCTTTTATGAAGAAGGAAACTATAATGAAGCATATTTTAGATATTCAAAGGCTTTTAGTTTAATTTATACTATATTTTCCTTGGAACTTGAATGTGAATTAGAAGGTTATAAAGAACTTTCACAAGAAATTGCCAATGCTATGGAAAAGTTTGAAATTACTTCAGAGGATCAAGAAAAGCTATTTTATTTTTATAAATCACTGGGTGTATTCTCTAAAGCGGAGGACTATCTTTATGATCTTATAAAAGATCCTCAAAAAAAAGATTTTACAGAAAATAATCTTAAAGAATTTTACAGTGATCTTCTAAAAAAAAGTGATGAAGATCTAATAAAAGGTAATCTACCAAGAAATGAGATTTTAGAAGCTCTCAGAGCTTAGGCACATTCAAATAAATAGCTAGTCAGTATGCTAGCCTATTTATTTTCATATACCTTATTAAATAAATTATTATTTTTAATTTGTAATTTAATATCTAAACAATTTTATGAATGGGGATGACTATTTATGTTTACATTGAGCTGTGAATTCAAAGATAATATACCTGTTTTTCATTGCGATACCTGTGGAAATTGTAAAAATTTTATAGAATCTACTTCTTATATAGGTATAAATAGAGGCTGCTGTTGGTATTTTCCCAAGTATACCCTTATGGATATTAAAAATATAATAAACATAGGTAAAATAGATTTTATTTATTCACTTATAAAAAATGCAAATTCAAAAATATCTCAATACTTTATAGAAGTACAGGGTTTTTACAATAGTATTAAACATAAAGTATATTGTAAAAACAATAATCCTCAATTAGACTTTGACTCTAAATTATTCTTTAGAGTTTGTCCTTTTGTTGGCAAAAAAGGATGTACTATAGATTTTCAATTAAGACCTCACCCTTGTAACTTATACCTTTGCAGAGAAATTATAAAAAAATCTGGTGAATCCTATAAAAAATATTCTAGAGAGAGAAAAGACTATTACTCCTACTGTAACTATTTCAATAATAGTTTAAAGTATGAATTTATGGATAAAGATATTCATTTTTTTAAAGATTTTTCAAAATCCTTAAAAATTATCAAAGCTTTTAACATACCTGCTTATGAACCAATTAAACTTCCTAAAATAAAAGGAACCCTTTAAAAACCTACTTATCTAATTGTTGTTTTTAATAACAAAATAACCAAAAGCTGTCTTATAATACATATATCATGTATACAATTATGAGACAGCTCCACTTTTATATATTTGATTGCTTTAATTTACTAAATAAAGCTTTATTTTAAAATTTTTTATATTGAATTAATCTATGCATAAATATAAATAAATTGAAGCAAGTTCTTAATTCAGGTGGAGATTCTTTTACCCTATCTAAATTTTAGAACTGCAAATGCATGGCTTACTTGGCGTTGAACTCCCACTCGAAGAAGGGGGAGACTTACGCCAAGTTAGTCAGGTTAAATTTCTTTAATCTCATTCTTTAAACTTCCTATTTTTTCAATGAAACATTCTACTACATCGCCATCCTTCAGTACTTTTACAGGATCAAATCCCATTCCCACTCCACTAGGCGTACCTGTTGCTATTATATCTCCAGCTTTTAAGGTTATTCCCTTTGATAGATCACTTATAATGTAGGGTATATCAAATATAAGCTTTTTAGTATTTGAATTCTGCCTTAATTCACCATTAACCTTAGAACCTATATTTAATTCTACTGGAAAGGGTATTTCATTTTTATGAACGATAACAGGGCCCATAGGACAAAAGGTATCCAAGCTCTTACCTTTAAACCACTGAGTATGTTTCCCCTGAAGATCTCTTGCAGAAACATCATTAATTATGGTATAACCGAATATATAATCTTCTGCATTTTCTTCTTTTATATTTGATCCATCCTTTCCTATTATAACTGCCAGTTCAGATTCATAATCTACTTGCTGTGTAACCTTTGTAGAAAATTTTATACTATCCTCTTGTCCTATAGCTGGGGATGCAATCTTAGTAAAATATATAGGATTTTCTGGAATATCTGTACCAGTTATCCTGGTTATTTTTACCTCTCTTGCATGTTCTGCATAATTTTTTCCAAGGCAAAAAACGTTTCTCTCAGGGTAAGGTATTGGTGCAGATACTTTAACACTGTCTAAAGGAATACCTTCTAAATTGTCCCTATTTAAAACTCTTTCTATCTGCTTTAATTTATTGTCATTTGAGTACCCTATAAACTCTATCATAGTTTCAGGTGTATTTTTTTCTCCTATATTTTTAAATATGTAACTAAAATCTACAATATAGTTATCTTTTAATACTCCTATACTTTCCCTATTTTCCTTTACATAGGTAATAAATTTCATTTTATCTCCTCCTCTAACGATCAATTTTACAATATATACAGTAATATAATTTCCATCAAATTTCAGTTTTTCATTATATAACCTCTGCGAAAACTATATTAATTGAATTATCCAGAACATGTCGCTGTAACATAATAAAAATTTTTCAATCTAGTCCATCATACTCTTATAAATTACCTATACCATACCCCATAGAATATCCTACTATTCCTATTATAATAGAAATGCCTATATAAAATACAGCATTTAATTTTCTATTATTCTTAAAAAGTGAGAATCCTTCATACATAAAAGTAGAAAAGGTAGTATAAGCTCCTAGAAATCCATCTCCAATAAAACTATAAATAGAATTATCGGAATTTATTGAAGTAAGTAGTCCCAATAAAAAAGCACCTGTAATATTTATAATAAAAGTCCCTATAGGGAAAGTACTCTTAGTTTTTAAAATTATGATTTTGCCTAATTTATATCTGGATAAGCTTCCTAAAATGCCACCTATCCCTACCAGCATATATTCCATATTTATCCTCCTGATGATTTTATTTTAACATAATACCTTTAAATATTATCAATAAATACTATTTACATCTTTAGATTGTACTTCTTTTGACTTAACTTTTTTAATATAAATTTTGATAGTATGGTAGCAGCACATATACTTAAAACACTTAAAAATAAGGATAAAAAAATATACATAAAAGCAGAGTAATATTCTCTCTTTAATATTAAATTAAATTCCTCTTTGCACAGTGAAGAAAAAGTAGTATAGGTTCCTAAAAGTCCAGTAGTAATACCTAATTTTAATTTTTCTTTTATATTATATCCCTCCATTATTAAGGTAAATATAAATGCTAAAAAGAAACTTCCAGTTATATTAATAATTAGTGTGTTTACAGGTATTTGCCCATTATAGTTTTCAAACTTTATATTTTTTACATAAAATCTAAGTATTGCTCCCAAAAATCCAAAGGCACCAATATACATATATTTTTTCAAATTAAACTCCTCCTATTAAATGCAAAAAACTCCCACAGATAAAATCTGTAGGAGTCATCAGCATTTCAGCACTTAAAGGTGAACTCCATCACCTATTTTTACATTATAACACTTTTTGTTTACCAATGAAAAGTTATTTTAACTTTATAACAATTTTTTGTATAAAATTCGCAATTAATTATGTATAAAGATTTTATAAATAAATTACATAATGGTTACATACCTTAATACAAGCCAATAATGGCAAAAGCTCCCTACAAGTACAAATATATGAAATATCTCATGAGCACCAAAATATTTGTTTTTTAATTTTGGACGATCCAGACCATATATTATTCCTCCTACAGTATAGGCTATGCCGCCTATAACCAACCACATTATAGCAATACCTGTAAATACTCTTGCTAGTGGAAAGATTGCCACTATTACAAGCCATCCCATAAATATGTAAAAGAAAGTTGAAAGCCATTTAGGTGCATCAAACCAAAAATTTTTAACCAGTATACCAAATACAGCTAAACTCCATATGATAGTTAAAATAGTTAATCCAAGCTTTCCTTTTAATGCAATCAAACAAATAGGTGTATAGCTGCCTGCAATTAAAACATATATCATGGAATGATCTATCCTTCTAAGTACTTTAATTACCTTTTGAGAAGCAGCAGTCAAATGATAAACTGTACTGGCACTATAAAGCAATATTAAACTTACTCCAAAAACTACGAAGGCACCTATATATTGAATATCACTTAATTTTAAAGCATATTTAATTAAAATGATTAATCCAATTATAGAAATACCCACTCCAAACAAATGTGTCAATCCACTAACAGGCTCTCTAAACTTTTTAAACACAACACCCACTCCTTTATCCATATATTCATTACGTAGTTTTGCATACTATGTAACAATATATTACTATTATAATAATAATACATCTATATTGCAATACTCTTTATAAATAATATTATGCATTCTTATAATTTATATTCCAGAAGTTTCGCACTTGAAAATTTTTTAGGACGATAGTCCGTTGATTTATAACTATTTGTATAAAATTAAGGAAAAGTCATTAATTCCGATTTATACTGGAAATTAAAGAGAAAAAATTTGCATAAT
>Ga0334882_1001856_pt1 | contig 23569 bp, 21 predicted proteins | sample GraSluR1_MG_5_FD_207226 | JGI IMG/M metagenome (GOLD analysis project Ga0334882, IMG submission 207226) | Sludge microbial communities from methane-producing bioreactor in Wageningen University, Netherlands - Granular Sludge_15_04-R1 | ecosystem: Engineered > Bioreactor > Anaerobic >...
ATAGGCAATGGGTGTACAAACCTTCGATGCTGATGAAAAACGCAAGCGAATCAACGTCTTCAAGGTAGGGAAGCTATGGGTCTTCAAATACTTCTTCGCTGATAACCAGGATCTTTTCAGGCAGCTTACTGACCACTACAACCTCGATACGTACAGGTTCGAGTTCAAGTCGGTGGGTGGTTTCTCCGAGATCCGACTCTTCGGCGGCGGGTAGAGGGTTCTCCCGCGAGCCCTATAAGTCCCAAGACTATCCCGAAAATCAGGATGATAATCCAACAATTTCTATCAGAATTGTTGTGGTCATAAGTCGCGCACCAACATTTTTTTATAAAATGGCAATACTAACCACATAAGGAGTTTTTAATATGCGCCAACGTGATCTAATCCCGTTCTTTGCTATGGCCTTTCTCATAGCTTGGGGGATCCTCGGGCTTTATATATTTGCTTCTGAGACGATGGTTCGGTTGTTCGGGAATCTTACAGGCGAACACCCGCTGTTTTACCTCGCGGTTTATGCACCGGCCATAGCAGCGTTGGTTTTGGTTCTTTATCGGCACGGTTTTGACGGGATGCGGCGCTTTCTCTCCCGGCTGCTGTTGTGGCGGACGTCGATTTACTGGTATGTCATGCTGATCCTCGTCGTGCCTTTGGTCTTCTACATCTCGGCACTGTTCAAGGAAGGCGCCTACGAAACGCTGTTTCCATTTGCATCGGTAACGTCTTATCTGTTGGCGCTGCTCCTCATGGCCATAATGGGGCCAGTCGAGGAAGTTGGCTGGCGTGGACTGGCGCTACCGCTCCTCCAGCGTCGTATGGCGCCCATCTGGGCTGCGCTCGTGCTGGGTGTTATCTGGGCGTTCTGGCACCTTCCTGCTTTTATGCTCGGCGGCACACCGCAAAGCGCCTGGTCGTTGACGCCGTTCTTTGTAGGCACAGTAGCCCTGAGCGTCATCGTGACACCGCTCTTCAACAATTCGCGCGGCAGTATCCTGCTCCCCGCGTTTTTCCACCTGCAGGTGATCAATCCCCTATGGCCGGACGCTCAGCCTTACGATACCTGGCTGGTCGTGGTTGTTGCTGCTCTGGTCGTCTGGTTTAACCGAAAAGCCATGTTTACCAGAGAAGGTGCTGTCACATGGGTTATTCCATTGGCTGAAGAGAATTCCGATTAACCGCCGGCCCAGGTCCGTCATTTAAATACCCTTTAAGTAGGGACGATCTGGATTTTATGAAAAGGAACCAGGCCCTCAAGCTCCTCGAACGGAACGGATTTGACGCCTACCCCATCGAGGACCTGAAGGGCTATCTGGTCAAGCTGGATAAGTTCAGCAAGTACGCGCCAGTCCTCAGGAACTCGGTGGCATTCACGGAGACGCCCAAGGAGCGGATCTTCGTGATGAAGGATCTAGCTGCGGTTGAGGAGGCAATAGAGTTCGGCGCCGAGATCTACGAGGGCGATGTGACGTTCTGATCAAGGTAACTATAAATCTCTCACCTGGGATCGGGGTTAATCGTGCTTGTGCTCCGATATTTCGAGGCGATGCCTGTGCTGCGTCGAATAAAACCTCTGGAGAAGGAGATGGCTCACATGATTGAGGCGGGCTCATGAGGGAATGTTTCTGGTTAGCGCCATCAATTTTATACGAATCTGTTATTTTAAGTTTTAAGGCATTTTATCGCAATAATTAGTACTCAAACCCCTTCGCAACTGGAGCATAACTCGATATGTAGCGAAATGGATTGTATAACAGGATTTAGCTTTGATGCAGTCGATCTTATGTCCCCCTTTGCGAAATAAAATAGCTATGATTGATATAATCGGTTTAATCCCGCCGAGCGACGTTCGAGGATGCAAATTTACTAGTAAAAACGCGACAAGTTCTCACCCTCAGCGCCAAATTTTCCCTGGATGGTTTTGCATTTATCTCATATCCTTCCTCCTCCCGATACACCATCTATAAATAGAGGAAACCATTTCTATATCCGGCGCGATCACATTTCAAAGTCGACAGTGATCATAAGCGCAAGAGTTACACAATTGGATGTTCAAAGCTCGTATGCTATCTTTAACACCGTCAAAATAAGGGTCATTAATCAGATCAGAGCTAATTGATGACGACTATTCTGGCCCAAATTCATATGACAGCGTCCGACTGCGTAACCCCAAAGAGGCATAAAATGCAGTTTGAAAATCTAAATATTTCGGAACCGCTCCAGCGGGCGCTGATCAAAGAAGGCTATACGACTCCCACGCCGATCCAGGCGCAGGCCATCCCCCATCTTCTGAAGGGCGAGGACCTTATGGGCATAGCCCAGACGGGCACCGGAAAGACCGCAGCATTCGTGTTGCCTGTCCTCCAGATGATGGCGCAGACGCATAAGGTTGCAGCACCCGGGGTGCCGCGAGCCCTGGTGCTCGCGCCCACCCGGGAGCTGGCGGCCCAGATCGACGCGTCCTTTGGGACGTACGGCCAGTTCCTCCGGTTCAGGCACGCCGCCGTATACGGCGGCGTCAACCAGGGACCTCAGGTCAGGGCCCTATCTCGAGGCGTCGACACCCTCGTCGCCACGCCAGGCCGACTGCTCGACCTGATGGACCAGGGCTACATAAATCTGAAGGACGTTGAGTTCTTCGTCCTCGACGAGGCAGACAGGATGCTGGACATGGGCTTCGCCAACGACGTGCGCAAGATCGTCTCGAAGCTTCCACAGAAGCGTCATTCTCTCTTCTTCGCGGCCACCATGTCACGGCAGATCGGCGAGCTGGCCGGAAGGCTTCTCACGCACCCCGTCCGAATCGAGGTGGCTCCCCAGGCTACGACGGTGGAGAGCGTCGAACAGCGCATGTTTTTCGTGGATCAGAACAACAAGGATGCGCTGCTCCTCGGGCTTCTCCAACAGAAAAACCTGAAGCGCGTCCTGGTCTTCACCCGGACGAAGCGGCGTGCTGATAAGGTCGCATCGGTGCTATCCAAGAACAGGATCCGGTCCGACGCCATCCACGGCAACAAGTCTCAGAACCAGCGGACACAGGCCCTCAGCGGTTTCAAATCTGGACGGCTGCAGGTTCTGGTGGCGACCGACATAGCCGCTCGCGGGATTGACGTCGAGGATATAACCCACGTCATAAACTACGACCTCCCCAACGAGGCCGAGAGCTACGTCCATCGGGTCGGCAGGACTGGACGAGCGGGGGCATCCGGCACCGCATACTCGTTCTGCTCCGCCGAAGAGAGGGGACACCTCCGGGATATCGAGAAGCTGACGAGGGCTAAGATCGGAGAGATGGAGCACCGGTATCATTCGGAGGACGCAAAGAGAGGGGCAGGCTCCGGTGCGAAGGGCGGGCCCAGGAGGCAGGGGGCAGCTCCGAGGGGGATAGGAAGGACGGTTGTGCAAAAGTCGGGTCCCCGAAAGTCGGATGCTCCAAGGCCAGGTCCCCGAAAGTCGGATCCTCCAAGGCCGGGTCCCCGAAAGTCGGATGCTCCGGGGTCGGGTCCTCGAAGGTCAGGCCGTACTCCGGCCCGCCGGTAGACTGCGGCGGTGATCCGGCACAGGCTTTTTGATCAAAATAGCCGGTCATTGTGCCGCAAGAGACCGTTTTCTTAAGTCGCAAAAAGAGAGAAGGCGGTGTGTTGGCCGGATATGACGCCCAACCTCGTCGCAAGGCCGGGCTTCCCGGCGTCGTCCGTCCCAAAAGCGGCGGCTGGAAAGCTACCTTTTTTTCCGTATTATCTTGATGCTCCCCTCTGACTTCGCTGCCATATCCTCCGCAACGTTGACGGAGATGCCCAGATCTGACGGCTCCACCCGGTCCCCGTAATCGAAATGTCGGCCCATGCAGTCCATCCCCACCTTCTTACCGTTCTCCATCTTCCTGAATTCCATGTAAATTTTCTCTACCATTTCCACCACCCCGCTAGCGCCGGGAGCGTCTCGGTCTCGTCCAGCCCTCAACCATAAATTGGAGGATCTAACGCCTCAGAAGCCCGGCCGAAGACTCAACGCCATTTGATTTATTATGGTCGCCATACTATTAAATGTTTTTGGAAGATTGCGCCTATCAACATACCCGATGACCCGACGGTCCGCGCTTGAAGCCTCCGATGATGGGCGCGATCTGCCCCCTCCCTCGGTATGAAGTTATGCGGTAAGAAGATGCGATAAGAAGATCTCATCATCGACCCTATCTCAGCCTCTCCCCGTCGACTGGATGCGCAGCCTAATCCGGGAAGGATCGAAACGTATTTCTTATAAAACGTGAAGAATACCAACAGAAGGGGGAATTTGATGAGGGCGAAAGAGATCTCATATCTGATATCGCTACTTTTTCTGTTCTCGGTGGTCGCCTCCGCCGGACCGGATGAGGCCAGCGGCAAGGTCATCAGCATCATCGACGGCAAGACCTTCGAAGTAAGGATCGAGAAGACCGATCCCAGGGTCAAAGAGAGCGTAGAGAGGGTCACCCTGGCGGACTTGAAGGTTCTGGAGACGTGGTTGGAAGGATCGGTCGACGAGTCGATCGAAGATCTGGATAACGCGTCCATCGATCTCCCGGCCGACGAGTCGATCGAAGAGCTGGATAACGTATCCATCGATATCCCGGTCGAGGAGTCGATCGATGAGCTGATTAACGTCTCGACCCGCGAAGGTCCATCTGCAAAGGACCTGGCGGTGGCCATTCTTCTGAACAAGACCGTCTGGCTGGACATCGACGACGGGCCTGAAGATGGAAGAGACGACGACGGCAACCTGGAGGTGGTCCTCCGCCTATCCGGCCTCGACGGCGGACCGGTATTATCCCCCTCATTTAACAGGATGCTGGTGGACTACGGAATGGCCGAGGTGGACGACTCTCCCGCCAACGAATTCGACCCTGCGGACTGGTGGCCGCCTCAGGACGAAGGCTCCGGTGAGAACGAGACCATTGTGGCGGACGAGGAGAAGAAGTCCAGCGGCCTCAACATCGACATAAAACCGACAAAGCCCAACGTCGACGTGAAGATCTCGCCGCTGAACGTCAAAATAAACCCCACCAGGCCGAATGTGAACGTCAGCCTCACCGGCCCCAGCATAAACGTCAACCCCACAAAGCCCAGCATAAACGTCAACCCCAATAAACCCGCCGTCGACGTCAAACCCACCGAGGGGGGCGCTCCGGAGAACGAGGATAACGGCGGCTCGATATCCCAGGGTTCTTTGACTGTGGCGGATGAAGGGGCGGGCGTGCCGATGATCAACTACAGCGAACCGGTGATTTTGAGGAACCTGACGGTGCCCATCACCCTGGTCAACCCCGCGGGAAATATCACCGTCATCAACTGCACGGGACATGTGACTTTGATCGACCCCACAGAGCCTGTGAACGTCATAGACTCCACCGAACCCTCCCCGATCTCTAACGGCGATGTGGCTGAGATGATGGAGTCTGCCATAGCTCCCAGAGGGTCCGAGATCGAGACGGTCGAGACGGTCGAGACGGAAGATCCGGAGACTACGGCCGCCGCCGACCTGCCCGGAGAGGAGACGGCGACGGAATATGAGGATCCAGAATCGGAGACCTAGAGATCCCGGCAGCCCTGGAGGGAAGGGGGGTCGGCCCCAGGGCGGAGGATGGATAGGGGCTTCGATGGGGGGCCTAGGGGCCGATCATCTCGGCCTGGCGGACCCCCCCAAAACCCTCTCCCGAAGATATAATGGTCCCGTTTCTGTCGAGCTTTGCGTAATACCAGCCGTCCAGGAAGGTGGCGTTCCCCCGGCCGAACCGCGAAAAGTCTCCGACGATGTAGTTTCGAAGGTCGATCATCTCTGACCAGAGGGAGGTGCGGTTCCCCGATCCATACCCCAAAAGGTCCAGGGCGAAGGGCCGGTGCTCCGCATAGACATCCCTGGAGATCTCGATGGATCTCATCCCTTCATCGACCCTCACCTCCTCGCAGCTGCTGTAGTTTCCGCTCCCCGTCTCCTGGACCCTCACCACGGCGCCCTCCTCTCCGAGGACCGCGACGACGGAGGAGTTTCGGACAGGCCCGTCGATCCCCTCTCCCCAGGCGGCGACCTCGCACCTGATCTCATAAGGCTCCTTCTTCGTGGAGTACTCCTCAGAGACGCTGACAAACCCCTCTCCAGTGATGGACCTGCTCATGACGAAGCTCCTCTCCGGCCTGGGCACCCTCACCACCAGGGAGAGGGTCGCAAAGCTTTGGGCTCCCACCTCCTCGAACCTGAAGAGGGAGGCGGATGAGGGGGCGGGGGCGATGGAGGCCGCCACCGGCTCCACCTCGGCGTCGAAGGTGACCATCAAAAAGACGTCCTTCATCGACTTTGAGGCGGGGTTATGGACCGTCACGTTCCAGGTGACCGTCTCGCCGCGGCTCACCTCCGTCGGACTGGGGGCGGAGGAGATCTTTAATCCGCCGTCTTCATCCTCCATCCGGCCGCCCCCCGCCGCCGCGTCGCCTGCCGCCGGGATAGATGCAACTAAGCCGGCAAAAAGGAGGATCAGAAGCGTTGTGGACAGAAGACCGGACCTCAAGGCTCAACACGTCCACCATCCTCTCTTGAACTAATAGGCGAAAAATCTTTGGGTCCGACGATGTTGCCGTCCTCGCTAGACATCCCCTGGATCCCTCCTCCACTCTGAGAAGGCTTTTATCCTCTCTCGACGAATTTCAGCCATGGCATCCCTTTCGGGTTATGTAGGGGCAATCCGGATGGACAGCCCCGTCATGCTGGCGGCGGGTATCCTGGGGACGACGGGAGCTTCCCTCAGGAGGGCGGCGCTTTCGGGCGCCGGGGCGGTAGTCACCAAGTCGGTTGGGGTGGCCGAGAGGGAAGGCCACCGGGGGCCCGTCGTCGTCCAGGTGGAGGGGGGGCTCCTCAACGCCATGGGCCTTCCAAACCCATCTTACCGCTCCTTCCAGGAGGAGATCAATATCGGCAGAGAGGGCGGTGTTCCGGTGATCGCCAGCATATTCGGCGCCACCCCCTCCGAGTTCGGAGAAGTGGCGACGGGGTTGGACGCCGACGGCTTCGAGCTGAACCTCAGCTGCCCCCACGCTGAAAGGTTCGGCGCCGAGGTCGGTTGTGAGGCCTGCAACGTCGAGGAGATCACCCGGGCGGTGAAGAGGAGCGTCTCCGTCCCCGTCTGGGTGAAGCTCACCCCCAACGTCGCCGAGATCACCGCGCTGGGCCTCGCGGCCCAGCGCGGTGGCGCCGACGGCGTGGTGGCGATAAATACCCTGAAGGCGATGGCCATCGACGTCGAGTCCTGCAGGCCGATCCTGGGAAACCGATTTGGAGGGCTATCAGGACCTGCCATAAAGGCCGTGGCGGTAAAATCCGTCTACGACCTGGCGGGTGCCCTGGATATCCCCGTCATCGGGGTAGGGGGAATATCAAGGTGGGAGGACGCGGCGGAGATGATCATGGCAGGGGCCTGCGGGGTCCAGGTGGGGACGGCCCTGGGGAAGCCTGAAGGGTACGGCATATTCAGGTCCATCTCTGAGGGGCTCGCGATCTACCTTGACCGGAAGGGGATGACTTTGGATGAGCTGGTCGGCGCCGCCAGGAGGTTTTCATGAGGCCGAAGAACGCAGAGATCGTCGAGATCGTCCACGAGACCCCCTCCATCCGGACGCTGCGGTTCGACCTCGCCTTCGATGCGGTCCCGGGGCAGTACCTGATGGTCTGGGTGAGGGGGGTCGACGAGGTACCCATGAGCATCTCTTATAAAGACGGTATCACCGTCCAGCTGGTGGGGGAGGCGACGAGGGCGATCTTCGACCTTGAAGTCGGCGACGGCCTGGGGCTCCGGGGACCCCTCGGCAACGGCTTCTCCCTATTAGGCGATAGCATCCTCCTCGTCGGCGGCGGGGTCGGGGCCGCTCCCCTCGCCCTTCTGGGGGAGGCGGCAAAGGAGAGGGGGATCGAGGTCACGACGATCCTGGGGGTTAGGGGTTGCGACGACCTCATCTTCAGGGAGAGGTTTCGGAGGATCGGCGAGCTGGTCATAACGACAGACGACGGCTCTCTGGGCATCTGCGGCCGGGCCTCGGCGGGGCTATCGTGCCTGAACCTCCAAGAGTTCCATCAGATCTACCTCTGCGGTCCAGAGCCGATGATGGCGGACGTGATCGGCAGATGCCGAGGTATGGAGACGAAGATCCAGGCGTCGATAGACCGGTACTTCAAATGCGGCATGGGGATCTGTGGCTCCTGCTCCATCGACCCTTCAGGGATCAGGCCTTGCGTCGAGGGGCCGGTGATCAGGGCAGACGAGCTGGTGGGGACCGAGTTTGGCAGGTACAAGAGAGGTCCCAGCGGGAGAAAAAAATGATGGCGAAGGTGATTCTCTTTTGATGGTCAGGTTTCAGTTCGAAGATACGGTTTATAGAGGTAGAGTGGCTGGAAGGTCCATCGAGGCTGGCGGGAGGTTCTACGACCTGGATGAGGTGGAGATCCTCGCCCCCTGGGAGCCGACCAAGGTCGTCTGCGTCGGCCTCAACTACGTCGAGCACGCGAAGGAGCTGAATATGGATCTGCCGAAGGAGCCGATCATTTTCCTGAAGCCCCCCACGTCGGTCATCGGCCCAGGGGCGGATATAGTGATCCCCCCCTCCAGCAGCCAGGTCGACTACGAGGGGGAGCTGGCAGCGGTCATCGGCAAAAGGTGCAAGAACGTCGCCGCCGAGGAGGCGGACGATCACATCCTGGGGTATATGAACTTCAACGACGTCACCGCCCGGGACCTCCAGAGGCGGGACGGCCAGTGGACCCGGGCGAAGAGCTTCGACACCTTCGCGCCGATGGGGCCTTACGTCGTCGACGCCGACCCCGCCTCCTTGAAGATCCAGACGAGGGTGAACGGGACGGCAAGACAGAGCTCTGTCACCTCAGACCTGATATTCTCGGTCCCAGAGCTGGTGGAGTTTATAAGCACCATCATGACCCTCCTCCCCGGCGACGTCATAGCATCGGGGACGCCTCCCGGCGTAGGTCAGCTCAAGGCCGGAGACGTAGTGGAGGTGGAGATAGAGGGGCTCGGCGCTCTCAAAAACAGGGCGGTGGCGGGGGGCTGAGCCCCCTTTTTCGGCTCCACGGTCGCTGCCATCTTTTCGCCTCCTCTTAGGCCCAGCCCTCCGATGGATCGTTCTTCAGCCTCTCCTCCGGCGGACGATGAGGACCGCTGCGGCGCCGATGAGGAGGATGGCGACGGCAATCGCCGCTTCGGAGGTGCCCGAACCCTCGTCTTCCGGGATTTCGATCGTCTGGGGCCTGAGAGGGATCGTCGCCTCTATGATCCTCTCCTCGACGTCCAGGAGATCGCCTTCTCTTCCGAGGAGCTGGACCGTCAGCCGGTAGATCCCCGGCTCCAGGGTCCCGTTCCACGAGATCTCTACAGTCTCGTCGTCGCCGGCGAGGAGGATCGGCGTCCTCTCCTGGACGCTGGTCAGGAGGGTATCGCTTCTATGCAGGTCGAACTTCAGGGAGCCCTCGAAGGGTACTCTGGACCTGCCCATCACCGTGGCGCTGGCTCCGGTCTCGTCACTGTAGGTGTCGGTGATCTCGGCGTCTTCTCTCGCGGTGAAGCTGTTCATGAAGGCCCTCGTCTGACCGTCCTTCTTCTCGACGATCTTCACCCTCCCCGTGTACTCCTCCCCCTTATCGAGGATCTGCTTCCACTCAAGGCTCAGGTCAGTAGGAGAACGGAAAGAACCGGCTATAGGGACCGACCCCCTCTTCGAGACGTACATCGCCCGGCCGTCCTTGACGAGCATATAATAGATGTCCACCACCGCCATGTCTTCGGAGTATATCAGAAGGGTCATACCCCTGTGGTCGGCGTGGACGTCCCGAACGTCGAACCTGATGGCGATTCTTCCGCCGTAATAGAAGCTGGTGCACATATCGGAGACGGTCACTCCGTCTCTTATCAGTTTAGCGCAGGCGTCATAAGACCCCTCAGAAGCCTCCGGCACCCCCCAGGCGACTATCCAGGTGCCGGGACCGTCCAGACTGAGGATCTGGCTCTCGATAAGACCTTCTTTCGAGGATGATAGATCGACCTGGAGGATGGAACCTACCACATCTCCCCCGACGGTGACGTCGCAGGAGCTGAGATCCGAATATATCTCCGTCACCTCTTGGGCCTGACCAGAAGCGGCGATGACTACGAGCGCGATGGCGAGCATGAATGGAAGAGACAATTTCATAGCGAGTCCTCGCATCAATCATGGTTATCAGCATCTTTGAAATAGCCACCGATCAGATCTTGGCATCCGGGGTTGGTGGCGACCCCCATCTGCCCTGGAAAGCTCTGACCTCTCCGATAGAGGTCGGAGCGGGTTTAATACTTTTGGAGGATGGAAGTGTCAAAGTTCGACCATCATCTCCCTTCCATGGATTACCTCCTCCTCCGCCACAAAGACAAGCTTCCTCTCGCTACCCGAGGATATTATGTAGGGTCCCAGGGCCCGAACCGCGCCGCCCCCTTCTGTCGAGTAGGGGACGACCATCTCGCACCTCCCATTTTGAGCCCTCCCGACCATGGCGTACTGGAACAGTCTTCCCTGATTTGTGGTCAAGTTCAGGGTTGCGGTGATCTCCTCGTCCCCCACGGAGGCGACGACGATCCTGGCGCCAGCGACCTCCTCGAAGATCTTGACCTGATCTGCTGGAGAGGCTGACCCCATCGGCTCGGACTCGTATATCAGCCGGAGATGGCTCATCTCCCGGCAGTCGTACAGGTGGCAGCGGGCGAGGGTGGTTCTCATGAACTTCTCTGTATGTTGGAGCCCTCCCCCGTGGGCCCTGACGTAATCGGTGGGCTCTTCGCCGATCCATAACGGGATCGCCGATAGCCCCGAACCCACCATCTTCGAGTCCGTCACCACGTACCGCGACCTCCTCTCATCCAGGATCCTTTTTGCCTCCATCTCGCCTCCGGAGAGGAAGAACCTGGCCGCATCCTCGGCCCCAGCCTGAAATCCATTGGCTACGACCGGTCTCTTCGACCTGTATAAGATCCAGTTGCCCCGGTCCCACCAGCACAGGACGCCGTACTCGGGGGCCTCCTTCAGCTCTCCAAAGCTTCGGGTCTCCATCGAGTTCTCCGCGAGCCAGAGGAGGGGGGCATCCCAGCCGTCTTCAACGATGGCGGGACGGACCGAGAGCCCCTCGGAGACGGTCGCCGCCGACGGGATGAGGAGGAGGATGAGGAGGGCTGGGCCGAAATATCTCGAAAGGTCCTCGCTCCTACCCCATCTCGAAGCGTCGAAGATCGCCACCGCTCTGAAGAAGAAGAGAGGCATGAGGACCGACATGCTGGCGGAGAAGACGTAGAGGAACCTGTTCTGGAAGTGGGCGAAGATCAGGATCGAGACCGTCCAGACCAGGAAGAGGAGCTGATCTTTATCGATATTCGACCTCCAGAGGCAGGCGAACCCCATGACGGCGATCGTCAGATTGAACCCGGTGACGGAGAGAGGTCTTACGGCGGCGTAAAGGGGGACCGCCTCAGCCACTTTATGAGAGAGGCTACCACCGAAGAAGTAGCTCAAAGCCTCGTTGAAGAGGAGAGATGCTCCCATATAAGGGCTGAGGACGTAGGCGGCTATCAGGAGGAGGTAGCCGAGGGCTGCGACCGCCGGGAGAAAGGCGGGCCAGGGCAGGCCCCTCTCCCGAAAGGTTCGGGATAAGAGGAGGATGATCGAGGTCATCAGAAGAAGGGTGGCTGCGGTGAAGAAAGAGGGGGTGAGCCAAGCCTCCTTCCAGAAGGGGATCATCAGTATCAGGCATACCCCAAAGGCGACAAGGAAGATCGAAAGGTAGTCCTCAGAGGAGGTCCTTCGGCGGAGGTGGACGGTGGCCTGGATCGCGATGTAGACGAGGAACGTCCCGATATATGCTCCGGCCCCGATCCATGTATAGGCGAGAGAGGCCATAAAAACCCCGGAGCAGGCAGCATAAAAGAGCCGTTTATCCCGGCTCCGGCTTTTGAGGGCCAGGACCAGAAAGAGGAGGATGTTCACCAGGAGGAAGGTCTCGAATACGTGGTGATCGGGTCGGCCGAATATGGATGCGCTGGCGTGGTGGGGGTTTAAGGCAAAGAAGAGGGCCGAGAGGAGGGCGACCCGCCGGCCGAAGAGGGCCCGGGCCAGAAGGTAGAGGGAGACGATGGCGAGAGAACCGAGAATGGGGGGGACGATCGCCCCCACCATCTCCACCGACCTCTGAGATCCTGCGCCCAGTAGGAGGGCAGTCCCGGCTATGAGCTGATCGAAGAGGGGAGGCCACAGGAGCTCCATACCCTTCGGGTAGTTGAGGTAAGGGTCGAACCAGAGGGTGGAAGGGAAGTGTTCGACGGTGTATAGGACCCTCCTCATGTGATAGTATGAGTCAGAGCCGTAAAATAGGACGTCTCCGCCGACGAGCGCCCCCCTCATGGGCGCCAATCTGACGAGGAGGCCGAGGAGAGTTACGGCGAATAAGCCTGCGACCTCCCGTACTTCTCCTCGATCCAGCTCTGGTGACCCCCTTCGCATTTCTTACCGAATCGTGGGGGAGGGTATTTACAGGTTGTGACGGGGCTGCCGTCCGATCCCGCAATCGGAGAGGCCAGAGGAGGAATAGATAAAATTGAAAATGAGACGGGCTCAGGAGACGACCCTCGCCCTGACGATGACGACGTCTTCAAGGGGCCTGTCCCCGGCGCCGGTCTTCACCTTCCCCATCCTGTCGACGACTTCCATGCCGCCGGCGACCTCGCCGAAGACCGGATGCATCCTGTCGAGGTAGTTGTTGTCGACGAGGTTTATGAAGAACTGGCTTCCACCGGTGTTGGGGCCGGCGTTAGCCATGGAGATCGTCCCCCTGTCGTTTCGGTTCTGGCGGGAGAACTCATCTTTTATGGCATACCCGGGACCGCCGCGGCCCGTCCCCGTGGGGTCTCCGCCCTGGATCATGAACCCGTCGATGACCCGGTGGAATACCACGCCGTCGTAGAAGCCGTCGGTGACGAGCTTTTTGAAGTTCCCGGCGGTGACGGGCATATCGTCGCGAAGCAGGATCGTCACGTCACCCATGTTCGTCTCCAAAAGGACCATCGTCCCCCCGGATTCTTCCATAATCTTTCCAGCATCCTCATCTTTTGTCAAACAACCAGCTCCAAAGATCGCGATCAAGACGATGACTCCGACCACCAGACGAGATCTCCTCTCGGTCATCGGCTGAGAGTTGCTGCGAAGAAAGTTAAGCTTTTCCAGGCCGAGGAGAGATCTAAGCAGCAGAGCCTCTCCCATGGGGGAATGGTCGCCTTTCACCATAGAGAATCCGCCAGAAATAAAGCCCCCGCCAACGCCGCCAGGGCGCCTAATAGGACCACCGCGACCCCGGCAAAGTCGCCGGCGTCGAAGAGCAACCAGCCCTGGAAGACCTTCACCAGCCCCCAGAAGACGAGGAAGAGGCCGGTGATCGGCTTTATCAAGCCGCCCCCCTCCGTCTTCGTCGATCCGTAATTCGTCGATCCGTAATCAAGAGGGCTGACCACCTCACCTCTCCGCCCTCTTCTCGTCGATGACGATGTAGTCCTTCAGGGCGCATACCGAGGAGAAGGGGACCAGGATCAGCTTTCCCTCTCTTCTGTACCGAGCGGGGTCAAACTCCGAATCGGGCTTCACCAATAGGTCTATGAGCCTTCCTGTATCGGGGTCGAGGATGATATTCTCCAGCTCCCCCAGGACCGTCCCCCCCATCGTCACGATCTCCTTTCCTGCGAGGCTACGGGCGTAGATCTTGGCCAATGGACCCACCTCACCGGTACCCCAGATAGGAGGATGGTTCGACCTTGACCCCTCCTCTAAACCTCTCGTTGATCCGCTCGTAGTACCGCACCATATTCTCCTCGAAGCTGGGCCTCACCTTCTTCAGAGCCTCCCGGTAGTGTCTCATCTCCACCTCGCCCGCCTCTGGGTCCTCTCTCAGAGCGAGCATCACCGCCTCCCTGCAGAGGGACTCGAGATCCGACCCCACATAGCTCTCCGTAAGCTCCGCCAGCTCTTCAAGGCTGACGTCGTCTCCACTGGGCGTCTTCGACGTATGGATCTTGAGTATCTCCAGCCGCCCCGCCCGATCGGGGGGGCCGACGAAGAGGAGACGGTCGAACCTCCCGGACCGGAGGAGGGCGGGGTCGATGATGTCCGGCCGGTTGGTGGCTGCGACCACCACCACGTCCTTGAGGGTCTCCAGGCCGTCGAGCTCTGCCAGGAGCTGGTTTACCACCCGCTCGCTCGTCCTGTGCCCCTCCTCCATCCCCCTCATGGGGGCTATGGCGTCGAGCTCGTCGAAGAAGATTATGGCGGGCGAGACCTGCCTCGCCTTTTTGAATACCTCCCTCACCGCCTTCTCCGACTCGCCCACCCACTTCGAGAGGAGCTGGGGACCCTTGACGGATATGAAGTTCGCCTCCGTCTCCATGGCGACGGCTCTCGCGATGAGGGTCTTTCCGGTGCCGGGAGGGCCGTAGAGGAGGACGCCCCGGGGCGGTCTGATCCCCATCTCCTGGAACTTGGCTGGGCGCTTCAAAGGCCACTCCACCGACTCAATGATCTCCTGCCGTAGGGGGCCTATCCCACCGACGTCCTTCCAGCTGACGTCGGGGATCTCTACGTAGACTTCCCTCATGGCCGAGGGCTCGATCTCCTTCAGGGCGTTCTCGAAGTCCTCGACCGTCACCGACATCCCGTCGAGGACCTCACTGGGGATCTCGTCGTCGAAGGATATCTCCGGCAGGTGCCTTCGGAGGACCTTCATCGCCGCCTCCTTGCAGAGGGCGGATATGTCGGCTCCGACGAAGCCGTTGGTCCTGTCGGCGAGGTCGTCGATCTTCACCGATCCGTCGATGGGCATGTTCCTTACATGGATCTCCAGGATCTCCTTCCTGTCTGTCCTGTCGGGGACGCCTATCTCGATCTCCCGGTCGAACCTCCCCGGACGCCTCAGAGCCGGATCGATGGCGTCGATCCTGTTGGTGGCTCCGATCACCACCACCTGCCCCCTCTCCTTGAGGCCGTCCATCATGGCGAGGAGCTGGGCGACGACCCTCCTCTCCACCTCCCCGGTCACCTCTCCTCTCTTGGGGGCGATGGAGTCGAGCTCGTCGATGAATATTATCGAAGGGGTGCTCCGGTTAGCCTCCTCGAAGATCTCCCGGAGCCTCTGCTCGGACTCGCCGTAGTACTTGGACATCACCTCGGGTCCGGCGATGGAGAAGAAGCTGGCGTTCGTCTCGTTGGCGACGGCCTTCGCGATGAGGGTCTTTCCCGTTCCAGGGGTGCCGTGGAGGAGGACGCCCTTGGGCGGTTCGATCCCGAGCCTGGTGAAGACCTCGGGGTGCTTCATGGGAAGCTCGATCATCTCCCTTACCCGCTGGACCTCGTTTCGGAGGCCTCCGACGTCCTCATATGTGATCCCCGTCCCCTTCACCGAGCCGAAGCCCTTCGCCGGCCGATCCAGGAGGGATAACTCGGTCCTCTCTGTGATCACCACCACGCCATCGGGGTCGGTCTCCGTCACCATCAGGGGGACCGCCTCCATCCTTCCTATGAAGGGGTGGCCCGAGGTGCTCATGATGGGGAGGATGTCCCCCCGGACTATGGGCCGCTTCAGGGTCTGCCTTTTGATCTGCTCGACGGCGTCCTCGCCGTAGTAGGTGTGAGCCCCGGAGGGAGGGGAGAGGACGACCCTGAGCGCCTCCGCCTCCTTCGCCTTCCTGATCTTCACCCGGTCCCCTATGCTCGCACCGACGTTGTGCCTGATGAAGCCGTCTATCCTGATGTAGTCCTGGCTCCAGTCCTGCCGGTCGGCACGCCAGACCTTGGCGGCGGAGGTCCTCCTCCCCTCGATCTCGATGATGTCTCCCGGCGATAGCCGCAAGGTCAGGAGGGCGTTGGGGTCGAGGCGAGCGATCCCTCGGGCCGAGTCGTTGGGGTAGGCCTTCGCCACCTTGAGCTGAATCTCTTTCACGAAAATCTCAGCAGGATGCCCCCGACTTCAGTTGGGGGAGGAATGCGTTCCTATTCCCGCTTCTCCTTATTACCGAAATGTTCATCTTCATAGACAGGATACGTCTATACACATGATGCAGACGCTCAAGGTCAAACTTGAACCGACTCCAGAACAGGTTCAAGCTATTCGCGAGACGATGCATCAGTTTAACGCCGCCTGCAACTTCGTGGCTGACAAAGCGTTTGAGCTTCGTACCGCCAACAAAATCGAGCTGCAGAAGGTCGTTTATTATCCGATTCGGGAACAATTTAACCTCTCCGCTCAGATGGCGGTCAGAGCCATCTCTAAGACCTGCGAAGCCTACAAGAGAGATAAATCGATCAAACCGACCTTCGATCCTGACGGATCTGTCGTCTACGATCAGAGACTCATGTCCTGGAAAGGTCTCGATCTCGTTTCTCTCTTGACTCTCGAAGGCAGGATAAAGGTCCCTGTTGTCATCTGCGAGTACCACGAACCCCGGCTCAATCGGATCCGAGGACAGGCCGACCTCATTTTCGAACGGGGTGAGTTCTATCTCTGCGTCGTCGTCGAAGTTGCCGAGTCTGCGAAGATCGTGCCCGTCGGTGTTATCGGCGTCGATCTCGCAATCAAGAACATTGCCGTTGATTCGACCGGCGAAGAGTTCTCCGGTGACGGTATCGAGAACGTTCGATCCAAGATAGATGACCTCAAGGCCGATCTTCAAAGCTGTGGGACCGATAGCGCCAAACGTCATCTCAAGAAACTCTCGGGTCGAGAGGCCAGGTTTCGTCGGGACGAAAACCACTGCATCTCCAAAAAGCTGGTTGCGAAAGCCAAAGACACCTCTTCCGTGATCGCCCTCGAAGATCTTCAGGGTATCCAGGAGAGGACGATGGTTTCGAAGGCTCAGAGACGCAAACAGCATAGCTGGGGATTCTATCAGCTCAGGCAGTTCGTCGAGTACAAGGCAGCGATCGCTGGAGTTCTCGTGGTCTACATCGACCCTGCCTATACGTCCCAGGAATGCCCCGTTTGTCATCATATATCCCGGTCAAACCGACCTACTCGAGATCGGTTTGCTTGTGTCTGCTGTGGTTTCTCTGGCCCTGCTGACACCGTCGCAGCTCGAAACATAGCTGCAAGGGTGGCCGTCAACCTGCCCATCGTGGCCCGATTTTTTGCGGAGCCGCAAGCCCACAATACTGGCGAGCATCATGCCCGCCGATTCACTGGCGGGTAGTTGACGTCTCACACCTTAGATGATGATGGGGCTGGATCGATTTAAGGCTATCCTGATCGCGAACACAATTGCAAATTGTGGCAGTATTATATTTGACGCTTTTGGCCCCGGCGGCTGGGTTTGGGATGTCGTCGGACGCCCGGATCTCACCCCCAGCTATAAAATATTAAATGGTCAAGATGGCGGACGATCTAAACCCTTTTAATCCACCAGGACGTATCCGTTCCCGGTGAACTCGTTTGGAGAGGGAATGGGAGATAGACGTATCGGTTTCGGATATAGGCTCGATCTTCACACTCCTGGGCATCGCCGTAACCTCGGCGGTGATAGGTGCGGCGGAGATCGCCTACACAATGCTCTGGGTCACCTCCGCCTACGAGAGGAACGGCAAGGACTTCTTCCTCGACCTGTTGTACGCCACATCCTACACCTGGACTGCGGAGTACGTCATCGTGGCGGGGTCGGTGATCCTGATATCGGCGATCATTTTCCTGGTGACGATGAGCATATCCCTCGTCTACCTAAACAACATCTCGACCAAAAAGAGGACGCAGAACCTCAACCCTCTCTTCGGCCTCTACTTTTTGGGGCTGTCGCTGCTCATAGTGACCCTCCTTTCGGCGATTATGCTCAGGTACTATTGAGGTGGCAATTTTGCGGATAACCGGCGTCATAAGGGAAAGAAGTGAGAGGGGACCTTCCGACAGGATCGCATCGAAGGCGGGTCCGGATGCGCCCTCGAAGAAAGTCCCGTCCGCCCAGGACGGAGATAGGACCGGGGCCGGAGAGGGGCCGTCGAGGTCACAGGGTGGTCCCTCCGCCCCGATGGACGGGGGAAGAGAGGGCTTCGCCCTCGCCCATTTGAGGTCGAAGAGGCTCCTATACCCCTTCGCCGCCATCGTCGGCCAGGAGAAGATGAAGCGTGCCCTCATCCTCAACGCCATCAACCCCTCCATCGGGGGGGTCCTGATCAGGGGGCAGAAGGGGACGGCCAAGTCCACCGCCGTCCGGGGGCTCGCCGAGATCCTCCCGGGGATCGAGGTGGTGACCGGCTGCAGGTTCGGCTGCGATCCGGGGGACGGGGAGAACCTCTGCTGGGAGTGCGCCGAACGGCTGAAGGAAGGGATCCTCCCAACGGAGGTGAGGCCCATGAGGGTCGTCGACCTCCCCGTGGGGGCGACGGAGGACCGGGTGGTGGGGTCTCTGGACATGGAGCGGGCGCTTCGGGGAGGGGAGAGGGCCTTCGAGGCCGGGGTCCTGGCGGAGGCTAACCGGGGGATACTGTATGTAGACGAGATCAACCTCCTGGACGACTACGTCGTCGATGCCCTCCTGGACGCCGCCGCCATGGGGATGAACATCGTGGAGAGGGAGGGGGTGAGCGCGAGCCACCCCGCGAGCTTCATCATCGTAGGGTCCATGAACCCCGAGGAGGGGGAGCTGCGGCCCCAGCTTCTCGACAGGATCGCCCTCCAGGTGGAGGTGGAGGGAATATCCGACGTCGAGCATAGGGTCGAGATCATCGAGAGGTCCAACAGATTCGCGTCAGACCCCGCCAAGTTCAGAAAGGAGTTCGAGGTCGAGGCCAACAGGCTCACCAACAGGATCGTCGCCGCCAAAAAGGCCCTCCCCAGGACGAGCTGCGGGAGGGGGGAGCTTTTGAAGATAGCCAAGATCTCCGTGGAGTTCGGGGTCGACGGCCATCGGGCGGACATCATGATCGAGCGGGCGGCGAGGACGAACGCCGCCTTCGAAGGGAGGGTGAGGGTCGAGAACGCGGACATCGTCGCAGCGGCGGAGATGGTTTTGCCCCACCGGATGAAGAAGACCCCCTTCGACGACGGCGAGTTCAGCCCCGAGAGGCTCCGATCGATGGTGGCCTGATGGTCCCGCCGGCGCCAAAGCCCCCCCACCCCCCTTCGGAGGAGGTGGCAGCCATCTTCAGAAGAAACCTCGATCGAGATTACGGCTGCAAAGTCCTCTTTTCCGGAGGGCCCGCTTTGGGGATCAGGATCCCTCGGGCGAGGGCTGGCATGATCACCGTCGAAGACATCTCGCGGATAAGGTCGATCCTGGATACGCGACGGCCGTCGATCAGGACGGAGGAGATCGACGCCGTCATCCTCCTGGGGGACGAGACCTTCGTGGAGATCGACCCTGAAGCCCTTCGGTCCCTTCTGTCGTCAAACCGGGGCGGAGGATGCCTCAATTCTGGCGACCTCGCCGGCATCCTCGACCATTTCGCCAGGTCAGAGAAGAAGACCGCCTCGAAGTCGCCGACCTCGGGGAGGAGGGCGGAGGTGCTGGCATTGGGAAAGAGGGGGAGGTACGTCCGGGCCCGGATGCCCCGGGGAAAGGCGAAAGACGTCGCCCTCGCCCCCACCATCAGGGCGGCGCTGGCCCGCCCCGGCGGAGGCGGCGCCAGCGGCGGAGGCGTAGTCATAAGGGAAGAGGACCTCCGGGAGAAGGTGAGGCGACGGAAGGTTTCGACCCTCATCGGGATCGTCCTCGACTCCAGCTTCTCCATGGAGGAGTGGGGGTCGGTCGCCAGGAAGGTGGCGATGGAGCTTCTGAAAGACGCCTACCAGAGGAGGGACCGGGTGGCCCTCGTCTCCTGCTCGGGGAGGGTGGCTAAGGTCGTCCTCCCCTTCACCCCGGCGGCGGTGACGGCGAAGAGGCGCCTCGACGGGATCGAGTACGGCGGGACGACCCCCCTCGCCAGCGGCCTATTGACCGGCTCCGCCATCCTCGCCCGGGAACGGGAGAAGGAGCCGTCGGCAGTCCCGATCCTCGTCCTGATCACCGACGGGACCGCCAACATGCCTCTGGAAGTAGCGGGGGATCCGGGCCGGGAGGCGGAGGAGGTCGCCTGTGATCTGAGGAGGTCGGGGGTACACCTGCTGGTGGTGGACGTCGGCACCGGGGGCTCAAAGCTCGCAGAGAAGATCGCCATCGCCGCCGGAGGAAGGCATGTCAAGACCGAGGGGCCGAGCCAGGAAGAGATCTACGCCGCCATCAAGGGAGAGCAGATGGAGGCGTCGGGGATCGGCAGGGCCGACGGCCGAAAGTGAGGCACTCTTATGGCGTCCCTGGGGCTGAAGGTCAAGAGAGGAGAGGGGGAGGCCTTTCGGCGGAGGCTCGTGGAGATCGGCGCCTTCGACCGGTCCCGGAAGATCCGGACCGAGGGCGGCGACCTTTATATGCCCATCCTGGAGCTCTCCATCGAGGCGAGAGAGGAGCTCGCTGGAATCGGAAAGTTCGAGGTCGTCGAGGCAGAGTTCCAGGACGAGGCGCCGAAGGAGACGGTGGAGGGGCTCCTCGGTCACAAACCGTCCTTCGAGGTGGTGGGGGACGTGGCGATCCTGGAGGGGCCCGATGAGGTGGCGGCCGCTGCCATCATGGCAGTCCACAGGAACGTCCGCGCGGTGATATCGCCTCTATCGGCGGTGGAGGGGGAGTTTCGGACCCGGCGTTTTCGCCCCGTCGCCGGGGAGGAGCGGACGACGACAGTCCACAAGGAGCACGGCCTGAGGTATCGAATCGACCTGGAGAGGGCCTACTTCACCCCCCGCCTGGGGACAGAGAGGCTCCGGATCGCAGAGCTGGTGAGGTCCGGGGAGGCGGCCTTCGACATGTTCGCCGGGGTGGGCCCCTTCGCCCTCCTCATAGCAAAGAGGGGGGCGAAGGTCGTCGCCGTCGACAAGAACCCCGATGCTGTGAGGCTGCTGCGGGAGAACGCCCGCCTCAACCGGATCGATGAGATCGTCATCAGGGAGGCCGATGCCGCAGATCTGGCAGAGCGGTACGAGAACTGTGCCGACCGGATCATCATGAACCTACCCCATTCCGCCCGCGACTTCCTGGGGGCCGCGATGAAAATCGCAAAGGACGGCGGGGTCGTCCACTACTACGCCATCGCCCCCGAGGACGACCTCTACGCCAGAGATACGGCTTTCGTCGAAGATGCGGCGAGGGGCGCAGGCGTCGAAGTCGAGATCCTCCGTCGCGGGGTCGTGCGCAGCTACGCCCCCCACCAGTACAACATCGTCATCGACTTTCGGGTGGACAAGCCCCCAAAGGAGGCGGAGGAGTCGCCCCGCTTATAAATAGACCGAAAGGTATATATTCGTCAAATGACGTAAATAGGTATGGCAAAAGTCGTGAGCTATTCTCTCCCTCTACCCTCCGTTAACGACTTTTGCTCCTCCCTCCTTTTAAGATCAGGGCTAAATTGGTGCTTTTTTTGATTTAGTCTTAGTAGGGAGCGCGACAAGAGCCCCGTATGCTCCTCGAATAGGCTACTTAAGGAGTAGAGAACCGAATCCTTCATTAGCTGGAGTTCGAGACTAGATGGTCGAAACGGGAAGTAGCACCGTTTTCACAGTGCTAATATCAAGATTACTTGATTATATGAAGCAGGAGGCAAAGAATTATAAACTTAATGAGCCTATGCGACCAGAGGTCTAAGAGGGGGATATATATGACAAATGATAATGCCATTTTTCTATTAGATGGCTGCATAAGAAGCTTCAAGGACGACAATTCCATCAACGTCTCTGATAACGGGGAATTATTCGAATTATTTTCTGTTTATAATATAACTAAAGAAATTGGATTAAGCATTCAGGAGCTATACGATAGTATTGTTGATGGACCGTCTGATGGAGGTATAGATTCTCTTGTTATATGTATTAATGATAAATATATATATGATTTAGATGAACTTATTGATATCAAAATTACACAAAATACCGTAATCAAAGTCTATGTGATTCAATCGAAACATTCCAAAAATTTTGAAGAAGGTCCTATCAATAATTTGTATGTTTCTCTTGATGTTATATTCGATTTTACCTATGATGAAAAATATCTATTATCTAGGTTTAATAAAGATGTAGTGGAGAAAATTAAGCTTTTTAGAAATTTATGGGAGAGATCAGCTGTAAAGCGCGCAAAGATATATGTTAATTGTTTTTATGTTTCTAGAGGTAGCGTAGATAACCTAAACTCTATAATAATTTCCAAAAGAGATCAACTTCTCAGCAATTCAAGAACGAAGTTGTTAGGAGTAGAATTCGATTTTGATTTTATGGGATCTAATGAATTGTTAAATCTTTATAATAAAGCAGAGAGTTACGTACTTCCTTTGAGATTTAAGGAGCTTCCTACTTCAATAGCATTTAAAGATAATCCAGAAATTGGGTACATAGGCATGATAACTTTGGAAGATTACTTTTCATTTATCACGAATGAATATGGAAGAGAGAACATATTTGAGAACAACATTAGGTTTTATCAAGGAGATGTTGATGTAAATGAAAGAATACTAGAAACATTAGAAGATGATGAAGTGCGAGATTTTTGGTGGTTAAATAATGGAATTACAATTATCGCTTCTGACTATACACCACATCCCAAGATCCTACATTTAAAAGATCCACAAATTGTTAATGGCTTACAGACTTCGTTCGTAATTAATGAATATTTCAGATCAAATAAAGATCGAGACATTGATAAAGAAAGATCTATTCTAGTAAAGGTGATCATTTCAGATAATAAGGAAACTATAGACAAGATAATTTTTGCGACAAATAGCCAAACACCAATTACTCCCGCACTTTTGCATGCAACTGACGATATCCAGCGGAAGCTTGAGCAATTTTTTCTTGATAAAGGATACTATTATGATAGGAGAAAGAACTATTATCGACGGAAAAATAAACCACTAAATAGAATATTTGATATTCAATACACTGCGCAATGTGTTCAGGCAATACTAAATTTTGATCCAGCTAGGGCAAGATCAAAACCTACATCTTTAATTAAGGATGAATCTACGTACAAAAGCATTTTTAAGGATGAATTGGATTATTCAGTTTATTTAAATTGTTGTTTAATACACAGAGCTATTGTCGAACACATTAAAATTGCGAAAAAATACACTGATGATGATGAAATTAAAGGCGTTTTTAGCGACATACATAAGAATTTCACATTTCACTTGGCAAGAATAATTCCGTCTTTAATTTATAAAAATGCGAATTATAATCATATAGATTTGTCTAAGATCAATATAGACGATATAAATGAGACGTTAATTATGAACTCAATTGAGTTGTTAATTAAATATATAAATGAATATATGAAAATTAATAGCTCAGAAAATATCATAAATGGGCACAATCTACTTTTCGAGTGATAAAGTTGGAGGCTGGATAGATTCTCCCAAAAGTTATTAACCTTTGAGGAGAACTACCCAGTGTGACCCTCCAATGACCCAGATACACTTAAACTTGATAA
>Ga0334882_1001861_pt1 | contig 23512 bp, 15 predicted proteins | sample GraSluR1_MG_5_FD_207226 | JGI IMG/M metagenome (GOLD analysis project Ga0334882, IMG submission 207226) | Sludge microbial communities from methane-producing bioreactor in Wageningen University, Netherlands - Granular Sludge_15_04-R1 | ecosystem: Engineered > Bioreactor > Anaerobic >...
ACCGGTTCTTTCATCGTCGTCATCCCCGTTTTGGCGGGATACTCCAACAATCAGGTGGATGGTGATTCCTGGGAGGCCGTGCTCAACACCTCTTTTTCTTTTGTCAATGTGGAGACCCTCAAGACTTTCGCCTTTGTCAATGTGGAAACCACCGGAACCGGGGCCAATCCCCAGGAAGCCTTAAGGAATGCGGCGGACTATATTGCTCCCCGGCTGGAATTTGAAGTCCGGTCCATTCCGGAATTTACTCTGAAAACAGGTGTGGTTGAGGTGTTGCCTTTTGATACTATTCTTCTTCAGTTCGGCCGTAATATGGGGGTTCAGAAGGGTGATGAGTTTGCTCTGATACGCTCCAGGGTGCTGCCCACTGGCCATCAGCTGGAGGAGGAACAGGGGTTAATCAAGATAAAGGATGTGACCGAGGAACTTTCCTACGGATATGTCCTCTACTCTCAGGGTCGTCCCATGGTGGGTGAGCAGCTCAAGGAGGTCCCCCGGCTGGGGGTAGATACCTCTCTTTACCTTCAGACTCTGTCAAGTGCAGGATCTTTGGAGGCGGTGATGCTGGGTCTGCGGGGCGCCCTTTCCCGGGGCTTTTTCCGGTACCGGCCCATAATTGGCTTTGAAGTTCCCTTCGGCTCCTCCATCGGAAAACTCTGGGGCCTTCCTTTCAACAGCTATGTGGGAACCGAGCTGAGCTGGTATTTTAAACGGCTGGCCATCAGACCCATGGGGGCCCTAGGGATCGGGGGTATCATACCCATCTGGGAGTTGGAAGAAGAGTCCCCCGAAGATTTTATCCTGACCCATGTGGGTGGACTGATCGATCTTCAGGCTTCCTACCTGCTGACCCGGGACCTGAGGGTCTTCGGTTCCCTGGGGATGGCCTACTGGCTGGGCGTGGCTGATAACATCGCCCTCCTGGATTCGCTTCTGGGAAGCAGTTATGGCGGTGTTTCTCTGAGCCTGGGGATTACCTACAAATTATAAATAACGAAGGAGATAGTGATATGAAAAGAATACCCCTGTCAGCGTTACTGCTGCTTTTGGTTTTGATGTTTTTTTCCTGTGCCACCGGCGGAGCCCCCGCGGGAGGCCCCACCGGAACTCCCCTCTACTACGGTTCTGGTTCGGGAACCAGCGGTCTTCAGGCCATGAACGCCGCCAAGGGTGCGGCGGTACGGCGGGCTGCGGAAGATCTGCTTGGTCCGGCGGTAACTACCGTAAAGAGGGCGGAACTGGACAGTTTTTTTGCGGAGGTGAAAGATTTCAACATCTACGTACTCCCTGAAACTCTCCAGACTCTTTCCAGCGACGGCACCAGCTACAGCCTCATGATCCGGGTCAATCTGAAAGCCCTGGGGAACTCCCTGGCGGCGAAAATGCTTTTGGGCGGACAGGTCACGGGAGGGGCTAATCAGTCCCTGGCCCTGGCGGATCAGAAACCCCCTGCAGGGGCTGTTTCCACTGCAGGGTCGACCGCTTCCGGCAAAACGGAACAGGCAGCCGCGGCTCCGGAGCCGCCGGCGGCTCCGGTGGCGGCGGTGCCCGAAACGCCTCCGTCCCCGGAAGAGCAGGCCTTCATAAACCGCTATATGTCCGATCTCACCTACATGGTCTACTATAATGAAAACAGCCCGGCCGATCCCTTTCTGATGAAAGCGGCGGTGGTCAGTGCCAACAAGTATTTAAACCAGAACAACTTGAAATACGTTGATCTTGAACAGATTGAAAGTCTTAGAAAGGATCAGGAGCTGGTCTACGAGGAAGAAACGGGACAGGCGGTGAGCATCATCCAGTGGATCGCCCACAAGTTGAACGCCGATATTTACATCGAAATTAATATGAGTGTCACCGGGCGATCCGAAGGAAACAGGCATTACGGAAGCGCCACCGTCACCCTGAATAACTATGAGGCCTCCACCGCCGATGGGCGGGGAGCCGCCAGTTATCAGACGAATCCTCCGGCTTTTTCCACGGTAAGTCAGGTGGACGCCCTCAATAACGCCGTATCTTCGGCGGTATTTCAAGCCATGCCGGTGGCCCTCAGCACCGCAGACCGGGAGACCCGGGAGGCCATGACCCGGGGCCTCAAATACAGTCTCACCGTACTGAATACCCGGGACAGACGGCTTATGAGAGAGTTTGAACAGAAACTGCAGCGGAAGGTCCGGTCCCTGAGGCAGCTTTCGTTTACCCCCGAACAGTCGGTCTACGAGGTCTATCTTTTAGGTGAAATAATTGACCTGGAGGATGCCATTTATGATGTGGCGGATACCATGCCGGATCTGGAGGGGCTTACCCTGATCATGCAGCAGCGCAGCGCCCTGACCTTTGATTCGGGCTTGTAAGGGGGAAGATCCATGAAAAAAAGAGTTAAAATCGGCTCCCAACTCGTTATTCTGATCGGCCTGATTTTTCTGGCCGCGAGCTGTGCTTCCTCCGGCGGAGGAAGGCCCGGGTGGGTGGATAACCCTCCCGGTGAATCGGGAAAGAGTTTCTCTTTTGTTGCCGCCGGATCCGATCCCGCCGGGGATGAGGCCGCCGCACGCCGGCAGGCGGGCAGTCAGCTAGTTTCGGAGATCACCCGGTATCTGGGTGTCAGGATTACTTCAGACACCACCGTGGAAGCCCGGGATGCCTATGGTGAGTTTGAATCCCAGGTGAGTCAGACCATCACCGAGAGCTCCCGGGCCCAGATCGGCGACCTCCAGGTGGTGGACAGCTACACCAGCCGGGGGCCTTCGGGGGTTACGGTCTATCTTCTGGCTGAGTACGACCGGGGAGCCCTGCTGAACGAGAAGGCGCGGTTGGAGGCTCTCTTTGCGGAACAGGAAGAGGCGATCTCCGGGCCCGAGGGAGAGGGGAATGCCCTCTTTGCCGCCGGCGAATACTACCGGGCTGCTCTCAAGTACGCCGAAGCCGCCCTGGCGGCGGCGTCATCGGGGGTCGATAATGCCGATATCAGATTCGAACGGAATGTCAATTCCGCCAAACGGGCCTTGGCGGAGATCAGGCTCATCCCTCAAAGCGATCTGATCACGGGAACTTTAAACAGTCCCTTCAGCGATTCTTTCCGGCTCAAGGTCACCGGGGGGGGCGATGAAACCGGTCCGGGGCTGGCGGGGGTGGATATCCGTATTTCCTACCAGGTGATGAGACGGGGCAGGCTTTCACCGACCTCCGAGACGGCTCGCACCGACTCCCAGGGGATGGTGGCTTTTCGCCGTCCCCCCGCCGCCTTTGTGGGAAAAGAAAATCTGACCATGGCCCTGGATTTCCGAGGCGCCCTGGAACCCCTGATGTCTCTTCGGGCTCCTTATTACGATTTGGTGGGCGGTTTGGAACAGGTGGTAAACCAGAAGCGGGTGGTTTTCCCGTACGAAGTGATCAGCCTGGCCCGGGAGATTCCCACCGCGGTGGTTCTTCTCGACCGGGACCGGGGGGGGAATCCCATGGGGCGTTCCGATTCGGCTTCGGGAATTTTTGAAATCCTGACGGAAAAGGGTTTTCAGGTTTTTCAGGTGGATCCGGCGGCCTACGCCGGACTGGCTGAAGGCGACTTCCTGAACAGGTTGAGAGCTGATCTGGGAGGCCGTTATGAACGGGTGATCTTTGGGTATGCCCGGATCGTCAGTTTTGAAGAGGCCGACGGGGCGGTGATTGTTCAGGTGGCCGGAGAAGCCAAAGGGGCGGATCTTTCTGCCGGAACCATCCTCTATTCCGCCAGTACCAGTTCCCGGGCCCGGGGGAGCAGCCAGACCGGAACAATCTCGGCGGCTTTTAAGACCCTGGGTAAAAATCTGGGGGAAGCCATGGTGAATAACCTCCCCTAGGGAAGGTTAAACAACGGTTTAAGGGGGCCCGGATCGTTCGATATGATCCCGGATGCCCCCTTTTTTATAAGGTCTTCCGCCGTTCCGGGGTCGTCTATGGTCCAGGGAAGGACCGGATACTGCAAGAACCTGGCGTGGTAGGCCATGAACCGGTTACTGATTTTCTGGTAATCCGGCTTGAGAACGCTGCAGCGGGTAAAAAAACGGCCCTGCCCGGCCCGCAGGTAAGAGGGGAGTTCCTCATTGTCGGTGTATATGATTCCCACCGCGATATGGGGAGCCATCTTACGGAACGTCTTGATGGCCAGGGGATTGAAGCTGGTGATGATACACCGCTGTTCTAGTCCCGCCTTCTGGATTTCCTTGAGAACCGCCCCTGCCAGAGGCGCCGTTTTTTTTGTTTTTATTTTCAGCTCCACATCATAAATAACCGAATCCCCCAGCAGCGCAAAGACTTCTGAAAGGAGGGGAATCCTGGTGCCCTTATACTTTTCGCCCTTCCAGGCACCAGCGTCGAGGCGGCGCAGTTCCTCCAGGGTCAGATCCTCCACCCTCCCGGTACCATCGGTGGTCCGGTCCACCGTGTCATCATGGATGACCACCACCTCTCCGGTTCGGCAGAGATGAACATCCAGTTCCACTCCGGGAATACGGTGTTCCCGGGCCAGAGCGAAAGCGGGGAGAGTATTTTCCGGGGCCAGCAGGCTGTAGCCGCGGTGGGCCAGAAGGAGCGGGTTCCGGGGTCCCAGAAGACCGGTGTGTTTTCTTATCATGCCCCCACTATATCGAGAAGTGAGGGAATTGAAAAGTTCTCATCATTAGATTATTTTTATTCCCTATGCAAGATTTAGGTTACCATCAGGATGATAAGATATGCGCCCTGGCCACAGGGTGGGGGCAGAGCGCCCTGGGAGTCATCAGAGTATCCGGGGAGGCAAGTCTGTCGGCCCTGGAAACTGTTTTTTCCCGGCCCCGGGCGCTCCGGGAGGCTTCCGGAAACAGTCTGGTTTACGGTTATATTCTCAAGGCTCCCGGCGGTGATCCTGTGGATCAGGTCCTGGTGGCGGTTTTCCGGGGAGGGAGGAGCTATACGGGCCAGGAGAGCGCCGAGATTACCTGTCACGGAGGTATTCCCGCCGTCCAGGGTATCCTTGAGAGTTTGAGGGGCGCGGGGTTCCGTGATGCCGCACCGGGGGAGTTTACCCTTCGGGCTTTTGTCAGCGGAAAGATAGACCTGACCCGGGCCGAGGCGGTTCATGAGATCGTCACCGCCAAGACCTCCCGGGCCCACGACCTGGCCCTCCACCGCCTTTCAGGCTCGGTGGAAGCCCGGGTCAACACCGTTAAAACCCGGCTGGTAAAAATGATGAGCGCCCTGGAGCTTCAGCTGGATTACCCCGAAGACGAAGTGGGAGACGAGATACTGCCCGCCCCGGAGGATGCCGGAGCGGAACGGCGGGAGCTGGAGGACCTTTCCGCCACCTACCGGGCGGGCCGATTATACCAGGAGGGGATTAAAATTGCCTTGACAGGGCGGACAAATGCGGGAAAGTCGTCTCTCTTCAACCTTTTTCTCCGGGAAGACCGGGCCATTGTCTCGGAAGTACACGGGACCACCAGGGATTATCTGGAGTCTTGGATATCTCTGGCGGGGATTCCGGTATGTCTTATCGATACGGCAGGATTCCGGGATGCCGACAACAGCGTGGAGGCCGAAGGCATCCGGCGCAGTCAGGAAATTTCCCGGGAGTCCCATCTGGTGCTCTATCTGGTGGATGGGGCCGAAGGCATGAACGGGGAAGACCGGAAGGTCTGGGAGAACCGGGAGCAGTCGGGGGTTCTGGTGGTCTGGAACAAGGTGGACAGGGCGGAGGCACAGGATTTTCCCGAAGGGGTATTTCCCGTGAGCGCCCTGGACGGCGGCGGTTTTGACGCCCTGCAGCAGGAGATTTTGCGACGCATCCACGGCGATGAACTGCGGATGGCCGTGGATTCGGGTCAGGCGGTCATCGATTCAGCCCGGCAGAAGCGGCTCCTGGACCGGGCTGTGGAAGCCCTTGGTCATGTGGAATCGGGCCTGAGGGATGGGGCCCCCCTGGACGGTGTGGCCATGGACCTTCGGGAAGTTCTGGACAGTCTGGGAGAAATAACCGGTGAGGTGACTTCCGCCCAGATACTGGATACCATGTTTTCCGGTTTCTGTGTTGGGAAATAGGCGGGAGCTGAAATGAGTAATTTCGATTTTGATGCCATCGTGGTGGGCGGCGGACACGCCGGTATTGAGGCGGCCCTGTCTCTGGCCAGAATCGGCCGTTCCACCCTTCTTGTGACCCAGACCATGGATTCCATCGGCCGGCTTTCGTGCAATCCCAGTATCGGCGGCCTTTCCAAAGGCAATATCGTCCGGGAGATCGATGCCCTGGGGGGCGAGATGGGCCGCCTGATTGATCAGACCATGATTCAGTTCCGGATCCTGAACCGCCGCCGGGGGCCGGCGGTTCAGGCCCCCCGGGCCCAGGCGGACAAATTCGCCTACAACCTTCTGGCCAAGAAAACCCTGGAAGAACAGAAGAACCTTCACCTCTTTCAGGACACCGTCACCGACCTCCTCCTGAATTCCGCCGGCACCTCGGTGGAAGGAGTGGTTACCGAGCGGGGACGGAGGTTCACCGCCGGGGCCGTGGTGGTTACCACCGGGACCTTCATGGAGGGGAAAATCTTTATCGGAGAATACGTCACCTCATCGGGCCGGCTGGGCGAGCCCGCCGCCCTGGGTTTAGGGAAGGCCCTGCGGGAGAAGGGCTTCACCCTGGGACGATTGAAAACCGGCACCCCCGCCCGGGTCCATGCGGACAGTCTGGATTATACCAAAATGGATATCCAGCCCGGGGATGATCAGATGATTCCCTTTTCCTTCAGTCGCCGGACCTTGGAGCGTCCCGATATTCCATGCCATATCACCTATACCACCGAGGAAACCCACCGGATTATCCGGGAAAACATCCACCGGTCCCCCCTCTACGGGGGACAGATTGTCGGCACCGGGCCCCGGTACTGTCCCTCCATCGAAGATAAAGTTGTCCGGTTTCCTGACCGAATCCGCCATCAGATTTTTGTGGAACCCGAGGGGGCCGATACCAGGGAGGTCTACCTCAACGGCATTTCTTCTTCTCTCCCCGAAGAGGTTCAGGAAAAATTCCTTCGAACCCTGCCGGGACTGGAGCATGTCCATATCATCCGTCCCGGTTATGCGGTGGAATACGATTACATCGATCCCCTCCAGCTTTATCCGAGTCTGATGACCAAAAGGTATCGGGGACTCTTTTTTGCGGGGCAAACCAACGGAACTTCCGGTTATGAGGAGGCGGCAGGGCAGGGCCTCATGGCGGGAATTAATGCTTCCCGGTACCTCGACGGGGCGGATCCCCTGATCCTTTCCCGGGCGGAGGCGTACATCGGCGTCCTCATCGACGACCTGGTCACCCTGGGTACCCGGGAACCCTACAGGATGTTCACATCCCGGGCGGAATATCGCCTCTGCCTCCGTCACGATTCGGCGGATATGAGGCTCACCGATAAAGCGGGTGAGGTGGGACTGGCCCGGCCTGAGGCCCTGGCGGCTCTCACAGAAAAACGCCGGGGCATGGATGAGATCAAGGAGCTGCTTCGGGCAACCCGGCTCTCCGCCGATGAAAACCGGTCCCATTTGGAACGGTTTAACGGACGTACCCTGGAACAGCTTCTGAAGATTCCCGAGGTTGAGGTGGATGAAATTCTGCCGCTCATCCCGGGATACCATGGCTTTCCCCGGGAATGGCTCCGGCAGGCGGAGCTGGACATCAAGTACGAGGGCTACATCGCCCGCCAGGATCTTCAGATCAGGCGGTTTGAAAAGATGGAAAAGATGAAGATCCCGGAGGGCTTTGATTATAACCGGGTCGAGGGGATCTCTCATGAATCCCGTGAGAAGCTGAAGAGCATCCGGCCCGTTTCACTGGGGCAGGCTTCCCGAATCTCGGGAGTAAGAAATTCCGACATAGCGGTCCTGATGGTTCTGTTGAACCGGAAGGGACCGGCCGGGGAGGGGAATGATGGATCAGAAAACCCAGCTCTGTGAAGGGCTTGACCGGCTGGAGATTCCCTGGAGCCAGGATCAGCTGAAACTTCTCCTTCGTTACCGGGATGAGCTCCTGCTCTGGAACCCCACCCACGGCCTGATCGGGGGTGAGGGCGGTTCCCGGGAGACTCCTTCCGACTTGATCCCCCGTCATTTTCTCGACTCCCTGGCTCCCTGGACGATCCTCCGTCTTCTTTCCTTTAAAACTCTCCTTGATGTGGGCAGCGGCGCCGGTTTTCCCGGCATCCCCCTGGCCCTGTTTTTTCCCGAAGCCCGGGTTGTTCTGGTGGAAAAACAGAAGAGACGGTGCGATTTTTTAAAGAATGTGGTGGCTCTCCTGGGCCTGGCCACCCGGGTTCGCATTGAGCAGAGGGCCATGGAGAATTTAACGGAAACCTTCGATCTGGTGACTCTCAGGGCTTTTGCGGCTTTACCCCGGGTCTATGGGGAACTGAAAAGGTTGACAACCCCTGGCGGAAAGATCGCCGCCTACAAGGGAACCCTGGAGAATGGTCAAGAGGAAATGGAAGGGCTGAAAGGTTTGGGAGAGTCACCGGAGGGGATGACCTTGACCCCCCTCAAAGTGCCTTTTCTCGATGCGGAACGGCATCTTCTGATCGTTGACCCCTGGATTTCCTGAGCGGTTACCCTCGGTCCAGCATTTCGAGCTTCTGCCGGAGCGATTCTTTTTCCACCAGGTCAATAAGCCGGGCTTCCACGAACTGCCGGGCCCCATCGGTGAACTCACCGGCGGTAAAACAGAAGCCCCGGCCCGCCTTGAGATCCTTGATTTTGGAGTTTAAATCTCTCAAAATGAGTTCACCCACACTGCCGGTGGTCCGCATATAGCGGAACAGCACCACGTCTTCCCATTTGGCGGTATAAACTTCGGCCAGTATGTCGGCGTATTCATTCTTGTTCACCGAAATATTCACCACTTTCACCTTGGCACTGGGAAACATGCTTACTGAAAGCCGGCGGCAGAGGGCCACAAAAGAAGAGGTCTCTGAAATCAGGTAAACCTGAAGGTTTTTGTTGGAGTTTAGCTCGGAATATTGCTGGATCAGGGCCGCCACGTCCTTGTATCCGGGGTTCATGTCCTGAAGATCCTTCAAATGCTTAAGACCCTGAGGAATGGCCTGGTTCTTGATATAGGAAACTCCAAGCCGGTAAATGAGTTCTTCTTTAACCTTGGGCTCGATGTTTTCATGACGAAGGCCGATCTCAAAGTCCATGATAGCCTTTTCGAACTGGCGGCTGGTAAAGTTCTGGGTGCCCGCCGAAAGAGCCGCCTTGGGTCCCAGGACGGGGTCTCCCCTGAGATGGGTGAAGATTTTCAGGGCCATGTCGCCCCGGTTAAGATTCTGATAGGTCTGCCCCAGGGCGAACAGGGTCTCTTTATCACTGGGATCCAGGTCCATGGCCTGCTTCAGGAACTGGGCAGCATCGTTGAACCGCATCAGTTTGAAGAGGCTGAGCCCCAGGTACTTCAGCATCATGGGGTGATCGGTTTTCAGGGTCCGGGCCTGGGAGAGATAGCCGGCGGACTTTTCAAAGTTTTTCTTCATGTATTCCAGGTAGCCCAGGTTGAAGTTCACCTCGAAAACATCATCCCGCATGCTCCGGGCAATGAGGAAATTCTTATAGGCCACATTATAGTTCTTAAGTTTAATGGCCGAGAGGGCGAGTCTTAAGGTAATGGTAAATTCATCCAGATCCTGTTCGGTGGCGCAGAGTTCCTGGAGAAGATTGTAGGTCTTAAAGGCTTTTTCCCAGTTCTGTTCATTAAAGTACGCCTCCGCCACCACCGTAAGGGCCGAGGCGTCCTTAGGGTTCTGGGCAAGGCGCCGGTTGGCATCCTTCAGGGCTGCCGCGGCGTCCTTGCTTTTAAACCGTTTTTTCTCCCGGCTGGCACCGTGGCGCTTCAAGGTTATCCCGATCCCCATAAGGAGCATGGCGGTGAGCAGAACAATGACTGGAATGAACATGAAACTGTCTAACATGAAGGTATTATGGTCATGGCACGGTCGTTCTGTCAAGGAACTGCCCGGGAAGGGGAAATTTAATTGACAAACCCATCGCCGGGGGATACGCTTTTAGTATAGTAAGGGGTTAAAGAGTGTCTGATTCTATGATAGGTATTCGGATAGCCAATGGGGAGTTTTATCCCATCGTGAAAGAGGGAAGCCGGATCCGGAAACGGCTCGTTCTGACCACCGTTAATGACGACCAGGACAGTGTGAAGATTGATCTTTACAAAGGCCTGGGCGAAACCATGGAAGGTGCGTCCTACCTGGGCAGTCTCTCCATCGAGGGTATCGAACTTTCTCCCCAGGGAGAACCGGAGATAGAACTTCTTCTCGGGGTAGACGAGGAGGGAAACCTCAATGCCACCGCCAGTGACGGCACCACCGGGGAACAGCAGTCTCTCAGTGTGAGCCTCCATTCCCTGGGCTCCCCCGATGAGTTCGGCAACCCCGACTTTGAAATGGATACCAGCGGAGAGGGGGATCTTCCCTTCGATGATGACTTTTTCGGAGATATTGACGCCCCCGCCGATGACGGTGGGGATGAATCTTTTTCCGGTGACGAGATGACTCCCTATGCCGACGATTCCGGTGAGGAGGAGCCTGAGAAGAAGCGCCGTTTCAATCCCCTTCTTCTTCTCGCCTTCATCATTGCCGGGTTGGCCATAGCCGCCCTGATCCTGCTTCTTCTTCTGAGAAGCTTTCCTTCTGAGCCCACCCCGCCCCTGTCGGCCCAGGGAGAAACTCCTGCGGCTGTGGCGGAAGAACCGGCTCCCGAAAAGCCCGAGGTGATCTCTGATCCCGAACCGGTTCCCGTTCCTGCGGAAACGATCCAGGAAGAGGTGACCGGGCCCGTGGCGGAGGTGCCGGCAGAACCGGGGCCGCCCGCGGAGGTGGCTGCTCCGGCACCCCGGAGGGTTTCTTACCGGATCAAGCGGGGCGACACCCTTTGGGATCTTTCCAATGCTTTCTACCGGACCCCCTGGCTCTACCGCAAGATCGCCCGGGATAACAACATCCCCAACCCCGACTTGATTTATGCGGGAAACAGTCTCTATATCTACGAAGAGTAGACCCTTTTCTCTCCGTGTTCTATGATGACTCCGTGGGTATTCATCCCGGAATGTACTGAACTTTATCATCAGGAGAGTCTTTCTTGGTCTGTCGTTTCTCTCTTCTTCCTCTGATTTTTCTTTTTTTCCTCATCTTTTTCGGCTCCTGTACAGGCGGGGTTCAGATTTCTCCTTCTCCCGAGGCAATGGAGCGGAATTTGATCGTGGACAAGGACTCTGTTCTGGGTCAGGAGCGGTTCTTCCGGTTTAACCAGGCCCAGATGGAACGGTGGGGTCAGCGAAACAGTCTGGTGTTGGGAATCCTGCTGCGGGATTCGAGGCGGCATACCGAGGCCCGGCAGGTTCTTCAACGACTGATCTGGTCAGGAAGCTCTCCCTGGCGGGAAGAAGCCATTTGGGAGCTGTCTGCCCTGCTGGAAGAGACCGAAGAGTGGGCGGACCTGGAATATCTTCTCCTGGGGGAACCCCTGGCCTGGCCGGATCTATCCGGCAGTCTTCATAAAGCTCTGGCCGCCCAGGGAAAACTTTCTGCCCTGGAGGGGGCCCTTCAGTCCCGGGGGACGGAGGATCCCCTCCTGTCCGCTTTCGCCGCGGTGGGTACAGAATGGCAGCAGGAGCGGTTTCTCCGGGCGGTACGGAATGTTCCCGCCCAGGATGCCTTTCTCAGGCTGAGGGACTTAACCAGCCCGGGGGATAGCCTGGCGGAGCAGCTTGTCAACGCCAAAGCTGACCTGGCTGCCGGGGAGGCCCGACGGGATAACCCGGTTTTTCTGGCCCTCCTGGATGAGCCATGGGATCTTTCCCCGTCTTTGGTGGAGGATCTGGTGAGCTGGTACAGGGGAAGCGGGGAATCCCGGGAGGGAGCCCGCCGTCTCGCCCATCTTGCCCGGACGGAAAACCTCGCTCCTCCCCTGGCGGGGGCGCTCCATTTTGCGGCGGGACGGCTTTTCCGCTGGACCGGACAGGAACCGGAAGCGGTTGCGTCTTTCCGGGAGGCCCTGAAGCTGGTAGATTCTTCCCAGAAGGAAAGAGTCCTCTGGTATCTTCAGGACCTTCTGCTTCGACAAACACCCCGGGAAGCTCCGAAGATAATCGCCCTCTACGGCCCTGAGTGGAACGATCCTGTCTATTTCGAAGACAGTGTTGATACCGTTTTCAGTCTTCTGCTGCAGCGCCGGGAGTGGCAGATCCTGGCAGATACGGCCGGGGGGGTGGTAAAATACGGCAGCCCCGCGAGCCGGGCCCAGGCTCGTTATCTGACCGCCAGGACCGCACTCTATCGGGGGGAAGAGATCCCGGGGGAGGAGGTTTTTCATCAGATTCTGTCGGAAAACCCCACCGGGGTCTACGGCTGGTATGCCCGGTATTATCTGGGTCTGTGGGAGACGCTTCCCGGGAGGTCCGAATCCCCGGGCCATGACGTTCACGGTCTCCCGCCGGTCCGGGATCCGGTTCTTGCCCTTTATCTGGCCCATTCCCTGACCGACCGGGCGGTAAGCCGCTGGGGGAGAACTTCTGAAAAGGGAGTAAAGGAAGATAAACTTTCGGTGACCGCGCATCTTCAGGAGTCGGGGCGGTATCTCGATTCTCTCTGGTTTCTGGGAGGGGTAGGCATGTCGGATCCCACCGCGGCATGGTATCTCCGTTATCCCCGGGGATACAGGGAAATGGTGGAAGAGAAAGCAGAGAAGTATGGCCTGCCGGCGCCGCTTCTATTCGCCCTTATCAGGAGCGAAAGCGGGTTTGAGGCGTCAATAGAAAGCTGGGCTGGAGCGGTAGGCCTGGCACAGTTGATGCCCGCCACCGCCGCCGATGTGGCCGCCCGGAGGGGCCTTCCCCTGGGAAATTTGACCGATCCCGAAGAAAACCTGGAGCTGGGGTTCTGGTACCTTCGCTGGCTCCAGGGGTACGTGGGTGCTCCCTGGTCGGCGGTACTGGCTTATAACGGCGGCCCGGGCCGGGTCAGGGGATGGCTTTCGGAGTGGCAGACCCTTCCCCCCGATTTGGCCATCGAAGCGGTCCCTCTTCCTGAAACACGAAATTACGGCCGGAACCTTCTTGTATCCTCCCTGATTTACGGGTATCTTTACTACCAGCTGCCGCCGTATCTGGGATTCCAGAATTTCTTCGGCCCCGGACTCTTCTGATATTTTCCGGTACCGGGGGCCCGCCCCCGGCGGCAGGACCGGATTCCGTTGCTTTTTTTGCGGCTTAGTAAAGGGAGTATCTATGACGTTACTGCAGTCTCTTTTTCTGGGTGCCCTGCAGGGGGTGGCCGAGTTTCTTCCTGTTTCCAGCTCGGGACATCTGGTGCTGGCCCGGCAGGTCCTGAAGGTGGGGGCGGTTCCCGCCCTTTTTGATGTCATTCTTCATGTGGCCACTCTTCTGGTGGTCCTGGTGGTGTTCCGATCCCTCATCCTTCGTCTGCTGGGGACCCTGGGGCGTTTTCTGGCCCGGCGATCCCGTCCCGAAGACAATACGGATCTCCGCCTGATTGTTCTGGTTCTGGTGTCCACCTTTTTTACCGCCCTCATCGGGTTCGGGCTTGAAACCCTGGACATGGAAACCCGCCCTAAAATGGTGTCTCTTTTGTTCTTAGTCACCGCCGGCCTTCTGATCACCACCCGGTTCACCGGGGGAAAACGGGAATACCCAGACCTCAAACTTAAAGATGGCGTGGCCATGGGGATTGCCCAGGGGCTGGGGGTCCTGCCGGGGATAAGCCGATCGGGAATCACCATCGCCGCCGCCCTGGGCCTGAAAATGGACCGTTCCCGGGCGGGGGAGTTCTCTTTTCTTCTGTCCATTCCCGCCGTGGCGGGGGCGCTGATTCTTGAACTGAAGGATTTCGGGGAGCTTGCCGGAACGGTCTCTCCGGGGGTTTTATTAGGCGGGTTCCTTGCCTCGGCTTTGGTGGGGTTTCTTTCCCTCACCATGCTGCTTAAGCTGCTGCGGCAGGGAAGACTCTATCTGTTTGCGATCTATTTGATTCCTCTGGGAACAGCAGGCATCTTCCTGCTTTAGGCGGCTCATCAACCGCCTTCACCCTACCGATAAAGAAAGAAGAGGTTTACCGCTTTGCGCATGACACATTTTACTCGAATACTCTCGTTATTTCTTACGGTTTTGGGTTTTCTTATTCTGTTTTCTCTGGTGCTGTATCTGGGCGGAGCCGGAGGCGGGATTCCTGCCGGACCGGGGGAATTTCTTTTTACCCGGTTCCACCTGGCTGGATTCTATGTTCCCCTCTACCTCGTTCTGGCGGGGATGTTTCTCCTTCTTCCATCCTTTACCGTCCGCCGTTTCTCTGTCCTTATGGGGTCGTTACTCCCTTTTCTCACCCTGGGGGTTCTTTTAAAACTCCTATTCGACCCGGGTACCTCTGTGTTGGAAGCTTTTCTCATTAACCGGTTTGGTGACAGGGGCGGGGCGGTCCTTCTGATGACCCTTCTTCTCATTGAATTTCTTGTGCTGCTGAGATTGGCTCTGGGGCGCCCGGAACAAAGGTCCGACCAAGGCCCCGTCCTCTCCTCTCTGGCTCCGGGAAAGCCGTCCCGGCTGGTGGAGGAAAATGATCCCGACTCACTGGATTCGGGAAGAGAGGCCTCTGGATCTGAAGCCGGGGAAGCCCATGGAGTTCCGACACAGCAAGGTGAGAGGGCGCCTGCCAGGGACGGGGAACAAGCAGCCCGCGAAGGGTCTCTTTCCAGCCTCTTCCAGCAGGGGCTTTCCCCTGTGCTTGCTTCCCGAAAAGGACAGCCGTCCCGGGCAGATAACCCGGTCTCAAAACCTGCCCCCCCGGAGCCATCCGAGAACATCTTCATCGGCACTCAAGATGCCGGCTCAACCGGTTCCGATACTTCAAGCCCGGCCAGGGATGTCCCCAGGGGAATGGAGAATCTTCCCGAATCCCTCGTGGTGGACTGGGAGAGAGACCTTTCCATATCTCCGGACCTCAGGGAACGCGGGGAGCCCGAAGTTCATAACGATAGAGAAGACGACGATCTTTTCTTCCGGGAAGCCGATGACTTCAATGACACCCCCTTTGAGGAACCCGATGATGAGTTGAACTCTTATGAGCCGGGAGACGATCCCCTGGATGAGGAAACCGGCAACGAAGACTTTGAAGAGTATCCCTGGGAGGCTTCCCGGGAAGGAGACGATGATCCGGAAGAGCCGGCCCTTTTGGAGGAGCTGGACTCCGCAGGAGAACCCGAAGAGATCGAGGCTTCGGGGGCTGTCGGCCACGAAGAGATGACGAGCCTTCGGGAAATCCAGCCTGCCACCGTCACCGCTAAACCCCCGATTCCTTCCAAACCTCATCCGGGAGATACGTCTCCCGATCTGCCCCCCAAGAGGGGCCCCGCCAAACGAGGGGCCCGCCGTTACGATGTTCCCGTGGACGACATCCTCGATGAACACGCCGACGGGGAGTACTGGATCGTCGATGACGAGACCCGCCGGGCCTCTGAAATCCTCCGGCTCACCCTGGAAGAGTTTAAAATTGCCGCCGAGGTGACCGGGATCAGCAAGGGGCCGGTGATTACCATGTTCGAGATTCTCCCTGCCCCGGGGGTAAAACTGTCGAAGATCGTCAACCTGGCGGATAACATCGCCCTCAGGCTGGCGGCTTCCCGGGTCCGGATCGTGGCCCCCATTCCGGGGAAGCACGCCGTGGGCATCGAGGTTCCCAACAAGGATCGGGCCATCGTTTCCTTCAAGGAAATGCTTGACGATACGGGCGACAACAGGAAACTGGAGGTGCCGGTCATTCTGGGCAAGGACATCACCGGGGGGGCCCGCATCATCGACCTGGTCCAGACCCCCCATCTGCTTATCGCCGGGGCCACCGGATCGGGCAAGTCGGTCTGCGTAAACTCCTTGATCTGTTCGATTCTGTATAAAAAGAAACCCGACGAAGTGAAGCTCATCCTCATCGACCCCAAAATCGTGGAACTCAAGCTCTACAACGATATTCCCCACCTGCTCACCCCGGTTATCACCGAACCGAAAAAGGCGTTCCGGGCTCTGCAGTACGCCATTTTTGAGATGGAAAGACGTTACAGCCTCCTGGACACCCTGGGGGTCAGGGACATCCGTTCCTACAACCGCCGGGTGAAGGAGCAGAAACTGGCCACCGACCCCCTGGCCTACATCGTCATCGTGGTGGATGAGTTTGCCGATCTGATGGCAACCACGGGGAAGGAACTGGAATCGACCATCGCACGGCTCACCGCCATGTCCCGGGCTATCGGCATCCACCTGGTTCTGGCCACCCAGCGGCCCTCGGTGGATGTCATTACCGGCCTGATCAAAGCCAACATTCCTTCCCGAATCGCCTTTATGGTGGCCAGTAAGTTCGATTCCCGTATTATCATCGACGGGGTAGGGGCAGAGAAGCTTCTCGGCAAGGGGGATATGCTTTTCACTTCCTCCTGGGATCCCAATCCGGTGAGAATCCAGGGAGCTTTTCTCTCAGAGGGCGAGGCGGAACGGGTGGCGGATCACGTGAAGTCCCTGGGTGAGCCGGATTACATCGATGAAGAAATCTTCGGATCCGACGATGACGATGATGATTTCGAACTCATGGCCGACACCGGCGACGATCCCCTGCTGGATACGGCGGTGGGCATCATCGTGGAGGCGGGGAAGGCTTCCGCTTCCTACCTGCAGCGGCGGCTGAAAATCGGATATAACCGGGCGGCCCGGCTGGTGGAAGAGATGGAACGGCGCGGTATTGTGGGTCCCGCCAACGGCAGCAAGCCCCGGGACATCCTGCATATTCCCGACCGGTCACCCACCGATTAGGCCGCCATGAAAGACACCCTCAAACCCCGGCTTTCGTTTCTCTTTTTTCTGCAGTTTTTTATCAACGGAGCCATTTTCCCCGTCATCGCCCTCTATCTGAAGGATTCTCTTCAGTTCACCGGGGGGCAGGCGGGACTGGTGATGGCCATGTCCTCCGTCACCGCCCTGGTCTCGCCCTTCCTGGGGGCCATGGTGGCGGACAAATACATCTCCACCGAGAGGCTTTTTGCCCTCTCCCATCTGGTGTCGGGAATTTTGCTGCTCTTCCTTCGTTTTCAAACCCGGTTTGTCCCGGTGCTGGTTCTCTATTTCTTCTTCGCCCTCTTCTTCGGCCCCACCCCGGCGCTGGGGAACGCCATCGTTTTTCATCACGCCCCGGAGGGACGGGAAAAGTTCGGCGGAATCCGGCTCTGGGGGACCCTGGGCTGGGTGACGGTGGCCCTGGGATTTGGACTTTTCTGGCTGGGCCGGGGGAAGCCCCTGGGGGATGCCCTGGGACTGGCAGGACTGGTGGGCCTCCTTCAGGCGCTGTTTGTTTTCATCTTTCTTCCCCGGGGGGAAAAGCGGGCGGCCCGCCGGGAGAGCCTCTTTCCCGTGCAGTCCCTTCGGCTTTTTTTGCGGAAGGAGATTTTCCTCCTTTCCGTGGTGACCCTCTTCTTTGTCACCGGAGAGAAGATCTACTACTTCGGAGCGGGGCTGTACCTGCGAAGTCTGGGGCTGGGAGAAAATCTGGTTCTCCCTTTCATGAGCCTGGCCCAGGCGGGGGAGGTCCTGGCCCTCATCCTGGTGGGGCTGATGCTGCCCCGGTGGGGGAGTAAAAGAATCATGCTCCTGGGGTTGGCTTTTTCTGTGGTAAAATTCGGATTTCTTTTTGCCGGAGGGCCTCTCTGGGCCGCCGGTATCGGTGTGGCCGCCCATGGACCGGCCTTCGCCTTCTTTCTGGTTACGACCTTCATCTACCTGGACCGTCAATGCTCGGCGGAGGACCGTTCCGGGGTTCATCAAATCTTCAGCTTTCTGGAGGCGGGGGTGGCCAACTTTATCGGGAACGTAGGATCCGGTCTGATTATGGACCGCCTTACCGGGTCTTCGGGGCTGGTAAACTTCCGCATCTACTGGTTTTTTCCGGCGGGAGGAGCGGTGATTCTCTTTCTTATGATTTTCTTTTTTCTTCCCTCCCGGGAGCGGCCGGCGATAACCGAGTATAAAGCCCCTCCTTTTCCCGGAGATGTCACCGATCAGCTCTAGGGTAACCCGCCGGCCCCTTCAATCGGGTTGTCCCCAATACGGTTAACAGTTCCTGTTCTTATTCGTTGCCATTTTGTCTTAACCAAACTACACTGGAGACATGGCACCCCACGGTACGTCCTTCCGGCTCCCCCAGGTTCTGGTTCCCTACACCCCCGCTGTTTCAGAAGATCAGCGGGATTTCTTTATTTTTCTCCGTCCCGAATCCAACGGAGTGAAAGTTGAAAGTGTGATGATGCGGGTGATTATGGATAACCGCCGATACCGGGAAGGGGTTCATATCTGTTATCTGGCCAACATCCCCGGAGACTACATGGTTCACAGCAGAATGGTGGAACAGCATTATCACCTTAAAATCTCCTTCGCCCAGCGGGGGGGGCAGCTGTTTACCCCCTATATGAAGTCGGTTTTTCAAGCCCATTTCCATGAGCTCTTCCGGCAGGACAGAGTCCTGGGGGCTTTTGCCGCCCTGGAGAGGTTTGACCTTACCCCGGAAGAGATGTTTCATCTCAGGGTCCCCGCCGCCGAAATGCTGGAGGTGAACGGTCAGTCCATCAAGCGGTTTCATGATCATTTTATCGTCAACTACGATATCCCGGCGATTCTGCAGAAAAACCGGGGGCAGACCGACATTGCTGTCATGGTTCTCCGGTCCGAACTGGCCGATGATCTGTTCCGACAGCTTATCGCGGAAATGGGAAACGCCCTGCGGAGGGAGAAAATCATCAGCCCCCGGATGCCGGTGAGCCACGTTTTTCATTACTCCAAGGGCCCCTTTGAGTTTATCCTGGATGCGGAGGGTTTTCTGCTGACCCCCCGGGGCCGGCGGGTTTCCCTGGGGCAGCATGAATTCAGCCGATTCCTTCTCAGGCGGGGCATTTCAGTGGATAAACTGGAGCGGCTTCTCCGGTATCCCATCCTTCTCTACCGGGAGACCGATGATACCCTTGTAGAAAGAGACATAATCGGCTATACCTTTGGAGACGGGTTTGAAGAAGCGTATCAGAAGTTGCAGAACGCCCGGGGACAATACCTGCTTTCGTGACGGAACCTTTCGTTTTGACAATCTCCCATTATATCGTTATATTTTAAAGAAATAAGATAACGGCTGACCATACTGTCCCGAATTCTATCCGGGACAAAAAGATAGGAATAAAGAAACAGAGTGAGCATGAAATTTACTGAATTAGGATTAGACGAACGGGTCATGGCGGGAATCGCCGATGCGGGTTTTACCGAATGTACCCCCGTTCAGGAAGAAACCTTCGGGTACACCTTGAAGGGCCAGGATGTACTGGTCCAGTCCCAGACGGGGACGGGGAAAACCGCCGCCTTTTTAATTACCATTTTCCAGAACTTTCTCAACGGACAACGATCGGGAACTTCCCTGGTGGTGGTTCCCACCCGGGAGCTGGCGGTACAGATTGAAGAAGAGGCCCGCCTCCTGGGGGGGCATACGGGAATGCGAATCGTCAGCGTTTACGGCGGTGTGGGTTATGACAAGCAGGAAGAACAGCTGGCCAGCGGGGTTGATCTTCTGATCGCCACTCCGGGACGACTCCTGGATTTCGGCAAATCCAGGAAGATCAAGTTCGCCGAGGTGATGAATCTTGTCATCGATGAGGCGGACAGGATGTTCGATATGGGGTTTTATCCCGATATCCAGATGATGATGAAGAAGATGCCTCCCCTGGCTCAGCGGCAGACCATGCTTTTCAGCGCCACCCTGAGCACCAGGGTCCGTAATCTGGCCTGGGAGTACATGAACACCCCGGGAGAGATAGAAATATCGCCGGAGAACATAACGGTAAAGCAGATTACTCAGGAACTCTATCACGTCTCCAAGGATGAAAAACTTAAGGTTCTTCTGGGAATCCTGAAAAGGGACAATCCCGAGAACTGTCTCATTTTCTGTAACACCAAATATATGTCGGTGGAACTGGCCTGGCGGCTGTCGGAGAACGGCTATAAGTGTCAGTACATCATGGGTGACCTGCCCCAGAAGAAACGCCTCAGTGTGATTGAGAAACTCAAGGCGGGCAAAATCCCCTTCCTGGTGGCCACCGATGTGGCGGCCCGGGGGCTCCATATCGATGATCTGGCCATGGTGGTGAACTACGATGTGCCTGAGGATTTTGAGAATTATGTCCACCGGATCGGGAGGACCGCCCGGGCGGGGAAAAGCGGTAAAGCGGTGACCCTGGCGTGTGAAAAGTTTGTTTACGGCCTTCCCGCCATTGAAGAGTATATCAAGATGAAAATTCCCACGGGGTGGGTTTCCGAAGATCTCCTGGTAACCGATGTAACTGCGGGGAAACCGTTCCGAAACCCCGATAAGGATTACATCCGCCGGGACGACAAGGGCGGCCGCGGTCGAGATGGAAGAAGTCCTCTTAGGGGACGGAGGGAAGAAAAGCCCCGGGAAGAACGGGCCCGGCGTTCCTACGCCAAAATAGAAAAGCCCGCTCATCCTGTTTCACAGTCTCCCGTCAGTGAAGGAGCCACCGCTTCCGCACCGGAGGCCCGGGGCAGAAGAGCCCGTCCCGAAAGGACTTTGGGCAGCCGGGAAGACAAGGTCCTGAACCTGAAAAAGCCGGGACCCGATTCCACGGAAGAAGAACGGATTGCCTACTACAAGGCAAAATACGGTGAAGATTTCAAGATGCCCCGGAACAGGGGAGGCAAAGGCAAAATCCGGGAGGACAGGAAAGGCGGACCATCCCGGAAGCCTGAAGCACAATCCGCCGAGGTTTCCCGGAGCGGTAAAACCACCGTCCATCCCAGGACGGGAGCCGAAACCTCTTCCGGCGGCGGGGGCGGGCGGAAGCTCAATTCCTACCCCGCCCACTTTAAGGCGGATAAATCCGGGAAGCCGGAAAATACCGGTAAAGCGCCGGATGGTAAAAAGAAAGGATTGATCGGCCGGTTGTTGGACCGGTTTAAAAAAGATACCCCGTAAATTCAGATCCGGAGGCGGCCATGGCTGCGGTACCGACGATTTTATCTATCGATGCCGGGGGTTCCGGCATCAGGGCGGTTTTGATAGATCGCAGTGGAAAAATCCTGAAGCAGAGCTACGGGTCCACTCCGGTGACCCATCCCGAACCGGGGGCCACCGAACACGACCCCGTGGCCCTCTGGGAAGTCACCCTGGATGTGCTGAAACGGCTGTTTCAGGGCACCGGGGCGGATTACCTGCCCCTGGTTCAGGCCGCGGGGATCACCAACCAGAGATCCACCTTTTGTCTCTGGGATCCGGCAACGGGAGATCCGGTGACCCCTTTTATCAGCTGGCAGGATGTCCGGGCCGCCGGTACCGCCGCGGCGATGAATCGATCGCCGGCCTGGCGGATCCTCCGGAAGGTGGCCTCTCTGGCCGCCCTTCTCACCGGCAGCACCATCCTGAAGGCCACGGCCATGCTGGAGTTCAATACCGACCATTCCCTGACCAAGCTCAAGTGGCTCCTGGATAAGACTCCTGGGCTCCGCGAAAAGTGCCGCCGGGGGGAGGTGGTGTTCGGTACCGTGGATACCTGGCTGATCTACCGTCTCACCGGCAATAAGCAGCATCTTACCGACATGACCAATGCTTCATCCACCAGCCTTTATAATCCCTTCGACCTGAAGTGGAATCCCATCTTCTGTAAAATCTTTGATATTCCCATGAATATGCTTCCTCAGGTCAGGGAGAGTTCCGATGATTTTGGCGAGGTTTCCGCCGATCACCTGGGCCGCTGTTTTCCCATCGCTTCCGCCGTGGGGGATCAACAGTCCGCCCTCTTCGGCCACCGTTGTTTCCATCCGGGAGATGTGAAGGTATCCATGGGAAGCGGCGGGTTCGTCAATATCAATGTAGGGGCCCGGGGGAAACTTTCCCGCCGGGGGCTCTTCCCCCTGATAGGGTGGGGCTATAATCAGTCCATCGCCTATATGCTGGAGGGGCAGGTGGCCGCCATGGGCACCTTTCTTGACTGGTTGATCAGGGATCTGCAGATTTTCTCTTCCCTGGAAGAGCTGAATGAGCTGGCCGCCAGCCGGGACGACGCCGAAGGCGCTCTGGTGGTTCCCACCCCCACGGGCCTTCGGTTTCCCTACTTTTCCCCTCACCTTCGGGCCGGTTTCGGCAATCTTGGGTTTCACCACGACCGGACCCACCTGGCCCGGGCTGTTATTGATGGCCTGGCCCACAGGATTATGGATATTCTGGAGGGGATTCGGGAAGACACGGGAACGGAGATCAAGATTATCAAAGCGGACGGCGGGGTAAGCCGGTCAGAACCTCTGATGCAGTGCCTGGCCGACCTCTCGGGGGTGGTGGTGGAGAGGGCGCCGGATCCAGAGATTACCGTTCGCGGCGCCGCCTACCTGGCGGGGCTCCATGTCGGGTTTTGGGAGAGTGATGAGGCGGTCTCCCGACTGGCCCTGGGTTACGACTGCTACACCCGGAAAAAGAACGATAACTGGGCCAGGGAAAAACGGCGGGAGTGGAAAGACGCCCTGAAACGGCTTCTTAAATCTGAAAGTCCGGTCTAACCGCGCCTCCGGGTCAGCCACTCCTCTACGGCCCCGGCGAACCCGCCCTCTCCGCAGGTCCCGGTGAAGGGAAACTTATCCGCCAGGCCGCCGTGGGCATCGGCTACGGTGTAGGCGGTTCCCGCCCACTCAAGCAGATCGAGATCATTGGTATCGTTCCCCACCCCCAGAACATCTGTCGCAGAAAGACCCAAAGAGCGGGCCAGGTCTTCTGTCGCTCTTCCTTTATTGACGGCGGGGGGGAAAATTTCCAGCCAGATCGATTCGTGGTCGATGGGTGAGGTGGCCCGGATCAGGGAAAAATCCTTCAGCCGCCGGTAGAACGGCTCCAGCTCGGCCCCGGGGGGCAGGACGGCGATAAACTGACTGGCCTCTGCGGGGTCCCGTTCTCCGGGGTCCCAGGGGCGGCTCCACTCCCGATAAATCTCCAGGCGCCGGTGGTAGTCGGGGTGGCCTTCTCCGGAGGACCAGTAGTGAAGATGATGATTGTCGGGGATGGGCGCCTGGATCATGAAATCCGCCTTTTCTGCCATCAAAACAGCGCTGATCTTCCTTATCTCTCCTTCACAGAGCCTGGCGCATTTCAGCAGTTTTCGGTCCGGCCACCGGAGGGTTCCGGCGCCGGAAGAAAATATCAGGTAATCGATATCAAGATTCAGTTTTTCCGCCGCCCTCTGAAATGAGAAAAGGGAACGGCCGGTGACGATGACCCGGCACATCCTGCGGGTTTTCAGTGTTTCCAGGGCCCGGTGATTCTCTTCGCATATCCCTGACGGGACGGTCTTTACGATATTGTCGGGTCCTTTTTCCCGCCCGGAACAGTGGAGGGTTCCGTCGAAGTCTACCGCCACCAGGCCTTTATAACGGCTT
>Ga0334882_1001862_pt1 | contig 23510 bp, 16 predicted proteins | sample GraSluR1_MG_5_FD_207226 | JGI IMG/M metagenome (GOLD analysis project Ga0334882, IMG submission 207226) | Sludge microbial communities from methane-producing bioreactor in Wageningen University, Netherlands - Granular Sludge_15_04-R1 | ecosystem: Engineered > Bioreactor > Anaerobic >...
CCTGCCGTTCTTCTGGCCTTCATCGGCCTTTTGATCAGCGGCATCCTGCTGGCCAAGAAAATCAAGGGAGCCCTGCTTATCGGTATCATAGGAGCCACCATCATCGGCATTCCCATGGGAGTCACCAACGTGGGGGACTTCAGGATTTTCCAGGCGCCTCCCTCTCTGGCGCCCATCTTCTTTCAGTTTGAGTGGGGTTCCATCTTCACCATGGACATGCTGATCGTTCTGTTCACCTTCCTGATGGTGGACATGTTCGACACCGTGGGAACCCTGGTCGGCGTGGCCACCAAAGCGGGCATGCTCAACGAAAAGGGTGAGATTCCCCGGGCCAAACAGGCCCTGTTCGCCGACGCCGTGGGAACCACCGTGGGTGCCATCCTGGGTACCTCCACCGTTACCACCTACGTGGAAAGCGCCGCCGGTGTGGAAGAGGGAGGCCGTTCCGGCCTGACCGCCCTGACCACCGCGGGAATGTTTGTGGTTGCCCTGTTCCTCTCTCCCCTGTTCCTGATGGTTCCCGGCGCCGCCACCGCTCCGGCCCTGGTTCTGGTCGGTCTTTTCATGATGAGCCCCATCAAAGAAATCGACCTGAACGACATGACCGAAGCGATCCCGGCGTTCCTGACCATTTTTATGATGCCCCTGACCTACAGCATCTCGGAAGGTATCGTTTTCGGTATCCTCTCCTACATCCTGCTCAAGGTCTTCACCGGAAAAGCCAAGGATGTTCCGGTCCTCACCTACGTGGTGGGTGTCTTTTTTCTCCTGAGCTTTTTCGTTTAGCCCTCTTCACGGGGCCTTCGGGCCCCGTTTTTTTGCCCCCGGCAATTCATTTAAAAATGCCATTCACCGCGCATCCTTCACGGGGTGCCTTCTTCGATTTGCCAGCGCTCTCCGGCCTGACCGGCTTGTCCCAGCCTTGGGAATATTCAAAGTAACAAAGACCTTCGCCCCTTTGCCCCTTCCCGGGGTAATTAAGGAAAGAACGGGGTGATCGGTACCACAGGAGGAAGTATCGTGTCTGATTTAATGCGTCCGGTTCCTTTGCGGGAACTCATGACCCGGATTTTTTCGGAGTACCGGAAATCGGGAACCATCTTCGGGATCAGGGAAGACCAGTTTTACAGGCCCCTGGGTAACAAGACCATCCGGGTTTTCGGGGAGTCCTGCGATACCCCCCTGGGTCCCGCCGCGGGCCCCCATACCCAGCTGACCCAGAATATTGTCGCTTCCTACCTGGCGGGGGGCCGGTTCATGGAACTCAAGACCGTCCAGATCATGGATACCCTGGAGATTCCCAAGCCCTGCATCGATGCCGAAGACGAAGGATTCAACACCGAATGGTCCACCGAGTTTACCCTGGAGAGAGCCTACGATGAGTATGTGAAAGCCTGGGTTATTCTTCATCTGATGGATGGTTTCTTGGGCCTCCGGAAAACCCGGGACAAGTCTTTCATCTTCAACATGAGCGTGGGTTACAATCTTGAGGGCATCAAAACCGATAAGATGCAGCAATTCATTCATGGGCTTATGGATGCTTCCACCAGGGATCTGTTGGAGTCGTATCGCCGGGAGATAAGCACCATGCTGAAGGACCCCGCCCTTTCCTCATTCTGGGAAGGCAGGGAAGAGGAGCTTTCACAGACGACAGCGGCCATCCCCGACCAGATCTGCCGGTCCGTCACCCTTTCCACCATGCACGGGTGCCCCCCCGCAGAAATTGAAGCCATCTGCCGGTACATGCTGACGGAAAAAAAGCTGCCCACCTTTGTGAAGCTCAATCCCACCCTCCTGGGGTACGACCGGGTCAGGGAGATCCTCGACGGTCTGGGATTCGGCTACGTCACCTTAAGCCGGGACGCCTTCAGCCACGACCTGCAGTACCCCGACGCGGTGGCCATGCTGACCAGACTGAAGGAACTGGCCGCCCGGGAAGGCATCGGTTTCGGGATGAAACTGACCAACACCCTGGGCAGCGTCAACGACAAAGGAGCCCTGCCGGGGGAAGAGATGTACATGTCCGGCCGGGCCCTCTATCCCCTTTCGGTAAATCTGGCCGCCCGGCTCACCGCCGACCTGGGCGGCGATATCCCCATCTCCTTTGCGGGAGGGGCGGGCAAACTCAACGTGAAGGGAATTTTCGATACGGGGATTCAGCCCATCACCATGGCCACCGAGCTGCTTAAACCCGGCGGATACGGCCGGCTCACCGACTGCCTCAATCTGCTGGAAGAAGAGCCCTCCTGGAATAAAACAGGAATCGACGTGAAAGCCCTGGCCCGGCTGGCCAAAGAGAGCCTCAGGGCAGACTTTACCCAAAAAGATTTTCGGGGATGGGACAAGGTATCGGTACCCGGGCCCCTGCCCCTGTTTGACTGTTACGTGGCACCCTGTAAAGTGGCCTGTCCCATCCATCAGGATGTGCCGGAGTACATCCGCCTGGTGGGTCAGAAACGATACCGGGAAGCCCTTGACCTGATCTATGGCCGTAACGCCCTGCCCGCCATTACCGCCTGGATCTGCGACCACCAGTGCCAGAGCCACTGTACCAGGCTGGATTACGAAGGGGCGGTACAGATCCGGGAGATGAAAAAAGTGGCGGTGGAAAAAGGCTGGGACGATTTCAAAGGGTCCTGGAAGAAGCCCTCCGCCCACGACACCGCCCCGGCGGCGGTGATCGGAGCGGGACCGGCAGGACTGTCGGCGGCCTTCTTTCTCGCCCGCCAGGGTGTGCCCGTCACCATCTTCGAGAAGGCCCGGGATGCCGGAGGAGTGGTCTCCCAGGTTCTGCCCCGGTTTAGAATTCCCGCCGAGGCGGTAAGACAGGATATCGATTTTATCCAGGCCCAGGGGGTGGAAATCCGGTACGGCGCCGGTAGGGAGACCCTCGGCGGGCTTCGGGAGAAGGGATTCAAAGAGGTCCTGGTGGCGGTGGGGGCCGAAAAGGGTAATCCCCTGAACCTTACCGAAGGGAGCGGGCAGATTACCGACGCCCTGGAGTTTCTCACCTCCTACCGGGAAGATGAATCGGCCAACCCCTACGGAGACCATCTGGTCATCGTGGGAGGCGGCAACACCGCCATGGATGCCGCCCGGGTGGCTAAACGCCTCAAGGGCGTCAAAGATGTGACGGTCCTCTACCGGAGGACCGAGCGGGAAATGCCGGCGGACCGGGAAGAGTACCGGGAAGCGGTGGCGGAAGGAGTGGTTTTTAACTTCCTCAGCAATCCCGAAGGCCTGAAAGACGGGGTCCTGAAGGTACGGAAGATGGCTCTGGGCAGTCCCGATGAATCGGGTCGCCGGCGCCCCATGGAAACCGATGAGGGCTATACCATCCCCGCCTCTCACATCGTGGCGGCCATCAGCGAGACCGTGGATGCGGACCTGCTGAAAGCCATGGGGCTGGCCTTTGACGGAAAGGGTCCCCGGGTTAATCCGGAAAGCTGTGCCACCGAAGAGCCGGGGGTCTACCTTCTGGGGGATGCCCGGACCGGTCCTTCCACCATCGTGGCATGCATCGCCGAGGGACGGAAGGCGGCTGATCATATTCTGGTCAACCGGCAGGCGGAGGCCATCCAGGACCCCGGTCCCGTTCCCACGGAGCCCGGGGCCATCCCCGGCCGAAAAGGCCGGATTCAGGAATCCCTGGCCGTGGAAAACCGAAACGAATTCGCCGCCCGGGAGATGGACCGATGCCTGGAATGCCATGTGATCTGCAACAAGTGTGTGGATGTCTGCCCCAACCGGGCCAACATCGCCCTGCCCTTGGAAGGATTCGGCCACGCCAATCAGATCCTGCACATCGACGCCTATTGCAACGAATGCGGGAACTGCGGCCAGTTCTGCCCCTGGGAGGGAAAGCCCTACAAGGACAAGCTGACCATTTTCAACCTGGCAACCGACTTTAACCAGTCGAAAAACAGCGGGTTCTTCTGGAACGGCCAGACAGGTTCTCTCCGGGTGGATAACAACGTCTACACCCTGAGCCGCAGCAAGGGAATCCTGGGGGTCAAAGAACCAGCCGGGGAACCCCTGGAGCGAATTCTTTCGGTGATCGATCAGGTGGAGAAAGACTACTCCTACCTCCTCGGCCCGGTGACGGAATACTAGAAGGGATTTCCCATTTGACGAAGCCAGTTACGGGGAAAAAACGAAGATTCCCGAGGATGTGCACCTGGGCTCAAAAAAAATCGCCCAGGCACCCTTCCTCTCTACCTTCGTTTTTTCTCCCAACAGCAGCGGCTTCGTCAAATGGGAGCTGCCGAACAACCCTGGGGTTGGGAAAATAAAAATCGGCGATTTTTATTTTCCCCTCTATTAAGTATTGAAGGAGCTGAATATGATTTTGATAAAGAACTGTACCGCCCTGGAGTTTAACCCGCCCCGGGTCCAGGAAGGGGTGGATATCCTGATTGATGACGGCCGGATCAAGGCCGTGGGCACCGGTCTGGCCGGGGCAGACCGGGCGGACAAGGTTATCCAGGGCCAGGGGAAACTGGTGTACCCCGGCATCGTCTGCAGCCATAACCACTTTTACTCGGGACTGGCCCGGGGAATTCTGGCCACCATAAAACCGAGCCCCGACTTTGTATCGGTCCTGCAGAACCTCTGGTGGCGGCTGGATCGGGCCATCGACAAAGAGATTCTTCATTATTCGGGGCTGATCTGCTGTCTGGAAGCGATAAAATGCGGGTCCACCGCGGTGATCGACCACCATGCGTCCCCCGGGTACATCGAAGGATCCCTGGCCACCCTGCGGAACACCTTCCTGCAAACCGGCCTTCGGGGGATGACCTGCTTTGAAACCACCGACCGTAACGGCGGTATGGCCGAGGTGGAGGCGGGGGTGGCTGAAAATATCGCCTTTGCCCGGCTGATCGACGAGAAGAAGGAATCCGAACCGTACCTGGTGGAAGCCCATATCGGAGCCCACGCCCCCTTTACGGTCCCCCAGGAGGGAATGAAGCTTCTGGCCGAGGCGGTTTCCTCCACAGGCCGGGGCCTTCATATCCACGCCGCCGAAGACAAGTATGACCAGGTGGACTCCCACGCCCGGTACAGGCAGGACCTGACGGCCCGGCTGGAAGATTTCGGCCTTCTTGGTTCCAAAGCCGTCATGGTCCACGGTCTCTATTTCAGTGACGAGGATATCGAAAGGCTGAACCGCCACGATGCCTTCCTGGTTCACAACCCCCGGTCCAACATGAACAACAACGTGGGGTACAACCATAAGCTTGATGCTTATAAAAACCTGGCCCTGGGGACCGACGGCATCGGCTCTGATATGTTCGAAGAGTTCAAGGTCGCCTTTTTCAAGCATAAGGACGACGGAGGCCCCCTCTGGCCCGACTCTTTCCTGCGGTTCCTTCACAACGGCAACGAACTGCTGGCCCGAAACTTTAACGCTAAGTTCGGCCTCCTTCAGGAGGGCTACAAGGCTGACCTTGTCATAGCCGATTATGATTCCCCCACCCCCCTGGTGGCGGACAACATCGCCGGCCATATGGCCTTCGGCATGGGCTCCAAAGACGTGGAAACGGTGATCATCGACGGAAAGGTGGTTTATGAAAACCGGGCTTTCCCCTTTGATACCACGGATATCTACCGGGGGGCCCGGGAAGCGGCGGCCCGGCTCTGGAAGATCATGGACCAGGAATAATCCTGATCCATTTGTGTTGGAATTGCAAAAACCTCGGATTTTTGCAATTCCCTCTATATTCCGGGAAACTTATTATCCCCGGGGACAGAACATCGACGAGGAAGGTGAACAATCATGCAGAAAGAAATCGTAAAGAGAGCCGAAGAGTACCGCAATTATGTGGCAGAGACCCTGGCGGAAATGGTAAAAATTCCCTCCTACAGCGGGAAAGAAGAGGCGGTTTGTCGTAAAATATATCAGATGTGTGAAGAAGCGGGTTTTGATGAGGTCCGGTTCGATGGTCTCGGCTCGGTGGTAGCCCGAATAGGCCGCGGGCCCCGGTCCCTGGCCTTCGATGCCCATATCGATACCGTTGAGGTGGGAGACCCGGAACAGTGGAAAACCGACCCGTTTTCCGGTATCATCGCCGACGGCCTGGTTCACGGCCGGGGATCCACCGACCAGAAGGGCGGCGCCGCCGCCATGATCGCCGCCGGCCGGATCCTCAAGGACATGGATTACAAGGGGCCCTTTTCCCTCTACTTCACCTTCACCGTCATGGAAGAGGACTGCGACGGCATGTGCTGGAAGTACCTGATCGAAGAAGAAGGGCTCAAACCGGAGTTTTTCGTCTCCACCGAACCCACCAGCCTGCGGATTACCCGGGGGCACCGGGGCCGGATGGAGATGATGGTCCGCCTCAAGGGGATTTCCGCCCACGGTTCCGCCCCGGAACGGGGAGACTCCGCCGCCTACAAGGCCGCCAAGGCGGCTCTGGCCATGGAGAAACTCAACGAAGAGCTCAAACCCGATGCGGATAATTTCCTCGGCAAGGGTACCATCGTGGTGAGCCAGATGGATGTCAAAGGCCCCAGCCAGTGCGCCGTCCCTGACCAGGCCATGCTCTATCTCGACAGACGCCTCACCTGGGGAGAAGATGCCGATCTTGCCATCTCGCAGGTAAAAGAGTATATTGCCCGGGCCCTGGACTGTTCTCCCGCGGAGGTGGAGGTAACCATGCCCCAGTACACCAAGAAGGGATGGAAGAACACCGATTACGGCCAGGAACTCTACTTTCCCACCTGGAAGGTGGACCGAGACCATGCCCTGGTGGAAAGCGGCGTGGACGCCTACACCGCCCTCTTCGAGAAAGACCCGGTGGTGGATAAATGGACCTTCTCCACCAACGCCGTGGCCACCACGGGACGGCATAAAATCCCCGCCATCGGTTTCGGCCCCGGGGATGAGAATCAGGCTCACGCCCCCAACGAGGTCAACCGGGTGGAAGACCTGGTGGTCTGCACCGCCTTCTACGCCATGCTGCCCTTCAGTCTGGAAAAGAGGATAAACGATGACCTTTGATTACCTCTGCAGTGAATGCGGAAAAACCTTTGAGATAACCCCGGATCTGATGGTCTGCCCCGACTGCTCGACCCGGCAGCGGGACGATGAACCCCTCCGGGGTATCCTGGAGGTGCGGCTTCAGGGCCAGGCGGATGAAAATTTCTCCGTCTTTGACCTTCTGCCGGTGGAGAGGGAGTTTTTTCCTCCCATCCCGGTGGGGAATACCCCCCTCTGGGAACCATCGAGGATCAGGGAAAAATACGGAAAACCCCGGCTCTATATCAAGGATGACACCGCCAATCCCACCGGAAGCTTCAAGGACCGGGCCAGCTATCTGGTGGCAGCCTTTGCCCGGAAGTTCGGCCTGAATGAAATCGTTCTGGCCTCCACGGGGAATGCCGGCAGCTCCATGAGCGGGGTGGCCGCCGCGGCGGGATTAAAGGTGCGGCTCTACCTTCCCGCCACCGCCCCCCCCGCCAAGATGGTCCAGGCCCTGCAGTACGGGGCGGACCTGGTCAAGGTGGAGGGGACCTACGACGATGCCTACGATCTCTCCATGGCCTGGTGCCGGGATAAGGGCGGCCTCTCCCGAAACACCGCCCACAACCCCATGACCATCGAGGGGAAGAAGACGGTGGCCCTGGAAATGTACCAGCAGCTGGGCCGCCGGGTCCCCGACCATGTCTTCATCCCCGTGGGGGACGGGGTCATCATCAGCGGCGTTTACAAGGGGTTCCGCGACCTGGTGACCCTGGGGCTGGCTCCGAAGGTGCCGGTGCTTCACGGGGTCCAGGCGGAGGGGTCTTCGGCCCTGACCCGGGCCCTGGAGAACCGGGGCTTCACCCCCGCTCAGCCCTCTAAAACCCTGGCGGACTCCATTTCGGTGGACGTCCCCCGGGGAGGCTACTATGCCCTGAAGCAGCTGATGGAATGGGGAGGAAAAATGATAACCGTCACGGATCAGGCCATCGTGGACGCCCAGAAAGAGCTGTCCACCCTGTCCGGCCTTTTCGTGGAACCCGCCGCCGCCGCCTCCTATGCGGGGTTCCTGAAAGAAAAAGAAACTCTTCCCGCCGATGAGTCGGCGGTTCTTCTTGTCACCGGCAGCGGACTCAAGGATATTGAAACTGCCAGGAGAGGAGTGGCATTGCCATGAAAATCAGCCAGTCGATAACCCGTTTTGACGCCCGGGAAAAGGGAACGGGGGAAACCCGTTATGTGGCAGACCTGGAAGTGGACGGTCTTAACTACGGCCGGTTCTACCGCTCCCCCTACCCCCGCGGGATAATCAGGGAAGTAAAAGTCCCGCCCCTGCCCGAGGGATACCACATGGTGGACCATCGGGACGTGCCGGGAGAAAACTGCATCGCCATGATCAACAAGGACTGGCCCGCCTTCGCCGTGGATGAAGTCCGTTATATCGGACAGATCATCCTGCTGCTGGTGGGGCCGGACCGGGAGGTTCTGGACAGTCTGATAAACCGGATAGAGATGGCGCTGGAGGAAGTGCCGGCCCTCTACACCATGGAGGAAGCAGAAGCAGGCCGGAGTGCCGAGGGCGTCAAGGTGCCGCCGATACTGGGGGACACCAACCTCTACGCCGACTACCATCTCTCCATCGGAGACACCGCTTCCGCCTTCGCCCGGGCCGCCCGGGTGGTGGAACAGACCTGTCAGACCGGCTTCCAGGAACACATCTATATGGAAACCCAGGGGCTCCTGGGCTGGTGGGAAGAAGGCCAGGTGGCCATCACCGGCTCCATGCAGTGCCCCTACTACGTGAAACACGCCGCCCAGGTGGCGCTGGGCTGTGCCGAAGAGGCGGTCCGGATTACCCAGGCCCCCACGGGGGGCGGATTCGGCGGTAAAGAGGATTATCCAGAAATCATGGGGGCCCCCCTGGCGGTGGCGGTGAATAAATTAAAGATTCCCATCCGGATGGTTTTCGACCGGGTGGAGGATATCAGTTTCACTTCCAAGCGCCACCCCGCCAAAATCAGTTTCCGTACCGCCCTGGACGAGACGGGAGAAATCCTGGCCATGGAGGTGGATACCCAGCTCAACGGCGGGGCCTACGAATCCTACTCCTGCATCGTCCTGCAGCGGGCCATCTTCCACGCCCTGGGGGTTTACTGCATCCCCCATGCCACGGTGCGGGGCCGGGCCTGGGCTACCAACACGGTGCCCTCCGGGGCGTTCCGGGGATTCGGCGCCCCCCAGGCCCTCTACGCCATCGAAACCCACATGAACGAACTGGCCAGGCTGAAAGGTGAGATTCCCGGAGATTTCAAGAAGCGCTGCCTCATTAAGACGGGAGACCCCACCATAACCCGGGGATTCATGAAGGATAAGATCATCATGCCCGCCATGTACGACCGGATCGACCAGATCTCCGGCTACCGCCGGAAGGCCGAGGCGTATAAAAACCACCCCACCCTGGGGATCGGCATTTCCTTCTTCAACCATGGCTGCGGATTCACCGGCGATGGGGAACAGCGGCTGATCAAAGCCCGGGCCAAGCTGCGCCGGGATGAGAAAGGCCGGGTGGAAATTCTCACCGCCAACGTGGAGATGGGCCAGGGACTCCTGACAACCTTCCGGAAGATTGTAGCAGAGGTTCTTGAGATTCCGCCGGAGACCATCATCCACGCCAACCCCGATACCAACCGGGTTCCCAATTCGGGCCCCACCGCGGCGTCCCGGTCGGTGATGATCGTGGGCTACCTCCTTCAGGAGGCGGCGAAAGAGCTCAAGGCAAGGTGGGCCGAACCCGGCGCCATCGAAGCCGAATCACACTACACCATGCCCCCGGGGCTCACCTGGAATCAGGAGACCATGGAAGGGGATTGCTACCCGTCCTATGGCTGGGGTATTAACGTAGTCGAAGTCGAGGTGGATCCGGAGACCTGTGAGGTGGAGACCCGGGGCATCTGGGCCGTCTACGACGTGGGGGTGGCCATCGACAATGCCATCATGGAGGGGCAGATCGAAGGGGGCATGATCCAGGGCCTGGGGTATGGATCCCTGGAAAAAATGGAAGTCAAGGACGGCAAATTCCATCAGAACACCATGGCCGACTACACCATTCCCACCTCCCTTGATTTTCCCACCACCGTTTCGGAAACCATGGATAACCCCTTCGAATACGGTCCTTCCGGGGCCAAGGGAGCGGGTGAGCTGGTGTTCGACGGCGCCGCTCCCGCCTTCTCCGGGGCGGTGGAGAACGCCCTGGGCCGGGCCATGCCCCGGATCCCCCTGACGCCGGAGATCATCTTGGAGGTGCTGGAAAATGAAAATTAAATTTACCCTCAACGGGAAAGAAACCGGAGGGGATTGGCCGGCGGAAAAACGGCTCCTGGATGTGATCCGGGAAGATCTGGGCCTCACCGGGGCCAAGGAAGGGTGCGGTGAAGGGGAATGCGGCGCCTGTTCGGTTTTAATGGATGGCAAAATCGTCAACTCCTGCCTGGTGCCCTTGGGACAGACGGAGGGGGCCCGGATTGTTACTCCCGAAGGCCTGAAGGAATCACCCCGAGGCCGGGCTCTCCTGGATGCCTTCGCCCAGGCCGGAGCGGTGCAGTGCGGATTCTGTACCCCCGGCATGATGATGGCCGCCGAAGCCCTCCTCTCCCGGAACCCTAAACCGGATGAACAGACGGTGCGGGAGGCGATCAGCGGAAACCTCTGCCGCTGCACCGGTTACGACAAGATCGTCCTGGCCATCCTCCTGGCGGCGGAGAAGGGAGGCGGCTTATGGTAGAAACTTACCGACCTGAATCCCTGCTGGAAGCCCTGGAGATCCGGTCCCGGGGAGCCCTGCCCTTCGGCGGCGGTACCGATCTGATGGTGGCCCGGCGCGGCTATACGGGCAGCCTGCCCCGTTTCGACGGAACCCTTCTCTTCACCGACCGGGTCGCCGAACTGCGCCGTGTCACTGTGGCTGAGGATGTCATGGAAATCGGGGCGGCGGTGACCATGACGGAACTGCTGGATCACCCGGAAACCCCCGCTCTCCTCCGGGAAGCCCTGGCCCTGATAGCCGCCCCGGGCATCCGGAACCGCGCCACCCTGGGGGGAAATATCGGCAACGCCTCCCCCGCCGGGGACAGCCTGGTGCCCCTGTATCTCTACGACACCCAGGTGGAGCTGCGGTCCCTCACCGGGACACGGACCCTCCCCCTGAAGGAACTCATCTCGGGAGTAAGAAGGCTTACCCTGGGAAAGGATGAACTCATCACCAGAATTCTCCTGCCCCTGACGGATTTTTCCTTCACCCGGTACCGCAAAGTGGGTACCCGCCGGGCCAACGCCCTCTCCAAGTTATCCTTTGCCGGAGCGCTGACCCTGGGGGATGACGGAACCATCAAAGATCTGCGCATCGCCCTGGGAGCAGTAGCCCCCACGGTGGTACGCCAGGAAGATACGGAACAGACCTTCCTCGGCATCCCGCTCAAGACGGTCAATCCGGACGAGGCGGCCCGTAAATGGGCCGATGCTGTCACTCCCATCGATGACCAGCGGTCCACCGCCGCTTACCGAAAACAGGTGGCCCTTAACTTAATTGCGGGCTTCATAAGAAAGGCCCAGGAGGAACTATGATCGACTTGACCCTGAACACTGCCCAGATTGACAAAAACGCCCAGCGCTGCAAGGAACAGGGCATCCTGCTCCCCACCTTCGAGCAGATGCGTAATCCCCAGACCGTCCCCGATAGTATCAAGGAACAGCTGAAAGACGTGGGACTCTGGGACGTAAACTCCCTTAACCTCTTTCGGGTGACCTGGAAAAACGAACCCGCCAAATCCGGCGGCGGCTATGGGGATGCCAATTACCTGGAGCTTCCCTCGTCCCTGACGGGAACCAAGGCCCGGATCACCGGACTGGTGGGGAAATGGTTCCCCACGGGAGCCCACAAGGTGGGAGCCAGCTATGCCTGTATCGCCCCCGCCCTGGTGACGGGACAGTTCGATCCCACCCGCCACAAGGCGGTCTGGCCCTCCACGGGGAACTACTGCCGGGGAGGAGCCTACATCTCCCGGCTCCTGGCGTGTGAATCCATCGCCATCCTTCCCGAAGAGATGAGCAAGGAACGATTCCAGTGGCTGGCCCAAATCGCCGGAGAAACCATCGCCACCCCGGGCTGTGAATCCAACGTCAAAGAAATCTTCGACAAGTGCTGGGAGCTCAAGGACGAACGGGGCGACTCGGTGTTCATCTTCAACCAGTTCGAGCAGTTCGGCAACCACCTCTGGCATTACGAGGTAACCGGCCACGCCATGGCGGATGTTCTGAAAAAGTCTATGGGCGACAAGAACCGTTTTGCCGGTGTCTGCCTCTCCTCCGGTTCCGCCGGAACCATCGGCTCCGGAGACTACCTGAAAACCCTCTATCCCCACGCCAAACTGGCGGTGGCCGAAGCCCTGCAGTGCCCCACCCTCCTCAATAACGGATTCGGAGGGCACCGGATCGAAGGGATCGGTGACAAGCATGTTCCCTGGATCCACAACCTCAAAAACACCGATATGATCATCGCCGTGGATGATGAACACACCATAAGGCTGCTGCGGCTCTTCAACGAACCGGTGGGCCGGGAATACCTGAAGGAACAGGGGGTTCCCGGAGACATCCTGGACCAGCTGGATCTCCTGGGAATTTCCGGCATCGGCAACCTCATCTCCGCCATTAAATTTGCCAAATATTACGAATTGAACGAAGATGATGTGGTGATGACCATCTATACAGATTCTTTCGAAATGTACGCCAGCCGCCTGGAAGAACTCAAGGAAGAACGGGGCGCCTACACCAGGGAAGATGCGGTGAAGGACTACGAACTGATTAAACAGATCACCCCCGATGCCACCCTGGAACTCAGTTACATTGAAAAGAAACGGATTCATAACCTCAAATACTACACCTGGGTGGAGCAGCAGGGAAAAACCTATGCGGAGATCAACGACCAGTGGTATAACCATGACTACTGGGAGCGGATCTACCGCCTGGCTCCCGAAATCGACAAACTGATCAACGAGTTCAACCGGCGAATCCTGGCCCTTTAAGGAGCTGACCATGATTTTGTTGAAAAACTGCCTCTATCTGCAGCAGAATTCCGATACGGAGGGGCAGAGAAATGTGGATGTTCTCATCGAGGGGAATGTGGTAAAAACCATCGGGCGGGGCCTTCGCCTCCCCGATGGGATTCAAGGCCGGGTGATTGACGCATCGAAGCATGTGGTGGTACCCGGATTCGTCAACACCCATCACCACTTCTACCAGACCCTTACCAGGAATCTCCCGGCGGTTCAAAACGCCGAACTGTTCCGGTGGCTGGTTTACCTCTATGAGATCTGGAAGTACGTGGATGAGGAGGCCATCCAGACCTCCTCTCTGCTGGCCATGGGGGAGCTTCTGAAAACCGGTTGTACCACCACCACCGACCACCATTACCTCTATCCCAACTCCTTTTCGGGGGATCTCATGGGGCTTCAGGTCAGGGCGGCGGAGACCCTGGGAATGAGGTTTGCCCCCACCCGGGGCTCCATGAGCCTGTCTAAAAAAGACGGAGGCCTTCCTCCCGACTCGGTGGTCCAGACGGAAGACGAAATTCTGACCGACTCGGAAAGGGTGATCCGTCAGTATCATGACCCTTCGGATATGGCCATGACCAAGGTGGTCCTGGCCCCCTGTTCTCCCTTTTCCGTTACCGAAGAACTGATGAAGGAATCGGCCCGGATTGCCCGGCAGTACGGCGTGGGCCTCCATACCCACCTGGCCGAAACCCGGGACGAGAACAGCTTTTGTGAGAGGATGTACAAGCGCCGACCCCTTAAGGTGATGGAGGACTGCGATTTTCTCGGACCCGACGTCTTTTTCGCCCACGGCATCCATTTCAACGATGATGAACTGAGGATCCTGCAGGAAACCGGTACCCACATAGCCCACTGCCCCAGCAGCAACATGCGCCTCGGTTCGGGGATCTGCCGGGTTCGGGAGATGCTGGACCTGGGCATTAATGTGGGGCTGGCGGTGGACGGTTCTGCCTCCAACGATTCATCGGACATGCTGGGGGAACTGCGCAACGCCCTGCTGCTCCAGAGAGTCACCAAGGGTGCCGCCGCCCTGACCACCCGGGAGGTATTCCGTATGGCCAGTGAAAACGGTGCCAGACTGTTGAATTTTACCAAGGTAGGAAAGATCGAAGAGGGCTGGGCGGCCGACATGGCCCTGTTCAATCTTGATAAGCTGGAGTACGCCGGTAGTCTCTCCGACCCCCTGGCGGCACTCATCTTCGCCGGTTACAGCCACGGAACCGATTACACCATCGTGAACGGCAGGATCGTGGTGGAACAGGGCCGGCTTATGGGAATCGAAGAGGAGGAACTGCGGGACAAGGCCAACGCCGTCTCCTCCCGGATGCTGGAGGCAAGAAATGCAGAATAGAGAATATTACATTCCCGATGATATCGAGGAAGCCCTCTCCCTGAAAGCCGAAGGGGGCGGCGAGGCCGCCTTTCTCTCCGGCGGAACCCACATCAACTGGGCCCCGGTGAAGACGAACTACACCACCCTCATCGACCTTAAGAAGGTTGTGCCCTCCACCGTTGAGAGCACCAGAGGCTGGATTCGGATAGGCGCCCGGATTACCCTGCAGGAGCTTGCCGATAACCCCAGGGTTCCCGAAGCTCTCCGGGAGGGAGCTCTTTTTGTCGTCTCCCGGCAGGTTCGGAACGTGGCCACCCTGGGAGGGAATATCGCCGCCCGCCGCACCGACTCGAACCTCATCCCCGCCCTCATCGCCCTGAAGGCCCTCATCCAGCTCGGAAAAGGCGATGAGATCTCCGTGGAGGAGTGGGTCGGATCCCGCCGGGAAGACCTGATTCTCCAGATTTTGATCCCGGAGAAGGGCGGTTATGTCCATACCAGGAGGGTTTCACGAAGCGCCAATGCCTATCCGGTCATATGCGCCGCCGTCTCCCTGGACCGGGAACCCCGGATTGTGCTGGGTGGTTCCTACCCCGCCGGCACCCGGCTGTCCCGGGTAGAAGAGGCTCTGAAGAGTCAACCGGATCTGGCCCGGGACGATTTGGAAGCTCTGGTCAGATCCGAGGCTGATCCTCCGGAAGATATCCAGGGAAGCCGCGAGTTTAAAACCTACCTGACCGCCGTTACGGTGGCGGACATGGTGGAACAGTGCCGCAAGGGGGGTGCCTGAAATGTTAATTACCTTTACTCTTAACGGAGTCAGAAAATCCATCCACCGCGACCCCGGCGACAACGTACAGCCTCTGCTGCAGCAGATGGGGATCCCTTCGGTCCGGAACTCCGATGAAGGCTATGGTTTTGCCGGATCCGATACCGTCCTTCTGGACGGTAAACCGGCGCTGGCTTCGCTGCTGGTGGCGGGACAGCTGGACGGCCGGGATGTCAAAACCGTGGAATCCCTCAGCAAAGGCCGGACCCTCTCGGCGGTCCAGTCCGCCATGGTGGACGCCGGCATCGTCCAATCGGGCTACAACTCCCCGGCGGCCGCCCTGATCATGACGGACCTGCTGAGCCGGGTTGAGAAACCCTCCCGGGAAGATGTGATTGATGCCTTCTCCGGCCTCTTCAACAGAGCCACGGGGTATCAGCAGTTTTTTCAGGCCGTGGAAATCGCCGCCGCCCGTATCAAGGACCCCGGTTACAAGCCCCGGGAAATCGCCCCGGAATTCCGGGAGGATCTGGTTCACGTCGGCAAGGTGAGGACCAAGGTGGACGGCGCCCGTCTGGTGGCGGGACGTCCCGCCTTTGTGGAAGACATGGTGCAGGCCGGCTCGCTGGTGATGAAGATGCTGCGCTCCCCCCATGCCCATGCCATCATCACCTCCATCGACACCGGGGAGGCGGAAATGGTACCGGGGGTTGAACTCATCATGACCCATAAAAACACCCCCGACATCTGGTATACCCAGGCGGGTCAGGGGTTCCCCGAACCCTCCCCCTACGACCGGCGGATGTTCGGCGAAAAAGTTCTGCACGTGGGAGACCGGGTGGCAGCGGTGGTGGCGGAATCTGAGGAGATTGCCCTGGAAGCCCTGGATCTGATCAAGGTCGAATATCAGGTGCTGCCCCATATCATGTCCATCGAAGAGGCGGAAGATCCCGCCGCTCCGGTCCTTCATCAGGGGGAAGTGGTTTATGAAGCAGGAGCCCCGGATAACCTGGAGGAGATCAACCGCAAGGCCCGCCGGGAGGACGGAAAAATTATTTACCAGTTTCCCATCGGCGGGAATCCCCATCACAATCTGGCAGCTTCCGTATCCGGCGGCATCGGCGATATGGTAAAAGGATTAGACGAAGCGGATGTAATCCTCGAGCGGACCTACCAGTCCAGCCAGATCCAGTGCACCCCCCTTGAAACCCACACGGTCTACACCAGGATGGAAGGAGACCGGCTGATTATTCATGCTTCCACCCAGGTGCCCTGGCATCTCAGGCGGATCACCGCCCGGGTCCTGGGCATTCCTGAGAATAAAATCAGAGTCATCAAGGAAAGGGTCGGCGGCGGCTACGGTTCCAAACAGGATATTCTTCTGGAAGAGGTCTGCGCCTGGGCCACCTGGCAGACGGGGAAGCCGGTATTTTTCCGGTTCACCCGGGAGGATGAATTTACCGCCAACTCTACCCGCCACGTGATGAAAATCAGCGTCAAGATCGGGGCGAAGAAGGACGGGACTCTGACGGCGGTGAACATGGACGTAAAGGCCAACACAGGACCTTACGGCGCCCACTGCCTCACCGTACCCATGAATGCCTGCTCCAAGTCCCTGCCCCTCTTCCTCTGCGACAACTTCCACTTTGACGTAGCCACCTACTACTCCAACATCCCCCCCACCGGGGCTTACCAGGGCTACGGGGCGCCCAAGGGATCCTACGCCCTGCAGATGGCGGTGGCGGAACTGGCCGCCGAACTCGGGATGGACCCCCTGGAACTGATTGAGAAGAACCGGGTCCGCGAAGGTTCCATGCTGGAAATTCTCCGCTGCCTCGGAGAAGGCCGGGAAGGGACCCCCGCCCCCGCCGCCAGCTGCGGCCTGGGTCCGGCCCTGGAGGAGGGGGCCCGGATGATCGACTGGGGCAAGAGGGAAGAATCTTCCGATCCCGATATCAAAATAGGAAAAGGCGTGGTTATCATTCAGCAGGGCTCGGGGCTTCCCGGGCTTGATCACTCCGGAGCCACCATCAAGATGCTCGGCGATGGTACCTTCCTTCTTCACAGCGGCGGCGCCGACCTGGGCACAGGGCTCGATACGGTGTCGGTTAAAATGGCGGCGGAAACCCTCTGTACCGACATGGACAGGATCGCCATCATCTCCGGCGACACCGATACCACCCCCTTTGACACCGGCGCCTACGCCTCCTCGGGAACTTACTTCTCCGGCAGCGCCTCCCTGAAGGCCGCCCAGGATATCCGGGAGAAAATTTTGTCTGAGGCGGCAAAAATTCTTGAGGAGCCGGTGGAAGACCTGATCATTGTCTCCCCCGGGGTGGTGAAAGGGAAAAAGGGCGAAATCGACTACGCCAAGCTGGCCTGGCATACCCAGTCCGGCGAAGGAGCGGGACAGATCATAGGAAAAGCATCGTTCACCACCGACGATGCCGCCTTCCCCTACGGGGCCCACTTCTGTCAGGTGGCGGTGAATACCCGAACCGGGGAGGTGAAGATCCAAAAGTACTACGCCCTGCAGGACTGTGGTACCCCCATCAATCCCGAACTGGCTCTGGGGCAGATCTATGGCGGTGTCCTGAAATCCATAGGACATTCCCTCTTCGAGGAGATGAAGTTTGACAAATCGGGCCGCTGCCTCACCACCGACCTGAGAAGCTACGGCGTCCCCATGATCGGGGATATTCCCGACGACTTTCAGGCCCGGCTGGTTTTCACCGAAGATCCCTTCGGCCCCTTCGGCGGTAAATCGGTCTCGGAAATCAGCGTCAACGGCGCTGCCCCGGTGATCGCCAACGCCATTCACGACGCGGCGGGAATCTGGCTGCGAAAGTGGCCTTTCAGCCCTGAATCAGTGTTGAAAGCCCTGGGTAAAATATAACAGCGATTAAGCCGGGAAGACATTTACTTCCCGCAAAAACAAACACACCGGTTTAACCGGAGATAGATGATACGATTCTGGAGGAGAATTAAGTGGACAAGATTGGTATTAAAGGACTGGTGGAAGATCTGGCCCGGCTGAGAACCGAAGCCATGTATCTCAATGATTTTTTGCTGACCTGGGACAAGAGCGATGACGAGATTGCGGCGATCTTTAAAACCGCCGAAATACTTCGGGGATTCCGAACCAACAACATATCTCCCCGGGTTTTCGACAGCGGCCTCGGCATCAGTCTTTTTCGGGATAATTCAACCCGGACAAGATTCAGCTTCAGTTCCGCCTGTAACCTCCTGGGTCTTGAGGTTCAGGACCTGGATGAAGGAAAGAGCCAGGTCGCCCATGGCGAAACGGTAAGGGAAACCGCCAACATGATCAGTTTCATGGGCGATGTCATCGGAATCAGGGATGACATGTACATCGGGAAGGGCCACACCTACATGAAACAGGTAGCCCAGAGTGTCCAGGCGGGATTTAACGAAGGTGTACTGGAACAACGCCCCACCCTGGTGAACCTCCAGTGTGACATCGACCATCCCACCCAGTCCATGGCGGATGCCCTCCATCTCATCAACCACTTTGGCGGAGTGGAAAAACTGAAAGGTAAAAAAATCGCCATGACCTGGGCCTATTCACCCTCCTACGGAAAGCCCCTTTCGGTTCCCCAGGGAGTCATCGGTCTTATGAGCCGATTTGGAATGGAAGTTGTTCTGGCCCATCCCGAAGGATACGAGGTCATGCCCGAAGTGGAAGAGATCGCCCTGAAGAATGCCCGCCGGTCCGGCGGATCCTACCGGAAAACCAACTCCATGGCCGAGGCCTTCCAGGATGCGGATATTGTCTATCCCAAGAGCTGGGCTCCCTTCCAGGCCATGGAAAAACGAACCGACCTTTACGGCAAGGGAGATTTTGACGGAATCAAGAAACTGGAAACCGAGCTGCTCGGCCAGAACGCCGAGCACAAGGATTGGGAATGTACCGAGGCTCTCATGGGAACCACCAAAGAAGAGAACGCCCTTTACCTCCATTGCCTCCCCGCCGACATAACCGGCGTCTCCTGCCAGCAGGGGGAGGTATCCGCATCGGTATTTGACCGCTACCGGGTGCCCCTTTATAAACAGGCCAGTTATAAACCCTACATCATCGCCGCCATGATCTTTCTCAGCAAAGTATCAAACCCGGCAGAGTGGCTTGACAACAAACTGGCGGAAAAATCCCCCCGGATATTTTAGTTCCCCGGGGCGGCCTTGCAGGCCGCCCCTTTTTCCACTTTAATTCCAGACTAAGGGAGAATGTCATATGGCTGAAACAGTGGTCCTTGCGGTGGGAGGAAACTCTCTCATCCTGGACAATCAACATGTATCGGTACAGGATCAATACAGTGCGGCGGAAAAAACCGCGGAAAACATGGTGGAACTTATCAGGGCAGGACATAAAATCGCCCTGGTCCACGGTAACGGGCCCCAGGTGGGTTTCATTCTTCGCCGGGGAGAACTGGCGGCCCATGAGCTTCATCAGGTTCCGGTAGATTCCTGCGTGGCCGACACCCAGGGGGCTCTGGGCTACAACCTGGTGATGGCCCTGAATAATGTACTCGCCCGGAACGGGCTGAACCGTCCCATAACCACCGTGGTTACCCAGGTTGAAGTATCCGGGGAAGACCCCGCCTTTCAGAATCCCACCAAACCCATCGGATCCTTCATGACCGAAGAAACCGCCCTGCAACGCCAAAAGGAAAACGGCTGGGATATCAAGGAGGATGCGGGACGAGGCTTCCGGCGGGTCATCCCCTCCCCCGTTCCCCGGAAAATTATCGAAATCGATGTGATCCGTCTTCTTCTTCAGAATGGGGTCATCGTCATCGCCGCAGGTGGAGGAGGCATCCCTGTTAAAACCAATGACGATGGGACCTACACGGGTATCGAGGCGGTAATTGACAAAGACCTGGCGGCGGCACTCCTGGCGGATAATATTCAGGCGGATCATTTCATCATCTCCACGGCGGTGGAAAAAGTCTGCCTCAACTTCGGGACCCCTGATGAAAAAGCCCTGTCCCGTATCACCGTGGCAGAGGCGGAGCAGTACGTCCGGGAAGGTCATTTCGCCGCCGGCAGCATGCTGCCGAAGATCCAGGCCATGATACAGTTTGTAAAATCCACGGGAAAACCGGGCATCATCACCGACCCGGCTCACCTCGCCCAGGCCATAAAAGGAGAGGCGGGAACACACATGGTTCCTTAGTAAATGGCTGCCTGATTTATCCCCGCCGCGGCGGGGATTTTTTTTTCTATAAATTATGGTACCATGAGACATGACTGCAGAGATAATCCTTGCCGCCGCCGGAGAGAGCCGCCGAATGGGCCGCTGGAAACCCGGCGTTTTACTGAACAATGAACCGCTGCTCTTTCACGCCCTCAAGGCGGCTCTTCAGACCCCCTGGCCGGTGATTCTTGTGGGGGGGTATAATTTCCCAGCTCTTGAGAATCTGGTGACGGATTTTTTTTCAGTCCATCCTTTCGAAAAATCTCGGTTCAAACTTGTCGAGAATCCCGACTACCCCAGAGGTCCTGCCACTTCGTTTTTAAGGGGGATAACCGAATCCCGGGGGGAATGGCTTTTTTTCAACCTGGCAGACCTGCCGTTTATCACCGCAGAAACCTACCAGAAACTTTTTGATAAAAGAATCTCCCCGGGTTGCCGCCCCATGGCCGGTACCGTCCCGGGACATCCTGTCCTCGTTTCCCGAACCCTAATCCCTCAGATCCTGGCCCGTTACCGGAATTTTCTCGAACAACCAACCTCCGATGAACTGGCCATGAAAACTCTGGTCGGCCCTCTTCAGCCGCTGGAGTGGGCCGACGATGCGGTTATCAGAGACATTGATGCAGCACAGCAGCTTTCGTAAGTGACTCTTTCTCTCAGCTCTTTTATCCTTGCTCCCCCACCATATTTATTGTATTTTTACTACACTTTTTTTATACAGAACCTGATTCTTGGACTAAGGATAAGCCCATGACAAATAAATGGAAACGTGATGCTTCCCTTTTTATTGGAAGTCAGACCATATCGATGTTCGGTTCCATGCTGGTCCAATACGCCATAAGCTGGTACATCACCCTGGAAACACAGTCCGGAGCCATGATGACCTTTTCAATAATCTTCGGGATGCTCCCCACCTTCTTCATTTCTCCTTTCGCTGGAGTCTGGGCCGACCGGTATAACCGAAAAGTGCTTATAATCATTGCCGATTCAGCTATCGCCCTTACCACCCTCGCCGCCGCAGTGGCTTTCCTTTCCGGCTACAGGGGTTACTGGATACTTTTCGCCGCTTTAATAATCAGGGCCGTCGGTGGCGGCATACAATCCCCTGCCGCTTCCGCCCTTTTACCAGCCCTGGTTCCTCAGGACAAGTTGATGCGTGTTAATGGTGTGTTCAGCAGCATCCAATCGGCGATCATGCTCGTTTCCCCCATGATCAGTGCGGCACTTCTCACTTTTTCCTCCATCGAGAATATTTTCTTCATTGATGTTGTCACCGCCGCCGCTGCCGTATCGATCCTTCTCCTCTTCCTCAAGATTCCGGAACGGAAACATCCGGATGGGAAAATAGAGCTCAGCTACTTTCATGACCTCAAAGCAGGATTCGTCTATATGAGAAAGCACCGTTTTATTATGGGGTTTTTTATTTTCCTCGCCGCCTTTCTGTTCTTTTGCGCCCCCGCTGCCTTTCTGACGCCTTTGCAGGTTACCCGGAATTACGGGAAAGAAGTCTGGAGGCTTACCGCCATTGAAGTGGCCTTCTCGGTTGGAATGATGATTGGGGGTATACTAATCTCCACCTGGGGCGGCTTAAAGAACCGAGTCCATACCATGGTACTTTCATCGCTGCTCATGGGTGCTGCCACCATTGGTCTCGGCCTGGTTCCCTGGTTTATCCCTTATTTGGCGATAATGGCTTTCTTTGGACTCTGCCTTCCCGCCTACAATACCCCTGTCATGGTCCTTCTCCAGGAAAAAGTTGAGGATGCATATCTAGGCAGAGTCTTTGGGGTGATCACCATGATATCCACCATTATGATGCCCCTGGGTATGATTGTCTTTGGGCCTCTGGCGGATATCGTACCTATCGAATACCTTCTTGTAGTAACAGGAATAATTCTGGCCCTTGTTTCTTTTCTCATGGCAGGAAGTAAAACCCTTGTCAGGGAAGGCCTTCCCCTGAATAAGGATCCTGTTCCAGAACAGATTACCGATAGACTCCAGGTAATTCCCCCGGAATAATCATTCTTTCACTTCATGATTACCCCCGGGGTTTTTAGGAGGAAATACATTGCAGCCCATATCATTAACCGAGCCGGACCTTCCTGGATTTCTCTCATTTTGCCGAGAACATCGAGATAAGGTGGATGATTCTTTTTTGTACCAGGAAGATCTGGAGGGGTTTCTTCCTGGTCCTGATAATCCCACTTTTTTAATGATGGAAAAAAGGAGAATAATCGCCGCCGCTTCTCTTATGAAGGATGGTCTTTATGCAAGAAGTCGAAAAGGCCGTTTTCGAATTTTTTATTCAGAGGTTGAAGATTTCAGGATCTTTGAAGCTCTTCATTGGGCGATCATCGGAGAGATTACGGGATTGGATTCTGTATATCTTTACATTAATACGCTTCAAAAAGAATTTGTCAGAATCTTCACCAGGCTGGGATATCTTCTAGAAGGATATTCTTTCTTTCTGGTTAGACAGGACCAACATGCCCCACTAGGGGTAGTTCCCAGAGGATTTCAGATTAGACCCTTCCAGTCGGAGAGAGACGAAACGGACTGGTGCCTGGTGAGAAACACAGCCTTCTCACAGCTCCGGGGAAGCAGCCACCCCATTAATCCGGAAGACCTCACAAAAAGGATCTCTAAAACGGATCAAATCACAGGCGGGATGATTATGCTCTATCAAGAAGAGAAACCTGTGGGGATTGTATTATGTGAAAAAGATGAACTGGATGGGAAACCGGTTATTAATATCGGTTCCCTGGCGGTGGTTCCGGAATACCAGGGGCAAGGGCTCGGAAGGCTTTTACTCCGTAAGGCCCTGACCATCGCAACAGATGGCGGTTTTGACCGACAGGTCCTCTGTGTAAATGCCGAAAATGAACACGCTAAAAGGCTGTACGAACAGGAAGGATTTATTCAGATAGAAGCGGTGGGATGCTACAACTATCCTCAAAAGTGATTTTTAGGCCGCAGGTTCATTGGAGTAAGGAGAAAAAAAACAGCCCTCAAACCGCGATTGGCTTGAGGGCTTTCTGATAACCTCCGGATGGTTCCGAAGGGTATTAAAAAAATCCAGGCGACGACCTACTCTCCCACCTTGGTAGTACCATCGGCGCTGA
>Ga0334882_1001865_pt1 | contig 23501 bp, 16 predicted proteins | sample GraSluR1_MG_5_FD_207226 | JGI IMG/M metagenome (GOLD analysis project Ga0334882, IMG submission 207226) | Sludge microbial communities from methane-producing bioreactor in Wageningen University, Netherlands - Granular Sludge_15_04-R1 | ecosystem: Engineered > Bioreactor > Anaerobic >...
CTAAAAATGGACTTGTAGTCCCTGTATACCCAAATTTATCACCTACAAATGTAAATTTTTTTATATCTTCATTTAGATCATCACATATTTGTTCAATACTTTTCTTTGCAAATTGGGATACAAAATATTTTTTTATATCTTTTTTCTGCAAATTATTTCTGGTAAGCACTTCTTCTATAGATATTTTCGCACTGTGAAAAGCTCCATCGAAGTTAAATGGTATCCATTTAACTAATTTATCTTTTATATTTAATCTTTTATCGTGGATAGTTAGAGTTAAGCCTTTAGCTGGTAAAAGTATCTTATCATAATTTCTTGAGTTTGTATAAAAATCCGAGTCAATAAATCCTGCATTTGTATTTGAAATATTTTCTAATATAATGGCACAAGCTGAGTCTCCAAAATTAGAATAAGTTATAGCTTCATCAAATCTTGAATATTTATTTAATTGATCTGAGCCGATAACAAGTGCATATTTTATATTAATGTTATCTCTAAAAATTCTACTAGCTTGTTCTAACGCAACAATCATACCAACACAATTAGCATTCAAATCATATACTGCACATTTTTGACCTGCCTGTATTAACTCATGGATTTCCAAAGCATTAGATGGTGAAAGATATTCAGGAGTACCTGAAGAAAAGATTATTAAATTTAATTCCGATGGATTAATATTAGTACTATCTAATACTTTTTTAGCTGCTTTAACTCCCATAGTTACTACTGTTTCATTAAAATCTTTTGAAATATATCTAGTATTTCTTCCTGTAGTCTTCAACAAATCATCTATATTTTTCCCCTGTTCATTAAAGTGGTCAATAAAAAATTTATTATCAACCTTATTTTTAGGATGATAATATTCAATTCCTCTAATTACAGCATTATGATTGTACATTATAAAATCCTCCATTCTTTTTATAATCTAGGTTTAATTAAATTCAACTTAAAAACATTTGACGAAACATATGTATCTAGGCTTTAACGATTTTAAAATTTAATGCTCTAAAATTTTATGAATTCTCACTTAAAATTCCAGAAAGCTTATTAATAGTAACTTTAACTTCATCCATGGATTTAACAAGAATATCCACTGAAGTTGTCTGTTCTTCTATTGATGCACCTGTCTCTTCAGTATATGCTGCAGAAGCCTCGGATATTGAAGACAGTTTCTTCATTGATTCAAGCAGAGTATTTTTCAAATCCTTTATTTTATCTAATTCTTCCTTTAAAAAATTTATCATTTCAATTATGCTGTCTGATGACAGTACAATATTGTCAAAGGACTTTATCGTAACATCCAGACTTTTATTGGATTCCTCTACAACGATTTTATTGCTTTCCACGTTTCCTTTGGTTTTATAAATTATGTCCATTATCTCTACTAAAATGGAATCCACGCCCTGAGTTGATTCTGCGGACTGTTCTGCAAGTTTTCTCACTTCTTCTGCCACAACTGCAAAACCACGTCCGGCTTCTCCTGCCCTGGCAGCTTCTATAGCCGCATTCAAGGCGAGCAGATTGGTCTGTTCTGCAATACTGTTGATTGAATCTATTATTTTTCTTATGGAGTTTGATTTTTCGGACAGCTTTGTTATTTGAAGTGCCACATCTTCTGTTGATTTTCTGTTTTCCTTGAATTTATCTGAAAGCTTGTCAATGGCTTTTGCTCCCGAATCATTATTCTGTTTTAGACTATTCATAGTGGAGACAGTTTCATCTATTTTATTTTCTGCAATTTCAAGCTTTTCGGCCAATTGGTTGCAAATCTTAAAATTACTGTCAACCTCTTTTGCCTGCTTTCCTGAATCAACTGCAATTTCCTGGGAGGCCTTGGCAACCTGATGAGAGGTTTCGTTGAAAATATCAAGAGATTCATAGATTTTTTTTGAACTGTTTTGCAGTGAATTGAATACATTGTTGACACTTTCCATTATGCTATTCTGAGCATCAAGCATTTTTGTCGTTTGTTTTTCCTTGTTTTCAGTAGAAGCAAATAAATTATATGTTCGTTGGGATATAAGAATTGCTATTGCAGTTCCCAACATAAATACTATCATAATGTATATCCATACCGGAATATTATACATTATTAAAAATTGGTTTGTGTAAAAAATTGCAAATATCAAATTCGATATTATTGTCACAGAACTATTGACTATTACAACAGTTTTATCATAGTATGCAATTGCCAACATCAGTATAACAAAATAAGCTTGAGTCATAGCTCCAAATCTACCATCATTTGTATATACAATAGTTAATGCTCCCAAAGCAGGAATAATTGAAATATAAAGATATTTAGTATATTTTCCTAATATTTTCTCCATCAGTTTTATAAGTATGCTTATGGCAGTCATTAAGAAAACTATGGCATCTCTTGAATTACCATTTAAGAAAAAATATACGAACAGGAATGCCATAATAGGTAATATTGCATTTACATAAAACATAAATAGATTCATTCTTTTCTCTTCATTTTTCAATGTATTTAATTCCATAATAAAATCCTTCTTTCTATGTATTTATGAGATCATGATTATACTGCTATGTATTTTACACTACTACATTTTTTTTAAATCCTTGTTACTACTATGTTAAAATATGGACTATTTAGCATAATTAACTGCAAACAAAAAACAAGCACTTACAGCATACATTAATTTTTATGCTATAAGCATTTTAAAAAGTAAAAACGGATCAAATTATAAAATGAGTACAGATTAATTTTACCTGATCCATACTCATCTCATTTGCATTACAACTTGAATTTATTCATATGAGTCATCATATCATTTGTCATATTTTCCAATGTTCTGGCTGATTCTTCAACATTTTTCGAGGATTTATCCATTTCCTCAGAGGATGCAGCAATTTCCTGTGAAGATGCCGATACTTCTTCAGCAACTGCTGATACTGATTCAATTTTATTTGATATATTTTCCTTTTCCTCATCTATTTTTACAGCTGAAGTATTTATTGATTCAATTTTAGGCATCATTCCACTGATCTCTTCAATTATAATTTTATAAGAATCAATTGCCGAATTCACCGCTTCAACCTGACCGGTAATTTCTTTATTCATATCTTCCGATGTATCAACTATGGTACTCATGCTGTTTGAAATACCATCAATCAAATTCTTGATATTTTCAGATGAATTTTTACTCTGCTCGGCAAGTTTTCTGATCTCGTCGGCGACTACTGCAAATCCCCTGCCCGCTTCTCCTGCCCTTGCCGCTTCAATTGCAGCATTCAGCGCAAGAAGATTCGTCTGCTCTGCGATACTGTTGATCAATCCGGTAATTTCATTTATTTTGACAATACTGGTGGTGAATCCACCTATTTTTTCTTTAAATCCAGAAGATATTGAATTTACCTTGTTAATTGATTGAATTACCAGCTGCATTTTGCTATTGCTTTCATTTGCCTTGTTGTTGATTCCCTTCGATGAACCATCTATTTCACCAATTTCATTTACTACCATATCGATTGCCTCACCGAATTCATTTACAATACCTGCTATGTTTACTAAATCCTCTGATTGTCCACTGGTTCCCTTTGCTATTTCCTGAATGGCTGAAGAAACTCCATGAGAATTGTCGGACACTTCATCTGATATATGCCTTAATTCCTTTGTATAATCCATAATTTTATTAAATGAATCCCTCATCCCCAAAAGTAAGGATTTTAGTGATTCCTGCATTTCCTTTACTGCCCGTGAAACATCCCCTACTTCATCATTCATTGTCAAAAATTTTTCAGATATCTCAGTCGTTAAATTGCCCTCTGCAATTGAACTTAACTGTCCTACAACAACATTTAATGGTTTTGTCATTCTTCTAGTGGACCTAAAGATAATCAATCCTACTAACAGTATAAGCACACCTGCTATTATAATTGATCTTATCATTAAAGAATTAACAGGGCTGAACAACTCCTTTTCAGAAATATGTATCCCAACAATCATATTTGAATTCGGGACAGAAGTGAAATATAACCTGTACCGTGTTCCATTAACAGTATAGGTTTTTTCACCGGAATTTGTTGAAATCATACTTCTTCCCGCAGCTGCAAGAGATGAATTTGATTCATTTTGGATTTTTTTAGTCATAATTTTTGACTTTTCGTCTGTTGCTACATACATTCCGCTTTTGTCTATTAAGAACGCCTTTCCCGTCTGTCCTATCTTCATATTGTTAATGTTCTTTTGCAGATTGGTTAAATCCATATCTGCAGTAGCAACACCTAAAATTTTATTGTCTGCATCCAAAAAATGAGCTGTTGCCGTTATCATGGAAACTTTTGTTACCGGATCGACATATGGCTGAGACCAGGCTATATCTTTACTAGTATCCAATCCTATCTTATACCAGTCTTGATTCGGATAATCATTTTCAGGCTTGCTCCAGTCATCAGTATAAACTACATTGCCATTATCTTTATATGCATACGGTCCGAAATATTTGATATTCTTTTTGTATTTGTATGGTTCAAACCAGACACCGACACCACAGGTTTCATAATTTGTTGTTGGAAACTTTTTTAACATTGATACATAATTATTTTTATTTAGAACATTATATGAGGCTTCAACCGTCTTTGCCAGAGTCTGGACAACTCTTGCGTTATTCAGCAGCAATTTTTGAGTCATTTCAGAACCGTCCGATAATCTGCTGTTCATCTCTGCAGTTATCTGTTGATTTACTATGGCTCTAGTACTAAAATAGGTAATCACTGTTAAAAAAATCATTGCAATTAATATCACCGGTATGATTATCAAGTTGATTTTAGTTGATATACTCCGCTTTTTCATTTGTTACCTCCCTGTATAGCCACTTTACAGTCCTAATTTAAGTTCTACAACATGACTATAGTTTTTATTACTATAGTTTTCGTAGTTTTTTGTAGAATTTCAAGTAAAAATGTCAAAATATATCAGGCACTGATAACACTGTTATCCTTATTTATTAAAATATCATTATAGGTGTCCATAAGTCCGCCGAAAACTTTGTTCCAGGATCTATTCAGTCCGGTATTTCTTCCATTTATACTCAATACATTTCTCAAATCTTCATTCTCAATCACCTCTATCATTAAATCAACAAGCTCATTGGCATCCCTTGCCTTGAATTTAAGTCCGTTAATTCCATGCTCAATTATATTCCTGACTCCTCCTGCATCGGCACCTATAACCGTAATACCTGAAGCCATTGCCTCAAGTACTACATTCCCAAAAGTTTCTGTCGAAGAAGGAAAAGTAAATATATCACTGGATGCATAAATTTGCGCCAATTCCCTTCCTCTTTTAAATCCAGTAAATATAGTATTTTCCGGAAGATCGTCCTTACACTTGTCCATGTACGGTCCTTCTCCTGTTATAATAAGGGCCACTCTTTCTCTATATTTACAGTAGATTTTTTTATAGGCATCAATCAGGATATCCAGATCCTTCTCAGGTGAAACCCTCCCTACATATAAAAATACCAATTTATTATTAATACCAAGTTGTCTTCTTAAATTCTCACTTCTCACTGCAGGATTGAACCTTTCAGAATCTATCCCCCTTGAAAAAATATCTGTATTTGATAGTCCTTTCTTTTTAAGATAGAATTTTGCCTCTTCTGATGGACACAAGGTCAAACTATTTTGATTGTGAAACCATCTCAGATAATTCCATACATAACCACTTAAAAAATCCAGATTGTAATAATTCAAATACTGACAAAAATTAGTCGTATAATTGGATACGGTAGGAATTCCATGTTTTTTCCCATATTTCAGACCCACCATTCCCATATTGAATTCGGTCATAAGCTGTATTATATCCGGTTTAAAACTGGACAATAGGTCATTCAACCTAAAGGTATTAGGAAAAGCTATTCTACATTCCGGATAAAGGAAAAATTTTATGCTGAAAAACCTCTGGATATTATAATTTTCATCTTCATCTACATTATTGTCAGGTGCAAATACCATATAATCAATATTGTTTTTTTCATAATATTCTACAAGTTTACTTAGAGTATTGGTAACTCCATTTATCTGGGGTAAAAAAGTATCTGTAAAAATAGCTACTTTCACATTATCCCTCCTATGTCTTTTGGCAAATCATAACTTTCCAGATTTGAAAAATCGTGTGAATTGAAATAGATTATTGATTCTACTGTCATATTTATAGTCGATACAGCATAGGTTATATCCCTTAGAAATGACCTCTTCTGCTTGAAATATTCTCGCTGCATATTGAAAATAATCGACAGAATATTTCTCTGCGGTAAACTTTTATTATTTATTAATTTCAGCTTGCCGCGTATGAGAAGAATTCGTAAATTAAAATGGAGTACTATTTCATATGCTATATGTCCAAAGATATTTTTATTGCTGTATTCCTCTGTATGATACAGACAGAAATAGTCACTTATATAATGGCACATAATCCCCAGAATCATCGAAAACTGATTAATATCCAGTTCATCATGAGACAATTTATCAAAACATTCAGATACAACATTCAAGCTATCCTTTAAAGTATGAGGATTCCTACAGGAATTAGGAGAAATATCCGGCTTGATATTTCCATACATAAAAAGGATTTTATTTAATTTGAAATTCAGTTCTTTTAAACAATGTTTATATACAATTTTGGAAAATATTAAGTGAGTATTTAATATCATCAACCTGACACCTCTTTATTTATATCCCCAATATAATAATATTTCCTATATGTAATTTTTGACTGCACATTCTTGTTAAGTTTTATTTAAGAGATATTCATATACGTTAAATCCTGTAAACAAAACAGCATGCTGCAAAACTAAATACTTAGTTTTGCAGCATGCTGTTTTACTCCAATTCACAGTCCGCATTTTTCAAGTGCCTGTTTTAAATCATAAATAATATCCTCTGCACTTTCAAGTCCTATGCTGAATCTTATATATCCGTCTCTGAATATTTCAGGATAGAAATTTATTCTTTCATCATTTGGGCCTGTATATACAATAAGACTTTCATCATGTCCAAGGGAAACTGCCGGGACAACCAGTTCAAGTGCATTTATAAATTTATTGTGAGTCTCGCTGTCTGCCTTAAGTGCAAAAGCTATGACTCCTGAATACATCCTCATCTGCTTTTTGGCAATTTCATGCTGGGGATGACTTTCAAGGCCTGGATATGCAACAAATTTCACAGATGGATTTGATTCCAGATACTGTGCAACCTTGAGTGCCGTATCGCTGTGCTGCTTCATACGAAGAGGCAGTGTCACAACCCCTCTCATTATAAGCCATGCATTGAATGGACTTATCGTACCTCCAAGATTGACCATAGCCTGGCCTTTTATTTTGTCTATAAGTTCCTTTTTTCCTATTACCGCTCCACCCATGGCATCACCATGTCCATTTATGTACTTTGTCAGGCTATGAACCACCAGGTCGGCTCCAAGTTCAAGAGGATGCTGCAGATACGGAGATGCAAATGTACTGTCCACACTAAACAATGCTCCAATGGACCTGGCAATTTTGGCTATTTCTGCAATATCGCTTATTTTTGTAGTTGGATTTCCCGGTGTCTCCACATGAATAAGCTTCGTATTAGGTCTTATTGCCTTTTTTATCTCTTCCAGATTGGATGTATCTACAAGTGTTGCTTCTACTCCATACTTATCTGGGAGATATTGGTTAAGCAGTCTGTAAACCGCTATATATGAGACATTTGAACATATTACATGGGCTTTGCTTTCAAGAAATGTGAAAAACACTCCTGCAAGTGCTGCAACTCCACTTGCCAGTACCACACAATCTTCACCGCCCTCCAATGCAGCCAGTCTCTGCTGAAGATAGAGCTGATTTGCAGAAGTATTTCTTGTATAAAGCATCTGGTTCGGATCACTCCAGTTAATCGATGATGCATCTTCTGGAAGTCTATAGCAATTTGCCATGGTTATAGGCCGCCTTATAGCACCAGTTTCTTTATCAACACCATTACCTACATGTACACATTTTGTTATAAAGCTAGTTTCTTTTGTCATATATTTCCTCCCCATAAATTTAATAAATATTTGCATTAAAAAAGTTGTCTTCCATAAGAAAAACAACTTTAATTTCATAAAATATTTTTCTTATCTCTCAGAATATTCTGCTGGAATTGACACCATACATTCATGTACAAATGTTGGTTGTCGGGTTTCAAAGGGCCAGTCCCTCCACCACTCTTGATAAGATTTAATTATTCAATTTACTTCATGATATACTACAATGAATTTATTGTCAATAAGCCTTTTCCATATCCAGAAGTTTTTTCTTCACATTCAAACCGCCTGCATAGCCAACCAGCTGTCCATTGGAACCGACAACACGGTGACATGGTATTACAATTACAATTGGATTTTTATTATTTGCCATACCCACCGCACGACATGCTTTACCATTTCCTATACTTTCTGCTATTTCTTTATAACTACAGGTTTTCCCATAGGGAATATTCAAAAGCGCTTTCCATACTCTTGTCTGAAATTCCGTTCCCTGCGGTGCCAGCGGCAAATCAAAAACTTTCCTTGTTCCACTAAAATACTCATCAAGTTCTTCATGTGCCTTTCTAATTAAGGGTGTCTCAATTTTTCCAGCATTTTCGGGTATATGCTCTCCAAAATATATACGAGTAATTGTCCTGTTGTCCTCAACAATTACCATCTTTCCGATTTCAAATTCATAGCAATATGCACTGCACATATTATCCTCCATTTTCTATCTCCATGTCTTCGAACCCTTTTTATATGGACTCTTTTTTTGATTCTCAACTCTCTTTACCCTTTCGACATTCGGACCGTTATTATGTTGATAACTTTTCTTGATTTTACTGCCGTTTTTATTATTATACTGGTGTGGTCCTCTCGAATTGTATTTTTTCTTTTCATTGTTTTTATCCAGGGCTGACCTGCCGCTACCTGTATTTATATGACTTCTACTGGTATGATTGATATTATCAGGTTTTTTAGAGCTGCTTCCGGTACTTGGCTGCTCAACTTTATTCAATATGTTATCAGTCGCCTTTACACTTCCTTTTGAATTATCGATTGAATTCTTATTTAAAATCACATTACCGTTTGATTCAATTTCAATGTTCAAGTTGGAAGCCTTCATCTGAGACTTGAATTTTGAAATATTTATATCTTTACCGTCTATATCAATAGAAATAGTTTTTGTCTTCGTATAATCCGAATCAATGAATTTATCTTTTTTAGATTGATCAATTATAATTCTCAATCCATCATTAATATTAGCATTATTTATATCAACCTGATTCAATATTTTGTTTCCATCATTATTCAATGCCCTGGAAGAAATAATTCTATTTAAAAAATTTACCTTCAGTTCAACATACGGATTTATACTCACCAGTACCGTAGCCGATGGACTGTAATAAGCCTTGACGCCCCCACCTATAGATAGTATAAACAATATACACGCTGCAGTCACTATTTTTCTGGTATTAGAATAAAAAAAACCTGCTTTAACTTCATTCCCTATAAATTCTTCGCCTATATTTGGCTTTTTACCAGCACAATTTACCTTTATAAATTCACCATAGGGAGTAAGTAAATTAGCATATTTTTCACTTATGCTAATTACTATTCCTTCTCTTTTATTCATTGTTTTCACCTGCTTTTATATTTAAATAGGACCTTATGTAAGGAAAATTTTTATTACTGAATATTACAAATAAAGCAATAATATATTTTCTCCACTTATCAACAAATTTTTTGCTGAATCCGGTATACATACATATTTTTTTAATGGGGAGCTTTCGACTGCTTACTATGAAACTCCTGATTTCACTATCATTATATATTTTTAAAACAAGCTTTAGAGCATTACCTCTAGTATCCTTGTGTTTTGGGCTATTATTTACCAGGCTATTGAAATCAATTTTATATTTTAAAAGTTCTTTATTTAACTCGATAATCTCTTCAGCCCTATTTTTATTTTCCAATTGCAGTTCAAAATTAGCTATGGCATTGCTATTTTCCAATTTTTCCATGCCATATCCATCATTATCAAAAGAAAGCAGAGGGAATTTTCCATTCTTTCTAAAATAATCAATTAATGCATTTCTAATTATTACCTTTGCATATGTATAAAAATTTCCCTTGATCTCAGTGTAAGTATCACATGCCTTGTTGAACGCAATCAATGCAATACTAAGTTCATCATCATTTTCCCACTGGAGATATCTTTTTGAAATAGAATAAGTGCATTTGTATATAAAATTTCTATTCTCATCAATAAATTCATTTCTATTTTTATGAATCAAGTGATTAATATCCGGCATGAAATCACCTCATATTAATTATTATACGAAATAATTAATGTTTTTAATGGGGTTTAGCGAAAATAAAATACACCTCCAAATTCTATTCATCAACAAGTCTATAACCAACCCCTACTTCCGTATATATGTATTCAGGCCTTGTAGGATCTTTCTCCAGCTTTCGCCTCAAATTTGCCATAAACACCCTGAGGGATTGTGTTTCATTTCCAACTGCAGAACCCCAAATTTCATTTATAATAAAATTATGTGTCAGAACTTTGCCTGAATACCTGCATAAAAGTTCAAGTATTCTATATTCTATAGGAGTTAAATGTATACTTTTCCCCGATACAACTACTTTTCTTTTTTCAAAATCAATAAACAGATCCTTAACGCTAAACTCTTTCATGTTTTTTTCCCGGGCACTATTGATTCCACTGTGTCTCAATGATACACGTATTCTGGCAAGAAGTTCTCCTATTCCAAAGGGTTTTGTCAGATAATCATCTGCCCCTTTGTCCAGTGCCTCAACCTTTTGTCTCTCATTTTCCCTTGCAGAAACAATTATAATAGGAACCTTCGACCATTCTCTTATTTTAGATATTACTTCTATTCCATCAATATCCGGAAGGCCGAGATCAAGTATTATAAGATCCGGATTGTTGGACATGGAAAGTGCCACAGCTTCATTGCCCATATCCGTTTCAATGTACTTATAATTTTGAGCTGACAGTGCCGTAGTTATAAATTTTCTTATTATTTTATCATCTTCAACAACCAGAATATATGGTTTGATATTCACTTTTGTTTCCACCTTCCTTTAGTCTATTATTTTCCTGCCGGGAATATTAAATCTAAAAATAGAACCGCCATTTTTTTTATTAAAGGCCATTATTTTTCCACCGTGGATTTCCACAATGGATTTACATATTGCAAGGCCCAAACCAACCCCTCTTCTGGAATCGGATATTTTACTTCCGTCTGTAAAGAACCTGTCGAATATGTGTGGCAGTATTTTATCATCTATACCTGTGCCATTGTCAATAACTTCAAAGAATACATCATTATTCTTTTCATAAGCTTTAACCTCTATAAGAGTTCCTTTTGGAGAAAATTTTGCAGCATTGTCTATCAAGTTTATGAGCACCTGCTCAATCAGATTACCGTCCATAGGAGCCATTATCATCTTTTCCGGAACACTTATTTTTATTTCATGATCCTTGAAGTACTTGGAACTTCTCTGTGTTGCTTCCGCCAGTACTTCCTCCACCAGTTCCATATTTTTATCGATTTTCACACTGCCATCATCAAATTTAGTCATGCTTAACAGATTTTCCACAAGCCTTATAAGCCATTCAGTATCATCATAAACACCCCTTAAAAGAGTCTGCTTGGCTTCCTCTGGTATTGAGCTTCCATCCTCCAGAATCGTACTTATAGTACCTTTAATTCCTGCCAGCGGGCTTCTCAAATCATGGGAAATAGACCTCAGCAAACTGCTTCTCAGTCTTTCCCTGTCAATAGCCACTTTTGAAGCTTCCTGCTGACTTACAAGCGCTTCCCTGTCAAGTGCAATGGCTATCTGGCTTGCAACAGTTTCAAGCATGAATTTTTGGTCTGGCTCAAGAAATCTCTCAGAGCAGGACACTCCTATTACCCCCAATATCTTTCTGCTGACTTTTATCGGCATATAATACCCCTGTGCTCCATAAAATGTATCCGTTCCTGCCCCGGCTTCCTTTCCCTTCAAAAAACTCCAATAGGCCGCTGCATTTTCATTTTTGTCTGAAAAAGAAAACCTGGATCTTCCATTATCATCATTGTATACAAAAGGAGTAGAAAGTTTACCATTTTCCGATAGATAGCATACAACAGTTCTACCAATAAGCCTTGAAATATACTTTATTCCTACGGATACCACATCAGAATTTCCCACTGCACTTAGAAGCTTGCTGCTGATTCTATAAAGGGTCTGTGTTCTCTTCTCCCTGACAGCTGAATCAGAGGCATTTTTTTGAATCCTGTTGGTAAGCTTTCCAATAATAAATGCCACAATAAGCATGATGGCAAAAGTTATCAAATAGTTTTTGTCATAAAATTGAAAGGAATACTTCGGTTCAATAAAGAGATAATTAAACAGTGCTACTCCTATTATTGAAGACATTATTCCCATAAAATATCCTTTGGTTCTTATGTATACAATTATAACACCCAAAATTAAAATCATGAATACATTGGATTCGGAAAATCCAATGTATTCACAGAATAGAGCAAGAAAAGTAGTGGCTAATGTAATTCCAACAGTCTCCAGAGTTTCTTTTGGAGATAACTTAAAATCAAGGCCTATTTTTCGTGGCATTTTTTTCTTTTTTTCCTCATACAATGAATTTGGTATGACATAAACATCAATATAGGAATTGGAATCCATGAGTTTATCAACCACATCCTTGGCATAGAAATGAAATACCCTGCTGGTTTTTTTATTGTTCTTTCCTATTATTATCTTTGTTATGTTCCTGAATTTCGCATATTCTATTATCTGATTGGATATGTCATCGTCTCCATATACGGTAGCTATTTCTCCTCCCAACTGCTCTGTCAAACTGAAATAGGAGTTCAATCTTTTTATATCATCCTTTTCCATTTTCTGATTTTTAGTAGTTTTTACATAGAGTACTATCCATTTCGAATGATAAACCTCGGCCATTCTTGCCGCCGTACGTATTACCCTTGCAGAGGATGGAGAAGAACTTATACATGCCATTATCTGATCCGAAGTTGGTATTACAGTAATCTGTCCTCTGGAAAGTCTGTCAACCTCCACCTCATAATTTACCCTGTCTGCAGTCTTTCTCAGTGCAATTTCCCTCAAGGCATACAAATTATTTTTTGTAAAGAAATTGGTAAAGGCCCTCCTTACCTGTTCTCTGCTGTATATTTTTCCATCACTGAACCGCTTTAAAAGTTCATCCGGCTCTATGTCTATTATTTCCACTTTATCTGCATCTTCAAATACCTTGTCGGGAATAGTTTCCCTGACAGTCACATGGGTTATACTCTCTACTATATCATTCAGACTTTCAATATGCTGGACATTAAGCGTGGTATATACATCAATTCCAGCATCAAGAAGCTCATATACATCCTGCCACCTTTTTCTGTTTCTTTTACCTCTTGCATTGGTATGCGCCAGCTCATCAACAAGTATTATATCGGGCTTTCTAAAAATTGCTCCATCCAAATCAAGTTCATTCAGAATCATGCCTCTGTAGTGTATTACTCTGGGAGCTATACTTTCAAAGCCTCTTGTCAGCTCCATGGTTTCTTTCCGTCCATGAGGTTCTATATATCCTATTACCACGTCTTTTTTGAGCTGCTTTACTTCCCGCGCTTCCCTCAACATTGAATAGGTTTTTCCAACCCCTGCAGCATAGCCAAAAAATATCTTCAATTTTCCCCTGTTGTTTTCACTTTTGTCTTTTTGAACTTCCTTTAAAAGATATTCGGGATTCGGGCCCGTATAACCGTTCATTGCAAACAACTCCTATCTGAAAATTACCTATTGTCCGTACATTTAATTATATCACTAAGGATTTATTTAAAATCGAGTATATTTCAAGATTTACTCTGAGCACATTTACTCTCGGGTCACCCAGACCAACTGCTGTATATTTTTTGACTATTTGTCGCAGTCTGTTCTTATCTATGCCAGTTGCTGTTGATACCGCAGGTATCTGTATTTCAGCAGCTTGAGGACTTATATCAGGATCAAGCCCGGAACCTGAACTTGTAAGAAGATCTGCAGGTATATCTTCTTTTTGACTCCAGGATGAGATTTCATGAAATCCTCCATGTCCTTTTTAACTCTGTCCTGCAATGCCTTGTTGGAAGGTGCAAGGTTTTGAGATCCGGAGGATACACCTGAATATGCCGCTTTTCCGGTTTTATCAGGTTTTGTATCTTCTTCTGTATAAGTATTGTAATTTACAGATGAAACCCTTCCTCTAAAAAATCTGGGATCGGTGAAATTCTGTCCTAGGAGTTCGGAGCCTACCTCTTTGCCACCTGCAGTTACAATACTGCCATTAGCCTGTTTACTGAAAAAAACCTGGCCTACTGCCGTTATAAAAAGAGGATATATAATCCCACAAATTATCATCAGTACAATGGTTACCCGAAGGGCCTTTTGAAAATTCTTCATTTTTAAACCATCCTTTCATAAATGTTTAACCAAGATTGAGAATTCTGACCAGAGGAGTTATAATCATGTCGATAATTTTTATTCCTATAAATGGTACAATTATCCCTCCAAGTCCGAAAACAAACATGTTCCTTAAAAGCATTGTTTCTGATTTCATTGGCCTGTATTTTACACCTCTCATGGCAATAGGTATCAGCATAGGTATTATTATTGCATTGAATATCAAGGCTGATAGTATGGCACTATAAGGTGTTGACAGTCTCATTACATTTATAACCTGCATTTCTGGTATGACAGCCATAAATATGGCAGGTATTATGGCAAAATACTTGGCTACATCATTGGCAATACTGAAGGTAGTCAATGCTCCCCTTGTTATCAACAGCTGTTTCCCTATTTCAACTACTTCAAGTATTTTTGTTGGATCTGAATCCAAATCCACCATATTTGCAGCTTCCTTTGCAGCAGTAGTTCCACTGTTCATTGCCAGCCCCACATCAGCCTGAGCCAATGCCGGTGCATCATTTGTTCCATCTCCTGTCATGGCTACAAGTCGTCCTTCAGACTGTTCTTTTTTTATTTCTACTATTTTATCCTCCGGTTTACATTCCGCAATAAATCCATCTACTCCCGCTTCCTTTGCAATTGTTGCCGCCGTAAGTGGATTATCTCCTGTACACATTATTGTCTTGATCCCAATTTCACGCAGTCGTTGAAATCTCTCAACAAGCCCCGGTTTAACCGTATCCTTTAGGTAAATCACACCGTATATTCTATCATTCACACACAGGACAAGGGGTGTACCTCCCAGGCTTGCTACTTTATTGACTATTTTCTCAAGGTCATCAGGAATATTTCCTTTTAATTTTTTTACTCTATTACCTATAGCATCATAGGCACCTTTTCTTATGGAAGTACCCTCCTTCAGATCCACTCCGCTCATTCTGGTCTGGGCCGTAAATTCCTCGAAATCCACATCATCATATTCAGTTTTTTCTACTTTGGAACCCAATTTATAACCAAGCTCCACTGTGGATTTTCCCTCAGGCGTATCATCTTTAAGAGAACATATGACAGAATAATCTATAAGCTCTCTCTTATCTGCACCTTCAACAGGAATAAATTCAGCGGCCAGCCTGTTTCCAAAAGTTATAATTCCTGTCTTGTCAAGTATCATTGTATCCACATCACCGCAGGATTCAACTGCTTTCCCGGACATTGCTATTACATTGAATCTTGTAACTCTGTCCATGCCTGCTATTCCAATAGCAGACAAAAGTGCTCCTATTGTGGTAGGTATAAGACAAACAAGCAGTGCCACAAGTGTGGATATTGAGATACTGACTCCTGTATAAGAAGCCATTGGATAAAGAGCCACAAGCACTATGAGAAAAATAAGTGTAAGACTTACAAGCACAGTATTAAGTGCAATTTCATTCGGGGTTTTCTGCCTTGAAGCTCCTTCAACAAGACTTATCATTTTATCCAGAAAGGATTTTCCCGGAACTGCGGTTATCCTTATTTTCAACCAGTCACTTACAACTTTAGTACCTCCTGTTACCGAGGCAAAATCTCCTCCGGATTCTTTTACAACAGGAGCCGACTCACCTGTGATTGCAGACTCATCAACAGAAGCTATGCCTTCTACAACTTCACCGTCGTTTGGAATTATATCCCCGTTTTCCACTAGAACAATATCATCTTTTTTAAGTTCTCCTGCACTTATCACTTTTACATTTCCATTAGAGTCCAAAAGCTTTGCCTTGGTATCCTTTCGGGTTTTTTTCAAGGTTTCCGCCTGTGCTCTTCCTCTCCCTTCAGCTATTGCTTCAGCAAAATTCGCAAACAAAATGGTTATAAATAAAATTACAGACACTATGAAGTCATAAGTTCTCAGATTGCTTCCCCTGTCACCAAATATATTTGGAAAAATGGTACTTATCAGGGATATAAAGAAGCCAATCTCCACTACAAACATGACCGGATTTTTAAACATATACCTGGGGTTCAGCTTTTTAAAAGACTCAACAATGGCATCTTTCAATATATCTTTTGTAATAAGCCTGGATCTATCATTTTTCATAATAACGTCACTCCTTTTGACATTTACAATATAAGTTGTTCTGCAATAGGTCCCAGAGACAATGCAGGAAAAAATGTAAGGGCGCCAATTATCAAAACAATAAATATCAATGTGAAAGTAAATACTGTATTATCTGTTTTAAATGTTCCTTCACTCACAGGAACCGCTCTCTTTGAAGCCAATGATGCTGCTACTGAAAGCAAAATTATCATTGAAAGATATCTTCCAAACAGCATTACTACACCTGCCGTGGTGTTCCAGAACATTGTATTATCCGTAAGCCCCTCAAATCCGGAACCATTATTTGCCGCAGAGCTTGCAAACTGGTATACTATCTGAGTAAGTCCGTGAAAGCCGGGGTTTGATATACCCGCAACCCCCTGGGGAACTATCAGTGCAAGTGCTGAAAACATGAGTATCAAAAATGGATGTATGATTATGGCAAGTGCAATCAATTTAATCTCCCTGCCTTCAATCTTCTTGGACAGATATTCCGGTGTCCTTCCTACCATGAGCCCGCATAGGAAAACAGTGAGTATGGCATACATTATCATATTCATGAAGCCAACACCTTTTCCCCCAAACACTACATTCAACATCATGTTTACAAGTGCTACCAATCCACCTATTGGTGTAAGGGAGTCATGCATGTTGTCTACAGCTCCACTTGTAGCCGCCGTGGTAACTGTAGTAAAAAGTGACGACATTGGTATACCGAATCTTACCTCCTTGCCTTCCATATTTCCCATAATTTGATTGAGTCCAATCTGTGAAAGAATTGGATTGCCTGCTTTTTCAGATGCATAGCAAACTGCTATACCAATAATAAACAGTATTCCCATGGCTGTAAATATAGCAACAGCCTGTTTTTTTCTCTTGATCATGTGTCCAAAACATACCACAATTGCTCCAGGCAAAAGCAGCATTGAAAGCATCTGCACAATATTGGTAAGAGGTGTTGGATTCTCGAAAGGATGAGCCGAATTGCCTCCAAAAAATCCTCCTCCATTGGTTCCAATCAATTTTATGGATTCCAGGCTGGCTACAGGTCCCAGTGGAATATCCTGCAGTTTGCCCTCTATAGTAGTCACAGTTTTATTAGATGACAATGTCTGAGGAACTCCCTGCTGAATATAGAATATAGCTACTATAACACATAATGGGAGAAGTATTCTTGTTATAATTCTCACATAATCCACATAAAAATTTCCAAGTGTCTTTTTCTTTCCTGCAAGCCCGCGTATAAATGCTATCGCTGCAGAAAACCCTGTAGCTGCAGAGATAAACATAAAAAAGGTAATAACAATCATCTGGCTGAAATAGGAAAGTCCCCATTCACCACTGTAGTCCTGAAGATTTGTGTTTGTTATAAAGCTTATTACAGTGTTGAAGGATAGTCCCTGTTCCATACTCTCTATATTATTTGGATTCAATACATTAACAAACTGCAGCCTTAGAATTATATAGGCTATCACAGCCGGAACCACATTACAAATCAAAAGGGCAGTTATATACTGCTTCCAGGTCATATCCTCCTTTGTTATTCCTGAAACCCTGTAAATAAAATTATCTACCTTATCAAACACAGGGTCCAAAAAAGTTTTCTTGTGTTCCGCTACTTTATAGACGTATTTCCCTGCTGGAATACACAACAATACAAAAATAGCAAGTATAATTACAATTTCCAGTATTCCCATAATTACCGACAACCTCCTTTAATCAAAATTTTTCAGGATTGAATAATGCATAACACAAATATCCAAACAATAAAATAATAACAATGCCCAATAAAATCATAAAAAAGCCTCCTAACAATTATTTTTTGCTGATCTGCTTTTCACACCAGCTTGTGAAATACTTCAATGATAAAAATCCTGCCAAAATCACAGCAATAAATAAAATATCCAGCACATTCCATCCCTCCTTCAATTTATGAATACAATATTATCATCTAAAACATAAAATCAGTATAAAGATTACAATCTCTTGTATAATAATTCCATAAAAAAAATATAAAGATTCTATAAAGACTCATACTCAATCTTATACTTACACTTTTATTAGAATTAACTAAACTGTTAAATTTAATTACATAAAATCATAAAAAGAGGACAAATAAAACTTTAACCATGAAGTTTTATTTGTCCTCTTTAATATTGTCTATTTTTATTCACATTTGTTTTCAACAAATTCATAATAATACTTTATTACATCTTTTCGTGTTATAATCCCTATGAACTTTTCCCGGTCATCAATCACCGGGACAAAATTCTGGTCCATAATGCGCAGGAGAAGCTCATCCATGGTTGCATCAATTTTTACCGCAGGATTCCAGCCTTTTCGAAGTATATCGGAAATCAAATATTCCTCCTGTGATTTCATAGAATACATATTGCTGTCCATCATATGCCATAAAAAATCTCCTTCACTCACCGTTCCAACATAAGTTCCGTCTTCAGCAATTACAGGCAGTGCCGTATATCCATGGCATCTCATTTTTTCAAGTCCCTGTCTCAAAGTACAACGATCATTCAGAAATGCAACAGATGCCTTAGCAGTTAATAAAAATATAATATTTTTTTCTCCTTTGTATTTGAACTTTCTATCATCAGGACAAAAGTCCCTGGTATTTGTATGTTTAGGAACAACTTTCATGCATCAACCCCCTAATAACTTCATATGATTGGTCATAGGTAAAAAATGGATTACCTACTTCGTATTTTATTATAACCGATTTTTAATGAAGATAGTATAAAGATAAAATTAACAATATAAAAATTGTATTAAATATGATATAATCTAAATTCAAAATTATTGACAATAGATAAATAATTCTATATACTTAAAATTACATGAATTATATATGCAAATATGGATATAAATTAGCAGCTCACTGCATAGTTATATCACTTAAAAATATAAAAATAGCTATTTTCTAACTGGAAAACCGGAGGACAAATATTCTTTATTGAATTTTGTGCTCCTTTTTTGCATATAAAGGATTAAATATATTTAATCAAAAAAATAAAGAGGTGATTTAAATGGCAATAAACCTAAAATTAGCAGAACTAAAAATAAGAGATAAGCGATTAGGGGCGATTATATCTTATAATGGCTCTGCACAGGATATTTATGAAAAATCTTTAAATCGTAGTATAAAACCGCAGGAAAGAAGCTTCAGCCAGTGTGGAGCTTGTTCATCCTCCTGTGCTTTTGGAATTGTATCAAATATTATTGGCTCTGTAGTTATAAATCATGCACCAATCGGCTGTGCATCAGATTTTGCTACGGCACAAAATAATATTAGAAGAGGGGCCGCTTTGAGAGGAATAGATATTGGAAATTTTAAAGCTATAAGTACAAATCTTGAAGAAAAGGACACTATATATGGTGGAGCAGCTAAATTAAAAGAAGCTGTGCTGCTTGCAAAAGAAAGATTTAATCCGAAGGTAGTATTTATAACTGCCTCCTGTGCTTCAGGAATTATCGGAGAAGATTTAGAAAGTTTAACAGATACCTTAAGCAAAGAAACGGGTATTAATGTTGTACCTGTTTATTGTGAAGGATTTAAATCTAAAGTTTGGACAACTGGTTTTGATGCATCCGGGCATGCAATATTGAGAAAAATAGTGAAGAAGTCCAGTAAGAAGACCAATTATATAAATATCATTAATTTTCAGGGAGCTCATGTATTTGATGATTTACTAAGAAAGCTTGATTTAAAACCAAGATATATATTCCCATTTTCAACCATTGAAGAAATTGAGAATATATCAGATGCAGTGGCAACGGCAAACATATGCGAAACTCTTGCTTCATATGTGGCAGCAGCTTTAGAAAGTGAATTTGATGTACCTGAGATTAAAGCACCAGCTCCAACAGGTATAAAATGGACTGATGAATGGTTAAGAGAACTAGGGAGATTGACAAATAAAGTTGAAAGAGTTGAGGAAGTAATAAAGGAAGAACATGCTAAAATCAAGCCAAAATTGGAGAATCTCAGATCAAAATTAAAAGGGAAAAAAATATATATTATGGCTGGGGACGCCATTGTTCAAAGCTACGTAAGTGTTGCTAATTCCTTAGGACTTGAAGTAATAGGAACGGTAGCTTTCCATCATGATCAAGCTTATGATAATGATTATCAGGAAATTAATACAGTAGGAAACATGTTAAAGCATATTGGAAATATTCAAAATTATTGTGTAACTAATAAACAGCCTTATCAATTTACAAATATATTAAAGAAATTCAAACCTGATTTTGTACTTGCAAGGCATCCAGGTATTGCAGTAGTAATCAATAAATTAGGTATTCCAGCTTTTCATTTAGCTGATCCAAACATGATAATAGGTTATGATGGAGTAATTGCCTTAGGCGAAAAAATTTATGAGTCAATAAGGACACGAAAATATGTTGAAACATTAGCTAAACATTTTGAGTCACCATATACGGACTGGTGGTTAAATCAAAACCCATTTATATTTACAAAAGGAGGGAAAAGACTTGAGTAACGTAATTGAACAGCCAAGATACACTTGTGCAATAGGAGCACAGCATACAGTTCTGGCAATAAGAGGAGCTGTACCGGTTCTACACTGTGGACCTGGCTGCAGCAACAAGGTTTCATTGGCTTTAACAACATCAGCAGGATATCAAGGGGAAAGTGATGTCGGAGGAACCCACATACCTTGTACAAATTCATCGGAAAAGGATATAGTTTTTGGTGGAGAAAAGAAACTTGATCAAACAATTGATGGTGCATTAAAGGTACTTAAGGGTAATTTATTTGTAGTTCTGACAGGATGTACTGCAGATATAGTTGGAGATGATGTTACGTCCATAGTCAATAAATACCAAAAGCAGGGCAAACCGATCATTAATGCAGAAACAGCGGGTTTTAAAGGAAGTAACTACGTAGGTCATGAGCTTGTTATAAAAAGTATAATTGAACAATATATAGGTGATGCCGAGCCAAACGTTAGAAAGGGATTGGTAAATGTATTTTCAGTTGTTCCAAATCAAAATCCATTCTGGAGAGGCGATTTAAAGGAAATAAAAAGAATTTTAACTGCCATAGGCTTAGAAGTAAATATACTTTTTGGTTATGAAAGTAAAGGTGTTGAAGAATGGAAAGATATCCCCAATGCAGAATTTAATTTAGTGTTAAACCCATGGGTTGGATTAAAGGCTGCGGAACTCCTTGAAAGAAAATTCGGAACTAAATTTCTTCATTATCAAGAATTACCTGTTGGAGCGGCTGCAACCAGCAAATTTTTAAGAACTGTGGGAGAGTTTGCAAACCTTGATAAAGATAGGGTTGAACAAGTAATAAAGGAAGAGGAATTTTCATTTTATAAATATTTTTTAGATATTGGTGATTTTATAGCTGAAGGAAGAGCCGGATTACCATTTGAGTTGTATACTATTGCTGATTCTGCTTATGCAATAGGTACCAGCAACTTTCTGATCAATGAATTGGGGTATGTTCCCAAGGGTGCTTTTTTAATAGATAATATTCAGGAAAAACATAAAAATAACATTAATAAAATATTTGAAGATATTCATAAGGAATATAAAGAAAAGGTATTTTTTGAAAATGATGGAGGAATTATAGAAAAAGCAATAAGAAATGATGTAAATATTCCTAGAAAAACTCTCATTTTAGGAAGCACCTGGGAGGATAAGTTATCCGAAGATTTAAATGCACCAATAGTTTATATAAGTAATCCAATTTTAGATAAGCTAATTGTAAATAGAACTTATATTGGTTATACTGGAGGATTAAATCTTATTGAAGAAATTTACTCTTCCATTTTAAGTAATAAGGATTTCAATCAAAGAGTTAATGCCATATCTATATAGACTAATAAATTAAAAACTGTTTTTCAAATTGAAATTTTGATACCACAATGAGTATGGATGTGTTTTTTCACGCAATCCATACTCATTTCCTCCTTATAGTATTTCTACATAACCTTCCGTCCCGTTTACCCGAATTCTCTGTCCGTCTTTAATCAAACTTACAGCGTTTTCCACACCTACAACTGCAGGCAGGCCGTATTCTCTGGCAACAACCGCACCATGTGTTGTAAAGCCACCTACCTCGGTAATTAGCCCTTTTATTGTTGTAAAGAGCGGAGTCCAGCTTGGATCGGTAAATCGTGTTACCAAAATATCACCTGCCTCCAGTTCCACTTCCTCTACGGACAAAGCAACGCGTGCACGTCCTTCTATAACACCGGAGGATACCGGAATACCCATAAGGGCATCTGAAGGAATTTTTTCTGTTGAAAAATCTGGAGATGGAACAAAACCGTCGGAGGTAATCACACGTGGAGGATTCAGCCTTTCAAAGTGGACATAATCTTGCCTTCTCTTGTCAATCGCTGAGTAGTCAACCTGGCCTGTCTCAACTACTTTGTACAGCTCGTCAAAATACAGATAAAAAATATCATCGCGAGCACGCAGCACTCCTTTTTCAACCAATCTATCTGCTTCTTTTTGCAGCGCTCTTTTATAAATTTGATAGCGTCGGACAATGCAATACTTTGGATATTCACGGTATCCAATAAAATTACGCATCAATCGAATGTCTTTCTTCACCTTTTTCGCTTTTCTTTTGCCGTTTGGTAATTCCACCAGACGGTGTAGGAGTTCTTCTTCTTTCTTCTTTGCCTCTATTTTACCATTTGAAAATCTGGTTTTGTGTTCACCAAGTTTTAAAATGCGAATATCGTTTAACAGCATAGGCAGCAACTGTGTGGGTTTTTCTTCAAAACGAGGTCTAGTAATATCAATCTCTCCGGGGCAGCGCATCCCATACTTAAGCAAGAAGTTTCTAAATTCTTCTTCAACGATTTTTCCTCCCGGAAGCAGACACATTTTTTCAAAAAAATCGTCATTTGT
>Ga0334882_1001867_pt1 | contig 23470 bp, 24 predicted proteins | sample GraSluR1_MG_5_FD_207226 | JGI IMG/M metagenome (GOLD analysis project Ga0334882, IMG submission 207226) | Sludge microbial communities from methane-producing bioreactor in Wageningen University, Netherlands - Granular Sludge_15_04-R1 | ecosystem: Engineered > Bioreactor > Anaerobic >...
TTGACCGACCCTCCAAACGAGGGGTTCTCGCACTTCTGCGCCGACTCGACGGCGCCGCAAAGGGACGTCTGCCTTCAGGGCGGGAGTCGATGCGGGTAGTTTCGCCCTTCGCTAAGGATTCGGGTGGTTAACCGCCCCCGGCTGTTTTCTCTGTGCTTCTCTGTGGCCTCTGTGGTAAATTGCCTACGTTTTGAATCCTGAACATCCTGCAAATCCTGTCCTTCGGTAGGTGTTGTTAGGATTGTGGGGGCCACAGGATGTACAGGAATCGCAGGATGTCAGGATTGTCGGGCTGTTGATGCGCCCGTTGGGCGACACTGACCACCGACTACAGACCACTGCCCTCTGAATGCAGAAGGTTGAAGGTTGCAGGTTGAAGGTTCAGGTGAAGAGTACGGCACAGAGAGTTGAAGAGTTGGAGTGCGGCCGTTGGCCAGAACGCTTTGAATAAGCAAGAGGTTCATGCTACCGTGCCAGCACAGTAAAAGGACGCGAGAAAAGATGCCCAACAAAACCGTAAAAACCCGTCCGTTATACGTTCGGGTGGAGTGGGACGAAGATGCCGCTGTATGGGTGGCGACAAGCGACGACGTTCCCGGTCTTGCAACAGAAGAGACCAGCATGGAGGGTCTGGTTGCAAAGCTGAAGGTTATGATTCCCGAACTGTTGGAATTGAATCGAGGCGATGAGGGTCCCTGCACGGCCGCATTCGAGATGTTGTCGCGGCGCTTTGAGACGCTTGAGTGCCTGGGCGTCTAAATGTCGGATTATGCCAAGGATTTGAAACGGGCGCTTCGCGAGGCGGGCTGTGACTATGACCGACCGGGAAAGGGCGACCACGAAATCTGGTTCAGCCCGTTGACCAAGGTCAAGTTTGTGGTGGACAGCAAGATCAAGTCTCGTCACACGGCCAATGCGGTCCTCAAGCAGGCGGGACTCCCCAAGCAGTTTTAATCTTCAATCTGTAACCGGCAAGCTTCTTGGTCCAATGCCGAATATCGAATATCGAATGATGAAGCGAAGGCGGGGGGGGCAGAGAGCAGAGGTCAGAGGTTCGGGGAACCTGCAACCTGAAACCTGACCCCCCACCACGAATAACACGCCTGTCCGCCTGTGGCGTTATGGATTTCGGCCTCTATTCGTATAATTCCCACCACAGGCGGGCAGGCGTGTGATGGGTGGTTAACCGACCCCGGCTGTTTTCTCTGTGCGTCTCTGTGGCCTCTGTGGTCAATTGCCTTCGTTTTGAATCCTGAACAATCTGTAAATCCTGTCAGAGTGGGTTGAAGGTTGCAGGTTAAAGGTTGCAGGTTGAGGGTTGAGAGATTGAGTCAGGTTGAAGGTCAATAAGATTGAGCGCGGCGCAGAGAGTTGAAGAGTTGGAGTGCTGGCCGTTGGCCCGGGAACTGACCAATGCCACTTTCTTGACAACCGGGTCAATCGATGCGATTAGTATGGTCATAATGATTGTGTCGTTGGCTGGAGGTGTGAAATGAAAACGGTGAGTGCGGTTGAAGCGCGAAAAGGGCTGGGGCATTTGTTGAATTTGGTTTCGCTGAAGCGCGAGACGATCGTGATCGAGCGGGCCGGCGAAAAGATGGCTGTCCTGAAAGCCTATGATTCCGGGCCAAACAAGAAGAGGACCGCTTCCCGCGAAGGGAAGTTGGACCTACTCGATCTGGCGGGGCTGGGCGGTGAAATCTGGACCGGCGTCGATGTCGGCGAATATCTCTGCCAGGAGCGGGCCCAATGGACCTGAAACTGGATGCCGATGCGGTTGTCTTTTTGGACACCGCTCCGTTCATTTACCTGATCGAAGGGCACGGCGACTTTTGCGCGCCCGTGCGCGAGCTGGTTGCGGAATGCGTTCGCGTGCGTGCCCAGATGGTGACCTCCCTGATTACCTACATCGAGGTGTTGACCCATCCCGAACGGCTGGGGCGTACCGATCTGGCGGCGCGCTACCGCATGTTTCTGACCAATTCCGAGAACCTCTCCATCCATCCGTTCAATTTGCACGTGGCGGATGAATGCGTGCGGATTCGCGCCAAGTATGGCTTCAAAACCCCGGACTCCATCCAATTGGCGGTGGCCCGGGCCTGCAGCGCCAACCTTGTCGTGAGCAACGACGCGGATTGGAAGCGCTGCAAGGATCTCAATGTCGTTCTGATTTCCGAACTGTCGTGACGTTCGTTCCGGCGGGAAAGAGGAACCGCAACGGCTTGTCGACTTCCCCGTGAGGTCTTCTATCCCGGGTGAGTTGTCACGCCAAGCTTGCCAAGCCGACGGCATGGACGCCAAGGGGGGGGGCGTAGACATGGAGTGATGGGCTTAAACATTTTAGACAGGATTACAGGATTTACAGGAATTTACAGGATTTCGGTCGGAGGGAAGGGCGAGGGGCCGCCATGGGCGGACCCAAGGGCTGTCCGGGTCTGCCGAAGGCCACACACGAAGCGCGTGAGCCTCTCGTCAGATCCGGACAGCCCCGTCCCTGCCTCTGAAGGAGTCGGGACCCGCCCTTCCCGAACCGGGGGCTTGCGTTTCCGAATCTTTTGCGGCGTTCCCGCCACGGGCGGGCAAGTGGGCCGCTTGCGTTATGGATTGATGGTGTTCTTTTCGTGTGATTCCCACCACAGGCGGGCAGGCGTGGGATTGGTGGTTAACCGCCCCCGGCTGTTTTCTCTGTGGCCTCTGTGGTAAAGGTCATCTTGTGGAATGAATCTGGAGAAGAATAATGACCAAGGAATTTAACGTCGTGATTGAACGGGACGTGGACGGGTATTTTGTGGCATCTGTTCCCGCCTTGCGAGGCTGTCACACGCAGGCCAAATCCTTGGACGTTTTGATGAGGCGGATCAAAGAGGCCATTGAGCTCTGCCTGGAAGTCGAGACGCCGGTTTCAAACCAGTTTGTTGGCGTCCAGCGCGTTGCCGTGATGTCGTGAGCACGGTTCCGGCTCTCAGCGGAACCCGGCTGATCCAGGCATTGAGACGGTTGGGCTTTCAGGTTGTCCGTATAAGCGGAACAGCCGGGGCCGTCGGTTTCGACAGGATGAGCCTCTTGCAAAACTCCGGTCGGAGTTGTCGCAAGAGAGTATTCAGGAGTCAGGAGACAGAATGGGCGAAGAAGGTTATGAGCTTGCCCCTGGCGCCAACCCGACCTTATTCACCCACGGGATGAACCCGTGGTGGGCTTCCAATACAGTTATGGGGCCCAGCGGATCCGGACGCGATAAATGGAGAGGCCCGGCGGCGATTCGTTGGTGAATGTCATGTCGCCGGCCACGCCCGGCCGATCCGTGTAGTCCAGCCGGTTTGTCCAGATCCCGGCGATCAGGTCATCGGTGGTCATAATGGTGTACAGGCGCCCAGCCAGCCCGGGCCACAGGAACATCGGCCCCACTTCGCTGGATTCGATGTGGGTGATGACAAAAAAGCTGTCGGGATTCAAGGGATCCGTACCCGCCAGAATTTCTTCTCCGTCCGACTGGCCGTCGCCGTCGGTGTCCCCAATCAGAGGGTCCGTCCTGTGCAAAAAGAGTTCATCATAATCGCTCAAGCCGTCGCCGTCCGAATCAGCGGTTTCGTGGAGATATTCCTGGGCGCCGATATCGAAGAGGGCCAGCCCGGTGTTGTTGCCGTCCAGCGGGCGGGGGATGCCGTCGAGATCCTCGCCGGGATGCCAGGCTGGAACCGCGACGGCATCAATGCAGGGGGAATCGGGGGCCAGGCGGAAATCATGGACCGAAACCAGGCGGGGATCGTCGGTCAGGTGGCCGGGGCCGCCGGGATCGGGCGTAACGGAGCAGGTATCCCATGCGCCGCCCAGCACATTGTCGCCCGCCTCCGTAGCCAGGTTGAAGTAGACAATGCTGTACCGGCCGGTTGCTTCATAGGCGCCGCCGCCCTGGTCGGCGCTGTTGCCGGTCACCGTGCAGAAATCAAGGGTTCCAAAGGCTATTCCGCCGCCTGCGGCGGCGGTATTGGCGTGCAGGAACGAGTTGACCAGGCGTCCGCCATGGACTCCGCCGCCGAAGGCGCTGGCCGCGCAGGCTTCCACCACGCAATTGGAAATCCAGGCATCCGGCGCGGCCCAGATGCCGCCTCCGCTCCGGTCGGTGATATCGTCGCCCATGGTCCGCGTGGCGCCCTGCCGGATGGTAAAGCCGTTCAACGAAGCCTGGGCGCCCAGGAACACGCCTCGAATGGCCCCGTCTCCTATCGGTCCGGCGCCTTCGATAATGGTGTGGGCATGGCCGTTCACCCCTAGGACATGGACGGGTTTGTCGACGACCACCCGATTGGTCAAGGTGCCGTGATGTACGCGCCCGCCGGTGTTGAATACGCCGTTGGAGACGAAAACCAAGTTCTGGGGCAGGGCGGCATCGACGGCCGATTGGATATCCCGGGCGGCATCGGCCCAAGTGGCAAAGGGCCAGACATGGCCTCCGTCCGGGGCGACGAAGTGGGCGGCGGTGAACTCATGGGCGCCCATGTCCGGCGCGGGTTCGCCCTCCCACGCGCCCGGCAACGGGCGCGGGACGCCGGACAGATCGATCTCCACCGCGGTCGGCTGGGCCGCATCGATCGCCGGCGAATCCCGCAGCAGGCGGAAATCGTTCCGGGAGGCGTCGGCGAAGAGCGGATCGTCCAGCACGTTGCCCGTGGATTGCGGATCGGGGGTGGTGCAGCTATACCGCACAATCGAGTTGAAGTAGTTGGGCCAGTCGCCATCCGATGTGTTGAAGTAGACGATGGAGTTGCTGATGAAGGAGCGATTGACGCCGCCACCGGAAAGCGTGGCGTGGTTGTGGGCGATGGTGGCGTGGTTGAACCAGGCCCATGCGGCCCCGCCGCCGTATCCGGACCGGTTGTGAACGACCAAAACGTTTTCATTGGTACCGCCATAAATCCCACCAGCCTGGCCGGCCGCCAGATTGTTGGACACCACGCACCGGGCCAGCGAGGCGCCGTAGGCCCCGCCGCCGTCCCCGGCGCTGTTGTCGAATATTCGGGAGGAGGCGACCGTGCCGCCATAGATTCCCCCGCCGAATTGCGCGGCTTCATTGTTCCGGATAACGCAGTTGTCCAGGATGCCCCCGGGCGCGCACCAGGCGCCTCCGCCGCTTTGGTCCCGGTCCGGGTCTCCGGAGGTGCGGGTGTGGCCTTGGGTCAAGGTGAAGCCGCTCAAGCGCGCGCCCTGGCCCACGTAGGCGCAGCGGACGGCGACATCGCCCAGCGGCCCTTGGCCGACAATGTGCGCCTGGGCCGGACCGTTCACGCTGACGACGCTCAAAACATTGGTAATGGCGATCCGGTTGGTTGGGCCTCCGTTGATGGCGACTCCGCCGGTATCGTAGATCCCATCGGCGACCAGGACCACGCCGCCGGGGATGTTGGCGGTGATGGCGTCCTGGATGTTCGTGGCGGCGTCCAGCCAATTGGTGTAGGGCGGCAGGTGCAATCCGGCAGGCGACACATAGTTCGTGTAGCCCGGAAAGATCTCCACGGAGACCGAGTTGGAGGCCGATCCATCCGGGTTCCAAGCCGTGACGGTGGCGGTATGGATGCCGGGGGTATCGAAAGCATGATCCACAAACGGCGAGTTGGAAACCACATGGCCGTCCGTGAAGTGCCAGACATACGATTCCGGCCGTCCGTCCACGTCGCATTGGAAGGAAATCACGGTCCCCACGACAGCCCGATCCGTCCCGGCCTCCACTACGACCGACAGCGGACCGCCGAGGCCGGGGGGATAGTACTCGTCAGCCCCCATGTCCACGCCGCCGCCCCAGATCCGCGGGTCGCCCTCCAGATCGTAGTCGCCGATGGCGAATGCAAAGCTGCCGGCATCAATGCAGGGGGAACCCGGGACCAGCCGCCAATTGCGGAATCCGGCCAGGCCGGGAGGGGAAGAAATGTTGCCTGCGCCCGATGCCAGCGGGGAAACACAGGAGAAACTCACACTGCCGCCGGAGGTGTTGGGGCCGACGTCCGCCTTGTTGTAATAGACGATGCTGTTGCGGACATCACTGATGGCAGTCCCCCCGCCTTGAGATGCGATGTTATTGATGATCGTACTATTGTGAAGTGCGCCACCCCTCACACCCCCGCCTAACAGCGGAGCGATATTGCCGAAGACCGCACAGGATAACATGAGCCCTTCTCCCTGGAAATAGACTCCCCCCCCGTCATACGCCGAACGATTGTCTTCCACGATTGAATATGCAATCGTCGGCATACGGCTGGCCCCGATATAACAGCCCCCTGCACTGCCGGAGGTTGATGTATTACGCCGGATCCAGGTTTGACGGATTTGTACTCCCGAAGACTGATTTGGAGTCGCGGCTCCCCCGCTGTCGGTAACGCCTCCTCCGCGTATGCCTACGTTGTCCTCGATCAGACAGTGTTCAATGAAAACGGGAACCGTCGGAAGCGCGGCGCTGTAATTCGCAAAAGCCAGCATGATTCCGCTGTTCATGTTGCTCGACACGGTGGACGCCCGTATGAGGAAATTGCTGACGCGGGGCAGGGTGAGAGGCGTGACGGTATCGTTCTGGCGCAAGGAGACGCCGGTATTGGCGGACTGTGTGATCAGGCTGTCGACAATGCGGGTATCGACGGCGCAGGTGAAGATGCCGTTGGAGCCGCTATTTTCGACGATGGTGTTGCTGACGACCAGGGTGGAGTTGGGGACGATGCGGGGGGTGGTGTAACTGTCGATGCCGGTCTGTCCGGAGTGGCTGATGCGGGAGTTGAAGATATGTCCATACTCGCTCTTGACGCCATGGCGGGGAGCATTACTGACGGTGAAGCCGTCGATGGTGCCGAATTGCAGGAAGACAGCGTCTTGGTTGGCAGGCAGCGATCCGCCATCCAAAAGGACGGCGTCGCGTCCGTTGACGGAGGCCAGGGTGACCTGATTGGTCACTCGGACGGTGGACATCAGGGAATAGGTACCATCGGCCACGAGGACGAGGTCGCCGGGGTTGCAGACATCAATGGCCACCTGGAGGTTGGTGGCGGCCTCCGGCCAGCTCGTGAATGGCGGCACATGCAGGCCAGACGGCGAGACATAGCGTGTCTCGGCCCGGGCGGACAGGGCGCCGCCAACAAGGGCGACGGTAAGGAGGGCGGCCAAGCGGAACACGGACAAGATCTCGCAGACCAGACCCGGTGCCCGGATCTGATCCGGCCCCATTGCGGTCGAGCTTTTCATGAGCCACAGGCTAGCAGATCCGCAGTGGAGAGGTCAAACCGGAGAAAGAGGAGAGGAATAAGCTGAAAGGTTGAAACGCTGAAAAGCAGAAATGGAGGCAGGGACAGCCGGGGAGAGGTAACCACAGAAGGCGCAGAAGGGGAGAGAAAAAGCTGAAAGGCAGTAGTCAGGGGACAGGGGACAGGGAAGACGGAGGACGGTGGACGGAGGACAGTAGTCGGTAGGGCCGAGGTCAGAGGTCCGAAAACCTGCAACCTTCAACCTGAAACCTTTAACCCCGTCAGTTTTTCTATGTGCTCCATGCCTTCGGCTTGGCAAGCTTTGTGGATAAACCCTCCGGAAAATTGTCCACGAAGGAACACAGAGAACACAAAGAACCAGTTTTCGGCCTTGGAACCGGCTATTTCTATGTGCTCCTTGTGCTCTTTTGTGGATAAATCCTAAGTAATAACGTTCGTGGAAGAACGCAGAGAGCGCAAAGAACATGCTGAAAGGCTGAAAGGAGCAGCCGGGGAGAGGTAACCACAGAAGGCGCAGAAAGCGCAGAAGAGGGAAGGGTGCGGGAGGTATTCAATATCCAATATTCAACAAGGAACAATCAATGTCCAAGGACAGAAGCTGGAGTCATCCCACCATTCCCCCATTCCATGATTCCAATTCTTGAACAGCCGGAGAGATTAGCCACAAAGAACGCAGAGAACGCAAAGAGGGGGCGAGGGGGGAAGGGGGGAGATAGAGCGCAGAGGACAGGGGACAGGAGACAGCTTCAACTATGAATCACTCGAATGTCGCGAATGAAACAGCCGTTTTAAACCACAGACCTGCCACGCGGGCAGGCGTGGCTTGCCACGCGGGCCGGCGTGGTTGTACGGATTTTTGGTCGGAGGGAAGGGCGGGGGGCCGCCATGGGCGGACCCAAGGGCTGTCCGGGTCTGCCGAAGGCCACACACGAAGCGCGTGAGCCTCTCGTCAGACCCGGACAGCCCCGGCCCGGCCTCTGAAGGAGTCGGGACCCGCCCTTCCCGAACCGGGGGCTTGCGTTTCCGAATCTTTTGCGGCGTTCCCGCCACGGGCGGGCAAGTGCGCCTCTTGCGTTATGGATTTCGGCCTCTATTCGTATAATTCCCACCACAGGCGGGCAGGCGTGGGATTGGTGGTTAACCGCCCCCGGCTGTTTTCTCTGTGCTTCTCTGTGTCCTCTAAGGTTTTCTAACCTTCAACCTTCAACCTGCAATCTTCAACCCAAGCAGAAAGAGAACAAAGAAAAGAGAACTTGCCAAACGGCGCAATCCACGGGACATTCAAGGCATGAAAGCGTATTTCACCTACTGGAAAGAGGCCGACGGCCGTTATCTTGGATATCTGAACGATTATCCCGACCACTGGACTCAGGGTGACGATCTGGCAGACCTGAAGACCCATCTGCTCGACCTTCTCGACATATTCCATCAGGAAGAAATTCCGGGAATCCGGAAGGTTGAAGAGCTCGAGTACGCATGAAGCGGCTCGAGCTGGTGCGGAGGTTGGAAGAAATGGGTTGCGTCCTGCTGCGGCATGGCGGGCGGCATGATATTTTCCACAACCCCCGCACGGGGTATTCAGAACCCGTTCCACGGCATCGCGAAATCAACGAAGTGCTGGCCAAGCGGATTCTTTCGCGTTTGAAGCCCCAGAAAGAGGATTGATTTGGACAGGCAGGCCAACAGTCGGTGTCAGCTACGGATTTCACGGACTTGCCACGCGGGCAGGCGTGGTTGCGCGGATTCTGCTCGGAGGGAAGGGCGGGGGTCCGCCATCGGCAGAGCCAAGGGCTGTGCGGGCCTGCCGAGAGGCTCACGCGCTTCGTGTGTGGCCTTCGTCAGACCCGGACAGCCCTGTCCCGGTCTCTGAAGGAGCCGGGATCCGCCCTTCCCGATCCGGGGGGACTGCGTTTACGGATTTCGGCTTCTATTCGTGTAATTCGAGTGATTCGTAGTTAACCGGGATTCGGTTTTCGGCTGTTCCATCTTGTAAATCCTGCAAATCCTGTCATCCTGTCTAACTTGATGTCTACGGCTTCCAATCCATTGTCTATCCCCTCCGACCCGGACACTCTTGTCCGCGTCGAAGGGGTGTCGAAAAAATTCTGCCTCAGTTTGAAGAAGTCGCTTTTTTACGGCTTGAAAGACATGGGCAACGAACTGCTGGGCCGGCGGCACGGGGGGGCTGGTGGATTGAGGCCGAAAGAATTCTGGGCGGTCAAGGACGTCAGCTTCGAGTTGAAGCGGGGGGAATGTCTCGGACTGATCGGCCGCAACGGGGCGGGGAAGACGACGCTCCTGAAGATGCTCAATGGCCTGATCAAGCCCGACGCCGGACGGATCGAGATGCGTGGGCGGATCGGGGCATTAATTGCCCTTGGGGCCGGCTTCAATCCCATCCTGACCGGGCGGGAGAACATCTATGTCAACGGTTCCGTGCTGGGGCTGACCAAGAAGGAAATCGACGCCAAGCTGGACGAGATCATCGACTTCGCCGAAATCGGCGATTTCCTGGATACCCCTGTCCAAAACTACAGCTCGGGGATGGCGGTGCGGTTGGGGTTTGCGGTGGCCAGTTCGCTGGATCCCGACATCCTGCTGGTGGACGAAGTGCTGGCGGTGGGGGATTTGGGTTTCCGCTACAAGTGCTTCCGGCGGATCAGTGAGTTGATGGAACGTGCTGCAGTGATTTTTGTCAGCCACGATATGGCCAGTGTGGCGCGACTATCCCATCGAATCATGCTGTTGGGTCAAGGCCAGATCCAGATGTTCAGCGATGATTGCCCTGCCGTTATCCAGCGCTACAACAGCCTGTTCAGAAGCATAACCCCGACCGAAGCGGGCACCGGCGAAGTGGAGATTTCCGATATCCGGGTGGTTCCCGCATCCAGGGATCAGACGGCGGGCGAGTTGCGATATGGCGAAGACGTCGCCGTGGAGTTCACGGTGCAATTTCGAGGCGAGGAACCCGAAGCCATTTTCAACATCACGTTTCTCGACCAAGGGGGAACCCAAGTTGCGCAGTGCCTTTCGCCTCGGCAGAACTTCTCGATTCGCCGGAAAAAGGGGCGGCAGCGGGTTCGAATGGTTTACAGAAACCTGCCTTTCAATCCTGGGCATTATAGCCTATGGTTGATCGCATACGATCCAGGAAACATAAGGCCGTTTTCCGTGCATTACGGTGTTTGTTCGTTTGCAGTGTCCGGAACCCATGTGGGCTATATCCCCATCCAGCCGGTGGTGGAGTGGAGCGTCGCGGCGCAGGAAACGATGAGAAATTAACGGGATTGCTTCGGGAGGCGAAAGCCGCCGTTGTGGAGCACAAGGCGAATCAGGCATGAGTGGAAAAACATTGGGAAAAGGTGGAGGTTCGATGAAACGCATCGGACGCGCGATCAAAAGAGTTCTTTTCGGCCTCCCCAAAGAAGGCAAGCCGGAAGTGCTGAATTGCAAGGAATATATGGATCGCAAGATCCAGCGGATTCCCGGTCCGCTTGCGAACGGCGTGTTCCGGATCGATCAACACATCGCCTGTCTTGAAAGGATCCCCGGAATTTTGGATCCCTTGGAAGGCTATGCCTTGTTCGAGTTGGCGAAAGATTCGGTGGCTTACGAACCGATTGCGGAGGTTGGCAGTTATCTGGGGAAGTCCACGTCCTACTTGGCGCTGGGCTCTCTGATCGCGGGGAACCAAGGGGTCGTCGCCATCGATATGTTTCCCGCGAAAGAAGACTGGTTCAAGGGGGAGGATGGATACTGGCATATCCGGGGCACGGACTATTATATCGAAGAATCCGTTTACCGGGAGCGAGAATATTTCTTTTATGGCGGCAATCACTACCAAAACACCTTGGACATTTTCGCTGACGTCGGGAAGAGGGTTGGCTTGGGAAGTCACATCACGCCGTTCAAGGGAAACTCGACTTCCTACGTGGCGTCGCAGGGCAAGGGGAAAAAATTCAGGCTGGTCTTCATCGACGGCGACCACACGTATCAAGGGGTAAAAAAAGACATCCAAGCGCTGGGCGATGCTGTCGTTCCGGGAGGGTACATCTGTTTTCACGACTACGGCCCGTCCTTTCCGGGCGTCGTCAAGGCCGTGGATGAACTTATTTTGAGTTCGCCCGCGTACCCGCAACGTTGCCTCGTTAAAAGTTTGATGGTCGTAAAGAAACGTTGATGCATAAGGGCAGAACACGAAGATCGGCCTGGAATCAGCCATGAAACGCTTCATAGACTGTCTCATCCCGTTCCGGACCTGCAACTTGCGGTGCCATTACTGCTACATCACGCACACTAAGAGCTTCGGGCAGAAACTGCCGGTATTCCCATACAGTGCTGAGCACATTGGGCGGGCGCTGTCGGTGGAGCGATTGGGAGGTGTGAGCTTGATCAATCTCTGCGGTGAGGGGGAGACGTTGTTGCCGCCGGAGGTGGTGGGCATTGTCCATGAGATCCTGAAGCAGGGACACTACGTAATGGTGGTGACCAATGGGACGATCTCCCCGCGGTTCGATGAACTGGCGGCCTTGCCGCCGGATTGTTTGGAGCGGCTGTTCATCAAATTCTCTTTTCATTATGTGGAACTGAAGAAGCGCAACTGGCTGGATCGATTTTTCGACAACGTCGTGAAAATTCGCGAGGCTGGAGCCTCGTTTTCGGTGGAGTTGACGCCCAGCGACGAAATGATTTCCCACGTCAAAGATGCGATGGCGATTTGCCGGGAACGGGTCGGCGCGGTTTGCCACGTAACGGTCGCCCGCGACGAAACGACCAGTGACCTGAAAATTCTGACCCATCATCCCCGGGAGGAATACCGGGAAATCTGGAGTCGGTTCGATTCGGAACTGTTCCGTTTCAAGCTCAGCGTGTTCGGCAAAAAACGCCGCGAATTCTGCTATGCGGGATTATGGTCAGGCTTCCTCAATCTGGTTTCCGGCGAATTGAAACAATGCTATTGCGAGCAAAAGATTCAGAATCTTTATGAAGATATTGAAGCCCCGATTCGATTCCGTCCGGTCGGACCGCATTGCCGGCTACCGCACTGCTACAACGCCCATGTCTTCATGACGCTTGGGGTTATTCCTTCAGTACAGACGCCAACGTTCGCGTCAATGCGCAACCGGGTCTGCGCGGACGGCAGCGAGTGGCTGAAGCCGGGCTTCAAAGCATTCATCAGCCGGAAGCTGGGGGATGAAAACCGGGAGTGGAGTGGAGTGAAAAAACGATGGGGAGCAATGCGCGCCATGATGGTGAAAACAGTTCAAAGGCGGCCGTGATATGGAAATGTGCGGGAACGAAACACGCTTTCAAGAAGCACTATTCACGCGCCTTTGGAAATGGTCGTATGCGTATCAGGATCGGTATTGGATTCCCGAGGAACGGAGCGTTGGACCCGGCAAGTCCGAAACGCTGGTTGGTCGGATAAAACACATGGTGAAGGTGCGTGCCGGTCGTCGTGGATGGGCATCGCGTAATTTTCAGCCGCATCTTGCCGCGCAGGCTTTGGGGCGGATCATGGCCCATGGCTCTGCCTATGCGCATGGATATGCCCTGTTGTCCGATGACTATTCGCGAAATGTCTATCTGGACGCATTATGTTATCGGATTCTTGGGCCCAGGCATGTGCAAATGCCGTCGAATACCCCTGAATTTTGGAAGAGATATAATGAAGCGCGTCATTTTCTCGTAAGGAGAAGCGCCGGCCTTGTTCCTGTAGGCCCTGACCAAGCCATTGAGATAAACCAATATGACATCAAAGGGAATACGGGTCTGCTCCACCTTCACATGTCGCAGCATGGGTATCGGAATTGGTTTCAATTGCATCAATACGACTACATACATCAAGGCACCAGAATCGGCGTAGAACCGGGCGATGTGGTGATCGATGGGGGGGGGTGCTGGGGAGACACGGCGGTCTATTTTGCTGATCGGTCCTCGCCCAATGGCTGTGTGTACACTTTCGAATATGCACCGGAAAATCTGGCCATCCTTAGGATAAACGTCGAATCAAATCCGGCACTGGCTGGCAAGATAAAGCCTGTAGTGAACGCGTTAAGTGATGTGGACGGAAGCCAGATGGAATATTCACGATCGGGGCCATCTTCACGCATCGGGAATGGTTCGTCTGTGAAAGGCGCGGTTACCACCGTAAGCTTGGACGAATGGGTGAGGCGAGAACAGCCCTCCAAAATAGATTTCATCAAAATGGATATCGAAGGTTCGGAACTAGCCGCATTGCACGGAGCTGCGAAAATATTGCGCCAGTATCGGCCAAAGCTTGCGATATCTGCTTACCATAAACCAGAAGACATCTACATATTAGCGGCTTTTGTGGACAGCCTGAAGCTTAACTATAGATTTTTCATGGACCATTTTTCTATTCATTCGGAGGAAACAGTTCTTTTTGCCTCTTGTGCGAACGTCTAACTCATGGGGCGTGGATGTTCAAACGAGCGCAAGCGAATAACGCAGGTCTATTTCTTGCGGTTTCCACATGGTTAGTTAATTTGCGATGTCTTGTACTTCAATAGTTCAGCAGATTCATCAGGAAATCGAAACCCGCCTGGCGGGGTTTGTGGACCGCGACTATGTGTTGATGGGCCTGCCGTACTACCGGAACGTGGGTGATATCCTGATTTGGGAGGGAACGCGGCAGTATCTCCAGACGTTGCCGCACCGCTGCCTGAATCCGGGGTATCGCTACCGGGAGGAGAGCCGGATCGGTCCGGACACCCTGATTCTCTTGCAAGGGGGAGGCAACTTCGGCGATCTGTGGCGATGGGTTCAGGACGAGCGGCTGGACATTCTCCGGCGGCACCCCCGGAATCCCGTCCTGATCTTTCCCGTATCTTGCCGCTATGAGGATCCGACCTTGATGCAGCGCGATGCGGTGGAACTGGCGGCTTATCCGGATTTGACCATCTGCGTCCGGGACCAGGCGTCCTATGATTTGCTGGTTGCCCATTTTGGGAATCGGATTCTGCTGGTGCCGGATATGGCGTTGTTCATGGATCCGGGACCGTTGCGGAAATGGAATCATCCGCGCCCGGCCGGAGTTTTGCATCTGCAGCGTACCGATAAAGAACGGGTGGCGGAGGCGAGTTCGGTTCCCGCCGCTTCGCGCGAAGGGCTGACAAGCTCCGACTGGCCGAGCATCGAACAAATCCCGGTGCATTGGCGGGTCTATCAAACCCTTCTGAAATGGGGGCGGCTGGCCCGGCAGGAGCGCGTTGTCTGGCGGGCATCCGATTTCTTGATTCAACTCAGCGATTGGTTTTATCACCAGGTCAGCCGGCGGCTGTTGATCCGGCAGGGGGCGGCTTTTTTGGGGAGATTCAGGGAGATCCGCACGACCCGTCTGCACGGCGCCCTCCTGGCCCTGCTTATGGGCAAGGATGTGCAGATCGTGGACAACCTTGATGGAAAGATATCGGCTTTTTTCCGGACCTGGCTGGAGGGCGTGGAAGGTGTGGAATGGGTGGAATGAGGAAGTTGAATTCACCGGACCGCCTGGAAGCAGATAGCACGAGGTTCTGCTGTAGCCGGTCCCGATGGGGCCGGATTTGGAGAACACAGCCCCGCGCCCAACGGGCGCGGCTACAACCAAGCCCCGGGGAGGTATGATGTCCGGGTCTTGGGCAGCCTGGTTGCGGGAGCGTATCTTTCGAAAGCCGCTGCCGCGGCTGCTGATCATCGGCGACAGCATTTCCGTGCACTACGCCCCGTATCTGGCCGATTGTCTACGGGGCCGCTACACGTTGCTGAGACAAGATGGCGCCGCTGCCGCTTTGGCGGATTTGGACGTGCCGCTGGGCGCGAACTGGGGGGATTCGAGCATGGTCCTGGAGCGGTTAGGGCGCTCGGGCCTCCTGGAGGCGGCGCGGGCCGACCTGGCGCTGGTGAACTGCGGGCTACACGACCTCAAGCGAGAAACGGCAAAGGCCGGATGCCAGGTGCCGCTGGAGAACTATCGAGAGAACCTGGAACAGATGGCCGACCTGTTCGAGCGTGCGAAGACCGCTCTGATCTGGGTGAACACCACGCCGGTGGACGACGAACGCCATGCGGGATTGATGAAAAAATTCGCGCGGTTCCAGCGGGATGTGCTTGCGTACAACAAGGCGGCGGAGGTGGTGATGCGGCGGCGGGGCGTGCCGGTGATCGATCTGCACGGGTTTACAAAACGGCTGGGGCCGGATATTTTCGCGGACCATGTTCACTTTACTGAGGCGGTTCGGAAGGAGCAGGCCATTTTTATTGCGGACGGCCTCCGTACTCGGCGCTTCCGTAAGGCATAAGCCATGACAGAATCCGTTCATCCAGTGCCTTGCACCTGTACGGTGTGCATCTGCACGCGCAATCGCGTGACGTATCTTGGGGATACCATTAACGGGGTGCTGGATCAGGATCTGTCTGGGGGTCGGTTTGATATTCTGGTGGTCGATAACGGTTCAACGGATGGAACGTCCGCGATGGTGGCGTCTCGATTTGGATGCGACACACGAGTGCCGGTGCGCTGTATTCGGGAGGAGACTCCGGGCCTGTCCCGAGCCCGTAACCGGGCCATCGCCGAAACCACGAGCGATATCATTGCTTTTCTGGACGATGACGCGATTCCGGAGCAGGGCTGGCTCACGTCATTGGCGGAAGCCTTTGCTGATGCGGACGAGGTAGACGTGGTGGGAGGGGCAGTCATTCCGGTATTCGAAAACGGGTTCCCGGATGCCATTCCCGACCGGGTGAAAACGATATTTTCGCCTCAGGTGGATGCCCCGGAGCGTTGCCTGGTCTCCTTTCCCCGCTATCCCTATGGCGCAAACATTGCATTTCGCCGATCCGCGTTTTCCCGATTTGGAGCCTTCCGGGAGGATTTGGGGTATCGCGGCAACAGTTTGATGCCGGCGGAAGAGACGGAATTCATGCTGCGCATGGAAAAGAACGGGGGCAAGATTCTGTTTGAACCGAAAGCGGTGGTGAAGCATTTGATCCCGGCTTCGCGCACAACCCGTGAATACCTGCGCAAACGATATTACATGATGGGCCGGGGACACCATGAAATGGAAAAGACCCGCCGGCATGATGTCGAGCCGTGGGGGGGGCGTGAAATCCTGGCGGCCTTCACACGTGCGGTTCAAAAGTACATGAGCGCTGCCAAGGCTATCCGTTCGCTGCGCCGTTTGGCCGATCAAGAGGCGTTCGACAAGGAATTAGAAGCTTGGGTGGCCAAAGGCCGGGCAGTGTCCCTGTTCCTGGAGGCGCGCGATCATTTCCGGGCAAGGCTGTTTCCCTGCACGGGTACAAAATGAGTTCCATCTCCGTCATCATTCCCGCCTACAACGCCGAGAAGTATATCGGCGAGGCGATCGAGTCGGCGCTGAATCAGACCCGCTCAGGTCCAGACGGCATGCAATAATAATCTTGTACTGCACAAAACTGGAAGATACTGTGCACTGGCATGAAGGAAGTGCTGGCTAGCCATCGAATCGAGCGGGATGAGTTGCTCAAACGTGCATACATCCCGCGGGCGGGCTTGGAGAAAGCGGTCCAATGCATGTCGGGCGGCTTGATCAAGGTCGTCATCGGGCCACGGCGCGCTGGCAAGTCCGTTTTCGCCATGCAAATGTTGTCGAGGGCTTGCGGAGCGGACTTCGCCTACGTCAATTTCGACGACGAACGGCTGCGGTCGCCGATGGATTTGGACGATTTGCTGGCAGCCATGATCCAAGTCTATGGCCCGGGCCGGACGGTCTTGTTCGACGAAATCCAGAATGTCGCGGGCTGGGAGTTGTTCGTAAATCGCTTGCAACGGCGGGGGTACAACCTGGTCCTGACAGGCTCCAACGCGCACCTGTTGAGCCGCGAGTTGTCCACGCACCTGACAGGGCGATACCGGGAGTTCCGGCTGCTGCCGTTCTCGTTCGCGGAGGTGCTCAAGGCGCGCGACGTTGCGGTGGACGACCGGCTGGTGGCCCGGGAACGGCAGGGGCTGCTCTTGAAACATTTAGACGATTATCTAAACGCGGGAGGATTTCCGGAGGTGGTGGTGGGGGGGGCCGATGCCGACAGCTACCTCGCCACCCTGTTCGACAGCATCCTGCTCAAGGACGTCGTGCAGCGGCACAACGTGCGCTATGCGGCGAAACTGCGGGACGTGGGGCGGTGGCTGGTGGGCAACGCTGCCCGCGAGTACACGTGCAGCAGCCTGAAAAAATCGCTGGCTTTCCGCAGCGTCCACACGGTGGGAAAATACGTGGCCTATCTGGTGGAAGCCTATCTGTTCCTGTCCGTGGAGCGCTATTCGCCCAAAGCGAAACTGCGGATGACGGCCCCGCGAAAAATCTACGGGTACGACACCGGCATGGTCAATGCGGTACGCTTCAAGGCGGGCCGGGACGCAGGGCGCTTGCTGGAGAACGCCGTGGCGGTGGAGTTGTATCGGCGGGGCGCCGAATTTTATGCCTATAAAAGCACCGCGGGCAAGGAAACGGACTTTGCGGTGAAATCGGCGAACCGGGAAATCCAGCTGATCCAAGTCTGCTACGACTTGGCCGAAGCCAAGACCCGCAGCCGGGAGGTCCAAAGCTTGATGACCGCCGGGCGTGAATTGGGGGTGGGCAACGGCCTGGTGCTGACCTGGGACGAGGAGGGGACGGAAACGGTTTCCGGCTTTGGCATCCGGTTGCTTCCCGCCTGGAAATGGCTGCTGGGGCTGGAGGGTGACGGGTGATCGATGCGTTGACACAACATAGCGGCTCTTGCAAAACTTCTGGCGGAGTTGTTGCAAGAGAGTAGTCAGGAGTCAGGATTCAGTAGTCCCGCAACCCAAAAGCAGGGCCACAAAAAACACGAGGACCCACAAAAAGGCCAGCCTTCTATGGAAACAATATGTTATGAGTTTCGATAACGGATAGTAGTACGGATGGATCGCGCGTATGGTCTTGCCGGAATAGGTTGTCTCCCGTCTCCTAACCTGTGTCCTGACCGCGCCCGACCTCTGAATCCTGACTCCTGTCTCCTGACTCCTGTCTCTTGACCCATGTCCACCATATCCGTCATCATTCCAGCGTATAACGCCGAAAAGTTCATCGGTGAGGCGATCGAGTCGGCGCTGAATCAGACCCGCCCGGCCAGGGAAATCGTCGTGGTGGACGATGCCAGCACGGATCGGACTGTCGAAATCGCCCGGGGCTATGGCGATCGGGTCCAGGTGCTGGTCAACAAAGTCAACAGCGGTCCCGGCCACAGCCGGAATGCTGGCGTGGCGGCCTCGACTGGTGACTATCTGGCGTTTCTGGACGCGGACGACAAATGGTTGCCGGAGCATCTGGAGGATCTGGCGGGACTGCTGGACAAATGGCCGGAGGCGGGATTTGCCGTTGGCGCCGTCCGGGTGTTCGGAGATGAGGAGCGGATTTCCCCTTTCTTCCCGGCGGCGAACGCGCCGACCGACGTATTCCTGAATCTTATGCGCGGCAATGGCATTTGGCCAACCGCGACCATGGTTCGCCGATCCGTGTTTCAGGCCGTCGGCGGGTATACGGATGTGCCGGCCTTTTATCGGGGGCGCCGGATCCAAACGGAGGATGCGGATTTCATCTTGAATGTCGCCTTGCGGTTTCGCTGTGTCTGCGCCCCGCGGGTGTCGGCCTTGTTCCGCCGACATCCGGATCAAAGCACGGCGTATGCCGATCACCACCGTCTGGCGACATTCAACGTCAAAATGCGGATGATTGAACGGATGCAGGACATGAACGCCTATCGCCCGTTGGTGCCGGTGGCGGCAGACCGGGTCGTGCGGGATTTCGAGGGGCATTTACGGTCCGCCCGGCTGGCGTTCAACATGGTGAAATTGCGGATGTTCATCCGATGGGGGAAGCGGCACGCGCTGTTTCGGGCGGCCTGCCGGCCCTATGCCGCCGCCTTCTTGATGCCGGCGTGGGTTCTCAGGCTAAAAGATCGCCGGCGGTAAAGCGGTTACGAGGGCAGAGGACAGAGGGAGAGGAAAACGCTGAAAAGCTGAAAAGCTGGAAGAAGCAGCCGGGGAGATTTGCCACAAAGAGCACAAAGAACACAAAGATAGGGGAAGGGAGCGAGGTTGGAAGCTGGAAGAAGCTCCCGGGGAGATTTGCCACAAAGAGCACAAAGAACACAAAGATGGGGAAGGGAGCGAGGTTGGAAGCTGGAAGAAGCTCCCGGGGAGATTTGCCACAAAGAGCGCAAAGAACACAAAGATGGGGAAGGGAGCGAGGTTGGAAGCTGGAAGAAGCTCCCGGGGAGATTTGCCACAAAGAGCGCAAAGAACACAAAGATAGGGGAAGGGAGCGAGGTTGGAAGCTGGAAGAAGCAGCCGGGGAGATTTGCCACAAAGAGCACAAAGAACACAAAGATGGGGGAAGGGAGCGAGGCTGGAAGCTGGAAGAAGCAGCCGGGGAGATTTGCCACAAAGAGCACAAAGAACGCAAAGATGGGGAAGGGAGCGAGGCTGGAAGTCAGTAGGCGGTGGGCGGTAGGCGGGCAGCCCTTCGACAGGCTCAGGGCAGGGGACGGAGGACAGAGGTCAGGGGGCAGAGACCAGAGGCCAGAGGACAGAGGTCAGGGGGCAGAGGCCAGAGGACAGAGGCCAGAGGACAGGGGGCAGAGGTCAGTAGTCTGTCGTCTGAGGTCTTTCTTTGACCTGATTCACCCACGGGATGAAGCCGTGGGGGGCTATTCGATAGGCAGGGAATTATAAGGCCTTGGAGCCTTCATTCTTGAAAATCGATCACGGCGTGATTGACATTCAAAAGGTGTCGAGGTATTGATACGGCATGATCAAGCGGGTTCACGAGAAGCGCTTATTGGAGATGCTGGAGGCATTTCCAGTCGTGGCCGTTATCGGTCCCCGGCAGGTGGGGAAGTCCACGTTGGTTCAGCACGGGCCGGTGTTGGCCAGCCGGAAGTATCGCACGCTGGATGACTTCGATACGCTGGGACTGGCCGAGAAGGATCCGCGCACCTTGCTGGGGGGGGATGGGGCGATTACGGTGGATGAAGTGCAGCGCTGCCCCACGCTGCTGCGGATGGTCAAAGCCGAGGTGGATCGGAATCGCCAACCCGGACGTTTTTTGCTCACGGGTTCGGCGGATTTGAATTTGACCGCCGATCTGGCCAGCGAATTGGCGGGGAGGGTGGGTGTGCTGACGTTGCCGCCCTTGACCTGGCGGGAGTTGGAAACCCAATTGGATTCGCCCGTATGGTTGAACTGGCTGGAGGTTCCCCGGGTGGAGGACGTGGAAGCGGATTTCCGCGAAACCGTCCCGAAGATCCCGGACACCGAGGCGATCTTCATGGGGGGGTATCCGTTGTCGGCGACGGCTTCCAGTTCGCAGGTCCGGCGGGATTGGTTTGCCGCCTATCGCTTTACCTATCTGGAACGAGACGTACGGCAAATTTCCCAAGTCGGCAATCTGGCGGATTTCGCCCGCTTTTTCCAAGCGGTTGCGGTCCGGTCTTCGCAGTTGCTGAACATTGCGGCCCTGGCCCGGGACGTGGGGCTCAAGGCCGCCACGGCGGGGCGGCATCTGTCGGTGCTGGAGGCGTCCTTCCAAATTGCGAGGGTGGCGCCTTGGTTTTCCAACTTGGGAAAGCGATTGGTGAAATCGCCCAAGGTGTACTGGCGGGATACCGGATTGCTGGGGCATCTGCTGGGCTTGGAACACTGGCCGGATGCCCGGCAGCAGGCGCTTGCCGGTGCCTTGTTCGAAACTTTTGTGATGATGGAAATCGCCAAGCAAGTGGAGGTTTTCAGGCCTGATGCACGCCTGCATTTCATCCGGAGCCACGACGGGCTTGAAGTGGACGGCTTGCTGGTCCGCGGGGTGAAGCAACTGCCCTTTGAAATCAAAGCCTCCGGGACGGTCCGCACGGAGGATGCCGCCCCGCTGGAAAAATATCTGGACTTATCGGCCGCGGCGCCGTTTGGCGTGGTGTTTTACCGTGGAAGCGATTGCCGCCGTCTTTCCCGCCGCGTTCTGGCGATTCCCCAAACCGCCCTGTTGTGGTAGCGTTCCTTCTGGGGTGCCTCTTGCAAAACTCCTGTCGGAGCTGTTGCAAGAGAGTAGTCAGGAGTCTGGATTCAGTAGTCAGGACAGAGAGGACAGAGGACGGTAGTCAGTAGTCAGTGGGCGGTGGACGGGAGTGGTCGAAAAACCTGCAACCTGCACCCTGCAACCCCAGTACCTGCAACCTCATCCCCTTCAACCTGCACCCGTTTCCCCTTCAACCTGCACCCTCGTCTCCTGCATTTTGAAACCTGGACCCGCGCGGGCGGGGGCAGGGTGGCAGAAGGGTTGGGTTAACGTGTTGGCATGCACCGCGTCTCGTGCGTCCCGTGCGATTTCATATGGACAACGGGAGAAGGCTGGACTATACATATACTGTGCAATCGAAGGAAATTAGAACATTCATATCCGAGCAGAGGGACCTGTTTTGGTTTGTTCCTGAATCGGGACTTAATCGCATCAGCGATGCCGTTTTGGTGGAGACCATATTGAATTATGGCAGTTTAGAGGCTGTACGCTCGCTGATTGCGTTGCTGGGTATGGAAACGGTCGCCCGCGAGTTTGCGCGGACGGCGCTGGGCATTGGGCGTCGGCGCCACAATTACCACGAACTGACGCGGCATTATTTCCTTCAGGTTTTCAGGCGTTATGCACCTCAATGTCTTGAGCCCGCAACAAGCTGAATTGTTGCCGCTGATTCGTCGTTTCCGGCGCTCCTTTTACCTGGTGGGCGGAACCGCCATCGCCTTGCATATTGGCCATCGGCGGTCAATCGATTTCGATCTGTTCACGGCGGCTCAACTGTCCAAATCGAAAATTCGGGGAGTCCTGCGGGAATGGCCTGAACCTGCGCGCGTACTGCACGAAGACGTCGATCAACTCCACGTCCTGCTCAACCACGTCAAGTTGACGTTCTTTCAATATCCGTATGACGTGCCACACGGGATGGATGCGGACGGTTTTGCGCACATGCCGGATTTGTTGACCTTGGCGGCCATGAAAGCGTTTGCCCTTGGCCGTCGGGCCAAATGGAAGGATTACGTGGACTTGTATTTCCTCCTGACCGGACATCATTCGATAGAGCGAGTCAGCGCAAAAGCGGATGAGTTGTTCGGGGGTGATTTTTCAGGCAAGTTGTTTCGCGAGCAACTTTGCTATTTCGACGACGTGGACTATACGGAAAGCGTGGATTATTTGGGGGTGCCGACGCCGGATGAGCGCATCCGCGAGAGGCTGATCGAACTGTCTACGAGGATCGTCTGATCTGTTCGGGAATTTTCGGCGTGGAGGTAATCGGCACCTGCATCCTTCAACCCCCAGCAGTCAGAGGGCCGTAGTCAGCGGCCAGAGGCCAGAGGTCATCCTCCTACGCCAAGGCATCCTCCTTCGCCAAGGCTTCCCCCTTCGCCAAGGCTTCGGAGGACGGGACGGAGGACGGGACGGAGGGCAGGAATATCCAACATTGAATTTCGAATGTCGAATGATGAAGGGAAGGCGAAGGGGAAGCTGAAAGGCTGAACGGACAGACGGAGCAGCCCGGTAACCACAGAAGGCGCAGAAGACGCAGAAGGGGGAGGGGTGCCGAGGTCCGAGGCAGCCGGTGGCTGAGGGAAAAGCGGAAAGGCTGAAAGGGGCAGCCGGGAGGATTCGCCACAAAGAACGCAGAGAACACAAAGATGGGGCGAGGGGAGGCATCCTCCTTCGCCAAGGCTTCCCCCTTCGCCAAGGCTTCGGAGGACGGGACGGAGGACGGGATGGAGGGCAGGATGGAGGGCAGGAATATCCAACATTGAATTTCGAATGTCGAATGATGAAGGGAAGGCGAAGGGGAAGCTGAAAGGCTGAACGGACAGACGGAGCAGCCCGGTAACCACAGAAGGCGCAGAAGACGCAGAAGGGGGAGGGGTGCCGAGGTCCGAGGCAGCCGGTGGCTGAGGGAAAAGCGGAAAGGCTGAAAGGGGCAGCCGGGAGGATTCGCCACAAAGAACGCAGAGAACACAAAGATGGGGCGAGGGGAGGCATCCTCCTTCGCCAAGGCTACGGAGGACAGGGAGGAGAGAGGACAGAGGGCAGAGGACAGACAAAAACCTTCAACCCCATCCCCTGCACCCCATCTATCTTCCATTCGTGAAGATTCGAGCTATTCGTGGTTGTCGCGCTCTCGTCTTGACCTGATTCACCCACGGG